>Ga0172377_10001085_pt1 | contig 27089 bp, 19 predicted proteins | sample Pumphouse3metaG_FD_119749 | JGI IMG/M metagenome (GOLD analysis project Ga0172377, IMG submission 119749) | Leachate microbial communities from a municipal landfill in Southern Ontario, Canada - Pumphouse #3 metaG | ecosystem: Engineered > Solid waste > Landfill > Unclassified | place: Canada... | reverse complement strand
TGCATCTACTTCATTTTGTGTTCTTTATGGATATAACTCTTCTTATTCTCAAGGAGGTGCTATTATTAAATTTGAAGATGCTGATTCATTAGCTACTTTTGAGAGTATGTGGGTAAATAATACCACCTATACTTATATGACTGCTCATGATGGAAATCAATTCTCTAAAGCATTTTCATATGATGATAAATCTTGGTTCTTATTAAGAATATATGGTTTAGACAATTCTGGAACTAAAACTGATAGTATAGATTTCTATCTTGCTGATTATAGAACTGATGATGCTGTTGGTACTATATCTGATTGGACAGAGGTAGATTTAACCTCACTTGGTAAAGTTAATGGACTCTCTTTCGATTTTAAAGGATCAGATACTGGAGATTATGGTTTAAATACGCCTACATATGTAGCAATTGATGATATAAAATTAATTAAAGACTAATCTTTGCTTATAGATCAATCTATAATAAGCGATTCCAAATCTAAGGAATCGCTTATTTATTTTAAATTGTTTATATTTGACGAAATCAGTTAATAATAAAAATTATTATGTACGCTATTGGAAAATATTCAGACAGCGATAAAATGAGCGATCTAATATGTAATAACTATCCTATGCTATTAGTTATGAATAGATTTGGCATTACATTAGGTTTTGGAGATCAGTCGATACGCGAAGTCTGTGAAAATAAAGGAGTAGATGTTTCTACTTTTCTTTCTGTGATTAACTTGTTATCTCGTGATGATGGAATAATATATAATGGAAGAATAAAAGATATTTCTTTAACTTCATTAATAGATTATTTAAAAAAATCTCATAACTATTTTTTGGATTTCAAACTCCCTCTAATTAGAGAAAAATTAAAAAAAGCTGGAGCCACTGATAACAATGATATATGTATAGCTATAATGAAGTATTATGACCAATATGTTCAAGAAGTTTATAATCATATGCATTACGAAGAAGAAGTAGTGTTTCCATATATAAAATCACTATTAGAAGAAGGAACGAATCCCCGATTTAATATAGAAAAGTTTAGTAAAAAACATGATAATATAGATAATAAACTTACAGAACTGAAAGATATTATTATTAAGTATTATCCTGGCGATGGCAGTAATAATATGATAGAGGTCTTATTTGATATTTTTTCATGTGCAGAAGATTTGTCTTCACATAGTATAGTAGAAAATAATTTATTGATACCTGCAGTAAGACAAATAGAAAATAACAAATAATATGAAGAAAAGATTAAGAATATTAATAGCCTTACCTTCTGATATTCTTCGTATTGGTTTCGCGACTATTTTAAAAAATTATATGTCCATAGATGTTCTTGTATTCGAAGTATCTGATATGTTTAATCTAAAAGAACAACTAATTATAAATAAGCCAGATTTGTTAATTATTGAGCCTTCTAGTATTGGTATGTTTAAGTTAGATAAAATTCGTAGGCAAGCCCAAAATAGTAATCTTAAAATAGCTGCTTTATTAACAGGAATGGTTGATCATAGGATATTATTGCCTTATGATGTGGCTATATCGGTATTTGATACAACAAAAGTTATTGAAAAGAAAATTCTTTCCCTTAAAATAAAAAATACCGAGAAAGATGATAATCAGAGGCAAGAATTAAGTTCAAGGGAAAAAGAAATAGTTATATGTATAGTGAAAGGTATGTCTAACCAGCAAATAGCCGATGAACTATTCTTGTCTAAATATACTATAATGGCTCATCGACGAAATATCGCTAGTAAATTACAAATACATAGTACTGCCGGTCTTACAATATATGCTATAGTAAATAAACTTGTAGATATAAATGAAGTGAAAAATCTTTAAATATTCTTATAATTAGAATATTTTATTGTCTTCTTTAGGCATTCCCTCATCTATTAAAAGATTAGGAGTGTCTAATGCAGCTTCGACTGCTAATTTGTCGCAAATTTCATTGTACGTATTTCCATCATGACCTTTTACCCATTTAAAAGTGACATGATGTTTTCTATATATAGTCAGGAACCGTTTCCATAAATCAGGATTAGCTTTCTTAGCGAAATTAGCTTTCTTTTCCCAATTAAATACCCATCCTTTATTTATCGCATTAACAACATATGAAGAATCACTAATGACGGTTATATTCGCAGGTACCCGCTTTATAGCTTCCAGGCCGACGATAACACCAAGTAATTCCATACGATTGTTAGTAGTATAACTATAACCTGCTGATAGTTCCTTTCTATGAGGGCCAGAGAGCAATACTACTCCGTATCCTCCTGGACCAGGATTGCCTCTAGACGCACCATCACTATAAATGGTTATTTCTTTAGCCATTATTGTATAATATTTAAAAATTTATTACTGTACTCTTCTAGTGTTAGGGCGTTCGTCTAATTTTATATTTAAGACATCGCTATTCATTTCTTTATAAAGTTTACGATTTTTAACGACATCTATTGCTAAATAAATAGCAGATTTAATAGGCATAGGATTAGCGATATTTTTACCTGCCAGGTCATAGGCTATACCATGGTCAGGACTTGTTCTAACGAAAGGTAGTCCTGCTGTAAAGTTTACGCCATCATCAAAAGATAAAGCTTTAAAAGGAATAAGACCTTGGTCGTGATACATAGCTAGTACAGCATCAAATTGCTTTTGCATACCTGTACTAAAGAAACCATCTGGAGAATAAGGTCCATATGCTAAGATCTTTTCTTGTCTAGCGATTTCGATAGTAGGAGAAATTATATTGATTTCTTCATCTCCTAGAAGTCCTCCATCACCAGAATGAGGGTTTAAGCCTAAAACTGCTATCTTAGGACGATTAATATTGAAATCTTTAATCAATGAATCATTCATTAGTCTAAGTTTTCCTAATATCTTTTCTTGAGATAAAGAGTCTGAGACTTTCGATAGAGGAAGATGGTTAGTAACTATACCTACTTTCATGCATTGGGAGCATAAAAACATAAGCCCATCTTTCATTCCAGATTCGTGAATAAGATATTCTATGTGACCAGAATATCCAAAAGTTTCTTTATCAATATTTTTCTTATTTATAGGAGCAGTTACCAGAGCATCAAGATCTCCTGCTTTTAAATCAGCGACTGCACTTTTAAGTGAAAGTATAGCAGCTTGAGAAGCTTCTTTAGTCGGTTGTCCGGGTTTTACACTAATATTGTCAGGAACACAATTAATAATGTTTATTTTTTTATAACGAACATCTTTCGCTGTATTAATTATATTAGTATTTAAACTATGTTTTGAGTCAAGAATTAAATTTTTATAAAAACCGAAAAATTTTGAAGAACCGTAAATGATTGGAGTACAGAATTCTAAGATTCTTTCATCTGCCAAAGCTTTAATGATAACTTCATATCCAATACCATTTGTATCACCTTGTGTAATTCCTATTACTATTTTATGTGTCATTTTCTTTAAATTTTAGACCCGCAAGTTACAAAAAAAATTTCTACCTTTGTTATATGTCTAACATACTAGATACAGAAATACAATATTTACCGGGTGTTGGTCCTAAACGTGCAGAGTTATTAGGAAAGGAACTTTCCATTTTTACGTTTAGAGATTTAGTATATACTTTCCCTTTTCGTTATATAGATAGGAGCAGGGTGTATTCTATATCTGAAATAGAACCAACATCTGCATATGTGCAGATAAGAGGCAAGGTTATTAATAAGGCAATGGTGGGAAGTGGTCGAGGGAAGAGACTAATCATATCTGTTAGAGATTCTACAGGATCTGTGGAATTAATCTTTTTTAAAGGAATAAAGTGGGTTAATGAGAAAATCAAGCCTAATGCAGAATATATAATCTTTGGCCGTCCATCTGATTTTAATGGTACGATTAATTTCGTTCATCCTGAGATGGAAACGGTGACGGAGGCTGCTAATACTATGTACTCATCTATGATAGGGGTATATTCTAGTAATGAAAAGTTGAAAAGTTCTGGTATTGGTATTAAAACTTTTACGAAGTTTATATATACATTTTTGTCTAAGTATGCCGATGTTATTCCAGAAACACTACCAGAATATATATTGCTACAGAACCATCTATGCACTCTAAATATTGCCCTGAAAAATATTCATTTTCCGAAAGATATACGAGCTCTGGAAGAGGCACAGAAACGTCTCAAGTTCGAGGAGTTATTTTATTTGCAGTTGTCTCTTTTGAAAAATAAGAATGTGAGGGAGAATAATACTGTGGGGAATGTTTTTCATGTGGTTGGAGATTATTTTAATAAATGTTATCACAATATTCCTTATGAATTAACAGGAGCACAGAAACGTGTTATTAAAGAGATTAGAAGGGATATGAAGAGTGGTAGGCAGATGAATAGATTATTGCAAGGAGATGTGGGTAGTGGTAAAACACTGGTGGCTATCCTTTCTGCTATGATAGCGGCAGATAATGGTTTTCAAACTTGTATTATGGCGCCTACTGAAGTATTGGCTAATCAACATTATCAAGGAGTTTTCAAATTTATTAAAAATACTGGAATAAAGGTCGCTCTTTTAACAGGTAGTGTAAAAACTAAGCAGAGAAGAATCATCGATGAGGGGCTGCGTGATGGCTCTATTCATATATTATTTGGTACACATGCAGTAATAGAGGATAAGGTGGTTTTTAAAAATCTGGGCTTCGTGGTTATTGATGAGCAGCATCGTTTTGGAGTTAATCAAAGGGCTAAGTTGAGGCTAAAGGCTAATGTGGTGCCTCATGTCTTGGTTATGACAGCTACTCCTATTCCTCGTACTCTTTCTATGACGGTTTATGGGGATCTGGATGTATCTATTCTTGATGAATTGCCTCCTGGAAGAAAACCAGTGCAAACTATTCATACTACTGATAATCAGAGGAAAAGTATGTTTGCTTTTTTGAAAAAAGAAATAGATCAGGGAAGGCAGGTTTTTATAGTTTATCCTCTTATTAAAGAATCGGAGACTATGGATTATAAAAATCTTCAAGAAGGTTATGAGGAGATAATTAAACAATTTCCAGCGCCTAAATATGTTACTGCTGTGGTACATGGACAGCAAAAGTCTGAGGATAAGGATTATGATATGAAACTTTTCGCAGAAGGGAAGGCTAATATATTGGTAGCTACTTCTGTTATTGAGGTAGGAGTTGATGTCCCTAATGCGTCTGTCATGGTTATTGAAAGTGCTGAAAGGTTCGGACTTTCTCAATTACATCAGCTTCGTGGTAGAGTGGGACGTGGGGCAGATAAAGCATATTGTATTTTAGTTACAGGTTATAAAATGTCTAAAGAATCTCGCCAAAGAATAGAATTAATGTGTCAGACTTCTGATGGTTTTCAAATAGCAGAAGCAGATATGAGAATGCGAGGACCTGGAAACATAGATGGCACCCAGCAGAGTGGCTTAGCTATTCCTTTAAAAATAGCAAATTTAGCCCGTGATTCTCAAATCTTATTATATTCTAGGGATATAGCAGAGAAAGTGCTTGAAGCAGATCCATTCCTTTCTAGTCCTCAGAATCGTATATTAAATATTCAACTTAGTATATTAAGTGATGATACAGAAGATATTGATTATTCGAAGATTAGCTAATCGTCGTAATATATTAATTGATTTAATTGGAATAATTTGTCTTTTAAGGTATATTTGTAAAAAATAATTTCTAAAAAATGGATTCATTTTTCGATAATAATAAAAAACATCATTTCGCTGTATTAGGTGGAGGAAGTTGGGCGACTGCACTTGTGAAATTACTATCAGAAAATCATAAAAATATCTCTTGGTATATGAGGGATATTAATAATATAAAATATATTAGAGAGAATTATCATAGTAAAAGATACTTACGTTCAGTACATCTTGATACATCTAAATTTTTTATGAGTGATGATATTACTGATGTAATAATGTCTTCAGATATTATAGTAATAGCTATCCCCTCAGCTTATTTTATAACAGAGTTATCAAAAGCTAATTGTAGCTTTGAAGATAAATTTATAATATCCGCTGTTAAAGGATTTGTCGGGAAACATAATCTAACTGCTGCTGAATATTTTAATCAGGAGATGTCAATACCTTTTGATAATATTGGTATTATCAGTGGTCCATGTCATGCAGAGGAAGTGTCTCTCGAAAAATTATCATATATGACATTGTCTTCTAAACATATGGAGACTGCGAAAGCATTGTGTGATTTATTCTCTTGTGATTATGTACATACTATACCTGGAACTGATATATATGGAGTTGAATATTCTGCGGCATTAAAGAATATCTATGCATTGGCTGCTGGTATATGTCATGGTCTTGGCTATGGTGATAATTTTATGGCTGTTTTAATTACTAATGCATATAATGAGCTAGTAAAATTTATGAATGCTACATATCCTGAATCTACTAGGGTGCCATCTACATCTGCTTATCTTGGAGATTTATTGGTGACATGTTATTCTCAGTTTAGTCGTAATAGAACATTTGGTAATATGATAGGTAAAGGTTATTCTGTAATATCTGCACAAATGGAAATGAATATGGTAGCTGAAGGATATTTTGCTGCTAAATCTATTCATAATATTAATAAAAAGTGTAAAGTATCTCTTCCTATCGCGGATGCTGTTTATGCTATCCTTTTCGAAAATAAATACCCACCAAGAGTTATCCATGAATTATGTAAGGCTTTACAGTAGTTACTTGAAATAATTAAATTTTAAAATGAAACAGAAAGAATTCTTGCGACAAATAGCAGAGTCTTTTCTCGATAATAATCAAATAGATTTGAAGGATCTTGCATTCGTATTTCCGAATAGAAGGTCCTCTCTTTATTTTACAAAGTATTTAGGAGAAGAATCTGATAAACCTATTTTCTCTCCTAAAATATATACAATAAATTCTCTTTTTATCGAGATGTCAGGACTCAGGTTATGTGATAATATTACATCTTTATACCAATTATATTTGATATATATTAAATATACTAAAGCAGATACTTCTTTTGATGAATTTGTATTCTGGGGTGATTTAATATTAAATGATTTTGATGATATAGATAAATATTTAGTAGATGCCCAGAGACTTTTTTCAAATATTAAAGATTTGAATGATTTAAATTCAGGCTATGAATATTTGAGTGAAGAACAGAGAGAGGCTATATCAAGTTTTTGGAAAAATTTCTTACCATTTAAAAATAAAGATAAAGAAAAATCTTTTATGGATATATGGTCAGTTCTTTATATGATATATAAGGAGTTTAAGGATTACTTATTTTCAAAAAATGAGGGCTATGAAGGTATGATATATAGAGATGTGGCAGAAGACATTATCAAGCCAGATTCCAAATGTATATCTTATCTTAAAAAATATAAAAAAGTGATATTCGTAGGTTTGAATGCTTTGAATAATTGTGAAAAGAGACTTCTTGATATTTTACAAAAAGAAGAATTAGCAGATTTTTATTGGGATTATTATGGTAGTGTGATTAAAGATTCGGATAATAAATCTTCTATGTTTATGGAAGATAATGTGAGACGCTATCCATCAAAATATCCTTTAAAAGAAATTGATAATAAGGAGTTTACGAAACCTACTGTTCATGTTATAGCTGTACCATCTGCTGTTGGTCAGGCTAAAGAGCTAAATAATATTTTAGAAAAATTATTACCTATAGAAAATCCTTCTATCAAAGATGAATTTATTCATACTGCAGTAGTTTTGCCAGATGAGCGTATGCTATCTCCTGTATTAAATTCTATTCCTGAATATATTGATAAAATAAATGTTACTATGGGATATCCTCTCTCTAATAGTAACGTAGCTACTTTTATGGAGCTTATTAGCCAGTTGAGGAGTAAAATAAAGATTAAAACAGATATTAAGACAGGTCCCGTAGGATTTACTTTTTATTTTAAAACTGTTCTTGATATATTAAATCATCCTTTTATTCAAAAAATAGATAAAAAAATGGCTGATGATTTAAAAAATCGTATCAATAAAGAGAATATGGTTTATGTGCAGCCTGTAGTATTAAAAGGATCAGAACTTTTAGAAACTATTTTTGATATAAAGCCAGTATTAAATCCCGATAAGATAGAGAAGATTAATATTTTGACTAGCTATCAGTTGAAGATTTTAGAGATTTTGAAAGATAATGTTAATTCTATAGATAAAGAATTCTGTTATCATTATTATCTCAGTATAAATAAATTAAAAGCTATGAAGCTTCCTATAGAGGAAGAGACTTATTTCAAACTTTTAAAACAATTGGTCAGTGGTATTATGATTCCTTTTAGAGGAGAACCATTAGATGGATTACAAATCATGGGGCCACTTGAGACTAGAGTCTTAGATTTTCATAATTTAATAATTCTGTCTGTAAATGAAGGCGTTTTCCCTAAAAAGACAGTCAGCTCTTCTTTCATTCCTTATAATTTAAGAAAAGGCTTTGGTTTGCCTAATTATGAATTTCAAGATGCTGTATCTGCTTATCACTTTTATAGAAATATATATAGGGCTGAAAATATTTATCTTTTATATGATTCTAGAACCGCAGGCTTAATATCTGGAGAAGAAAGTCGCTTTATTAAACAGTTAGAATATCATCATAAATTCAATATAGATAGACAGTATATTTCTTATGATATTTCTATCAATAATCAAGAAAAGATAGAAATTCCTAAAACTTCTGATATGATTCAAGATATATTAAGTAGAACTTTTTCTGCTTCAAGTATGAATAATTATATCGATTGTCCTTTAAAATACTATTTTTCTTCTGTAAAAAGAATTAGAGAAGAAGATGAAGTTACTGAAGAAGTTGAGGCCTCTATGTTTGGTACATTGTTTCACGCATGTATGGAAAACATATATAATAATATAAAAAAATTGGGGACTATAACAGCTTCACATTTAGAAAATCTTATACATAATGATGAAGAGATTTGTTCTATTATAAATGATGCTTTTTTAAGTGAAATGAGTATATCAGAAGTTAGGGGACGTAATAAAATTATTTTTGAGCTCTTAAAAAAATATATTAAAACAGTCCTTTCTTATGATAAGAAAAAAATAGCACCTTTTCAGTATATTGCTTCTGAACAACGAATTTTAGTTAAAATACCTATTAATGCACATCTTGAAATAGGAAAAGCAGCTCAGAGGGCTGAAGCTAAATTGTTCGGATTTATAGATAGATTAGATAAGAAAAGTGATAAGATTAGAATAGTTGATTATAAAACAGGTAAAGTTCATAATAGATTTAGATCTTTTGATGATTTATTTGATTCATCTTTAGTTGATAGACCTATTACTACTTTTCAAATGGGATTATATCTTTTAATGTATAAATTAGAAAACGATATTAAAGATATTTCTAAAGTTAATATGAATATATATTCATTAAGAGAGATTTTTAATGATGATGTTTATACTGTAGAATGGGATGAAGAATTGTTAAAAGAGTTTACTGAAAAATTAATTTCTTTAATAGAAGAAATAACCAACGTAAATCTCCCATTCATTGCTACTCCAAGTGATCAAGCTTGTAAATATTGCCCTTATAGTATGTTATGTAATAAATAGTTATGATAAATATAGTTAGTGCATCAGCCGGGTCTGGAAAGACATATCGTTTGACTCAAGAATATCTGTCTTTTTTATTAAATTCAAGAGATATATATGAGTATAAACATATATTAGCAGTAACCTTTACTAATAAGGCTACTGATGAAATGAAACAACGTATAGTAGGAGAGTTACATTCTTTATCTGAATCTCTTAATCATAATAGTCAGAGAGCTAGAAAAATTCTTGTTGAAATTCTTAATGATTATTCCTCATTTAATATAAGTACGATAGATAAATTCTTTCAACAAACTCTTAGAGCATTTGCAAGAGAAATTGGTCAATATGCTTCTTATAATGTAGAATTGGATACTAATGAAGTATTGTCTCAGTCTGTTAATAATATGTTTGATGATTTAGATTCCAATCCTTTACTTTTGGATTGGTTGATAAATATGTCTTTACATGATATAGAAAATGGAAAAAATTGGAATTTTACTAATCATATATTGGATTTTGGTAAATTACTTTTTTCAGAAGACTACAGAGTAAAAGCAGAAAATTCTAATTCAGATCTTGGAGATAAGGCTACAATATTAGAATTACAAGATTTTCTAAAAAAAATCATAGATAAACAAGAGTCTATTTTCGAGAAGATAGGTAAAGATGCTATTAATATAATGCACTCGAATGAGCTTGAGCCTAGTGACTTTAGTGGAGGATCTAGGTCTGCATTTTTTATTTTCGATAAATGGGCGAATAAAAATTTTAAAGAACCTGCACCGAGTTTTAGAAAATTCATCGATAATGTAGATAAATGGTATTCGAAATCTTCTTCAAAAAAAGATTTGATTATTAATTCTTATAAGGATTTAAATGAGTTAGTTAATCAATTATGTATTAGCTATGATGATGCAGAGGACTATTTTACTGCTAAGGTTTTAGTTAATAATATTTCTGATTTAGGAGTCTTTTCAGATATAAGAAGGTATATTTCTGATTATTGTACTAAAAATAATGTTATGCTTCTTTCTGATAGTGGAGAGTTGTTAAATCGTATTATAGATGGAAGTGATACTCCTTTTATTTATGAGAAAATAGGGGCAAGACTTAATCATTATATGTTAGATGAATTTCAAGATACTTCTGTTATACAATGGAGGAATTTTAAACCACTTCTTCAGGATAGTATAGCTAATGGTTATGATAATTTAGTCGTTGGAGATGTAAAACAGAGTATTTATCGTTGGAGAGGAGCAGATTGGAGGTTATTAAATAATCAAATCTACGATGACTTTAATCATTCTCAGGTTAAATCAGAAACACTTGAATATAATTGGAGAAGTGCACGAAAAATAGTAGAATTTAATAATCTATTCTTTAAAAAAACATGTGATATTCTTCAAAATGTATATGAAGATGATGTATCTGAAAATAATGATATATTATCAAAAGTTTATTCTGATTTAGAGCAAAAGATTCCAGAAAAGAAGGCAGATGTTCTGGATGGGCATGTTAGTGTGTCTTTCTTGCCATGTGATGATGATTGGAAAGAATCTGCACTTGAAAAATTGCCAGGAACTATAGATAGTTTATTATCTGATGGATATTCTCTTAATGATATTCTTATTTTAGTTAGAATTAATTCAGATGCTTGTCAAATAGCTGATTTTCTTATACAACATAATTATAATGTTATATCAGATGAGGCTTTATTAATATCTTCATCTAATGCTATCAAAAAAATTGTAGCAGAATTAAGTTCTCTTTTAAATACAAATGACCCTATAAATAAATATATATTAGAACGTTTTAATTCTTCAAATAACTTATTGAATAATAATATTAATATTACAGGTAAATCACTTTATGAAATTTGTGAAGAATTAATTAGAAATCTTAATAATGAAGAGAAGCAAGAAACTATATTTTTGCAGGCTTTTTTAGACTGTGTATTGGATTATTCATCTAGACATGGAACAGATATATCTGGTTTTATAAATTGGTGGAATGAGACTGGTGTTAAAGTTTCAGTATCAGCGCCTAAGGGAGATGCTGCTATAAGCATTATGACTGTTCATAAATCAAAAGGATTACAATCTAAAGTAGTTATAATGCCATTTTATAAAGAAAATATAGCTATGAGAAATAATGTTATATGGAGCATTCCATCAAAGGCGCCATTTAATATGATTTCACCTCTACCTATTGTAGCTAATAAAGCATTAACTAAAACTATTTTTAAAAAAGATTACAATGATGAATTATTATTTCATTATGTGGATATAATAAATGTATCATATGTAGCCTTTACTAGGGCAGAAGAAGAACTAATAGTATTTTCACCAAGTCCAAAATATGAAAATAAAATTAAAAGTATATCAGATATTCTTTATAGTATGCGAGATCAAAATACTATGGAATATGAATTAGGAAAAAGGATAAAAAGGCCGATTGATAAGATATTAGATGATAAACATCAAATCAGTGATAAAAAGAAAAATGAATTTGTATCAATAGCTCTTGGAGAAAGGTTAAAGCTATCGTATAGATCCAAAGATTATTTTACAGAGAATAACCTAAGGACTAAAGGAATAATTATGCATGATATCCTTTCGAAAATATCTAATGAAAATGAATTAAAAAGTGCAGTAGATGACGCATTATCACATGGATTAATCGGAGCGAATGAATATGATAAAATCTATACAACACTGCAGAATGCTTTAAATAGTGTAAAAGATAGACATTGGTTTGATGGTACATATTCTCACTATAATGAAATAGCCGTTATATTGCCTGGTGGTGAGATGAAGAGGCCTGATAGGGTTATGTTGGATGACGACGATAACGCTATCATAGTAGATTATAAATTTGGAAATATACATGATTCTTCATACATTTGCCAAGTGCAGAATTATATGCAACTATTGAAAAATATGGGTTATAAATCTGTAGCAGGTTATCTATGGTATGTTGAAGAATTAGATATAGCTCCCATAATATAAGATTTATATATTTTAAAACCCTATTTCATGGAAGATGGTAAAATAATATTCGAATACCAAAAATTCGAACCTGGTCAACAATTTTCCGTGATTGAAGTTAAAAATAATTATCTTATTTTTATAACTAAAGGACGGACAGAAAAATATTCTGCCGGAGATATAGTATTTTTCCCTTCTACATTTAGTTTCGAATTGAATTTTGTTTCTTCAAGTGAAATAGTCTTCATATCTTTTGAGAACTCACGAGAGATAATAAGTGATGTAAATCAATTATTGACAGTAGAAGAAGATAATTATATCGATGACGAAGCACTTGGTTATTTAAAAATCAAATACCCTCTTAATATCTTTATAATGTTGTTAATTACATATATTAAAGATGGTATTATGACTGATTCTCTTTCTCGCGTAAAATTATCTGAACTTTTCGTTATACTTAAACGTTATTATAATGAAGGAGATATCAGAGAACTATTTAAACCAATACTTGCATATTCATCAGAATTTAAATTATTAGTTTATCAAAAGTTTAAATATACATATAATGTAGATGAGCTGGCAAGAGCGTGTAATATGGGACGCAGATCTTTTGAAGACCAATTTGCTAAAAATTTTACTGGGTATACACCATACGCTTGGATACAAAAACAAAAAAGTAAGAAAATATTAAGAATGATGGCTATACCTGGTATCAAAATAAGTGATATTATCCGTGAGCTAAATTTTTATGATGCTTCTCATTTTAATAAGTTTTGTAAAAAAGCTTTCGGGAAAAAGCCAGAGGATATTATAAAAACTAATAATTATTAATATGAAAAAAATAAATGTAAAGAAATATTTAGTTATTAGTTTATTCCTATTTATTTTAGGTTTTATATCTACATCTTGTATAGACGATAGTTATAATCTTTCTGATATAGACGGAACTATTAATGTCGGAGGTGATAATTTTGAAATCCCTCTTGGCTCTACGAAACAACTAAGTGTAGAAGATGCTATTAAAGATAAATATTCAGATTTTTTAAGTAAAGATGAGAATGGAGATTATTTTTTCTCTTTTTCAGGCAATATAGATGTCGGGAGTTCAATTCCTGACTTTTCTATACCACATCTAAGTGCTCAGCAAGTATCAGAAAAATTTTCTCATACCTTCCAAAGTTATGATCTTGACCCACTAATACAAGAAGATGAAGCTATAGATTATACCATAATAAATAAAACTTTAATATTCAATATAAAGTCTGAAGATATCGATGAATTATCTTCAGTAGATAGTATCTATCTTTCTAATGCCAATATTAATATAGGTGTGAATGTAGAGGAATGTCCTATTTCAGAAGGAGCTCATGTGGAAATAGAAATTTCTTTTCCGGAATCTTTTGTGTTCGATGATACAAGAGTAGTAGATAATAAATTCGTGTTTTCTAAAATTCTACAAGAAGGAAATTCAGTTTTGGAAAAACCTTTAGTGTTAAAAGCTGTAAATCTAGATCTTAAAGATATAGAAGGGAAGCTGGATATTAATGAATCTATTCAAGTAAGTGGGAAAATATTTATAGATGACATATCTGTTCTTTCTAAGTTTTCAGGTGAAACTATAGAGCTTACAGCTAATGTAGGCATAGATGAATCTCAAATTAATAAATTTATAGGAAAAATAGATTATAGTGATAATGATATTTCTGCCTTGGTTGAAGTTGGCAATGTTCCAGATATATTCAATGATGAAGAAACAAATCTGGATTTTAGCGATTCTTATTTAAAATTTAATATTAATTCAAATTTAGGAATTCCTATTGATATTAATGCTGTTCTAACTCCATATTATGCATCTGTAGCTGATAATTCTTCATCAGTAAAACTACCAATAAGCATTCCAATGGTTTCTAATCCTTCACAGTCTGAAACATTTAAATATTTTATTAGTGATTCTGAATCTAATATGCCAAATAATTATACATATATTCACACTAATATCTCCAATCTTTTATCTAGAGTTCCAGATAAAGTAAGTTTCAAATTAGTATTACAGTCAGATTTAAATACAAACCATGTTATTTATACAGAAGCTGATTATAATATTAATTCTGATTATGAATTTATAGTACCGTTGAAATTTGGAGAAAATCTTTTTTTATCTGTAAAAGATACTTTAGATAATATATCAGAAGAGTTAAATGACATTTTAGAGAACAATGATTTGTCAGTTAAAGCTTTCGCTACTAATTCTTTTCCAGTGTCTTTACATTTAGAATTAGTGCCATATGATGACAATGGAGATATTATTAGTAGTATAAATATTACTAAGGCTGATATACCAGCTTGTAATCTAGATTTGTCTCCAAAAGAATCTGAAATAGATATGACGGTTTCTAATTCATCGAATAATAAACCTCAAATTAACTTTTTGAAAGTAAACATAACAGTAGATTCTGATTCAGAATTATCTGATATCGCTATTAATTCTTCTTCTTTCGTTCAGATAAGATTTAATGTGTTTTCAAAAAATGGTCTAACGTTTAATCTTGATTAAGATTAATAATACAAATCAAAATTATGCTTAAAATTAATTTCTTTTTATTACTAATACTGGGTTTATTATTTATTATGATGAATAAATCTTATGCGCAGGCTCTTAGAACTGGTTATTTTGATGACCATTTTACGATGAGATATAAAATAAATCCCGCTTTCGCCCCTGATCAAGGTTATATTGGAATAATAGGTTTATCCTCGATGAACACTAATATAAATTCAAATTTATCTTTAGATCAATTAGTTTATAAACTGCCAGATGGAGGAGGAATAGCCTCTTTTTTACATCCTTCTGTCGATACAGAAGAATTTATGAATACTCTAAACACTAACAATTATATAGATTCTGATGTAGAATATGATATTTTAAATTTCGGTTTCTATATAGGAGATGTTTCTTTTATATCTTTCGATATGGGGATTAAAACTATTAGTTCCTTTAACCTACCAAAAGATTTCTTTGGGGCATTTAAAAAAGGTATGATAAAAGATCCTTCTATTTATGATATATCAGATTTACAGTTTTCATCATCATCATACCTCCAATTTGGTATTAGATATTCTAGAGATTTAGATGAACTTATTCCAGGCTTAAGATTTGGACTTAGAGCGAAGTTTTTACAAGGTTTATTCTATATGGATACTAAGTTTAATAAGGCTCAAATTACTATGTCATCAGATAAATGGATAACAGAATCAGATGCTATTCTAACAGCATATGGAAAAGGATTAAAGTTTAAATTAAATGATGAAGGAGAAGTAGAAGGAATTGATTATGACTCCAATGACATAGGTGCATCTGGCTCCGGAATGGCATTAGATTTTGGACTGTCATACACGGTAGCTACTTCTTCAATATTAGGAGGATTACAGTTTTCAGCTTCTGTTACAGATTTAGGTAAGATTAAATTTAGTTCTGATAATAAAATATCCGCTACAGCCAAGGGTTCTGTAACGCATGATGGTTTTGATAACTTAGCAGATGAAGATAACAAATTAGAAGATGATATAGATAATTTAGGGGATGATCTTAGTGAAATGTTTTCTTTTAAGTCTTCAAATACAGATAATTTAGATAATAGTTATCAGTTAAATTCAAAATTACATCTTGCGATAAAATATCCATTCTTATTTGATAAAATGAGTATTGGATTATTATATTCTCAAAGTCTAAACACAGATGTTAATTATTCTAAAAGACTTTCTGCTATTTATACTCTAATACCATCCCATTGGTTTAGTATGTCGATTAGTTATACAAAATTAGATAGTGGATATACATTAGGAGGTCTGATAGATTTAACTCCAAATAAAGGAATTAATTTCTTTATAGGAATGGAACTTATGTCATTAAACCTCACATCTGATTATATACCATTAGAAGAATTAAATGTATCCTTTCAAACAGGTATAAGTATAGCTATAGGAGGTAATAAATATAAAAGATGATTAATTAATTTATTTGACTATAAAATTAATTACAATATCATTTCCTATTTTCGCTATTAACTGTTGATCAGGATTAATACTGCTTTTCGGAGCAAGTTCAAAAAGGATAAAATCTCCTATTTTTAATGAATAATATTTAGATATTTCAGAAATTTTGTCAAAAATAAATTCCTTATCTGGGAGATTTAGAATTGTATTCTTAATATGACCATTTACGAAAAGTCGAAAAAAATTATCTTTTATTGGCTCATTTTGTTCTAATGGAGAAACCTCTTTATATTTTGATCTATGTGCTGAATACTCGAAAAAAGGAAATCCTGTAAGAGGTATAATCGTAGAATAGTCTAAACTGTTTACGACAGTAAATTTTTCAAATTCTGAAGCAGAATTCATAACATCTTTTTTTAAATCAGGATAAAGCAGAACACCATAATTAAATGTGTCGATATGTCTTAAAATAAATTTAGGAGAAATAGCTTTACCTGGTTTAAAAACTTTCACACATAATACAGGAGCAAAAGATAAACTTTCTATATAATCAGGAATATAATATTCAGATTGATTCCTTACTAAAGAGGAATCAGGTCTGAATAAAAATCCTTTATTTATGTCTTTAGCTATAATTAAATTCATAGAGTTTTACTTTGTATATATAAATCAGTAAGAACTTTTTTAGTCTCTAAAGTAAATGTACCTTTCATCATCCAGGCATAGAAATTATGATCTTTCTTTAGTACTTCTAACACTGGCTGATTTTTATATTTGCCAAAATTAAAAACAGGAATATTATCTTTATTATAAATCATCCTACCAGCTAAATCTACATTATTATTACGTCTAGAGAATTTAGCTAAAAATTCTGTATCATTTTTTAACCCATAATCTCCATTATAAAGTTCGTCTGGATTTTTTTTAGTTTTATCGGCAGCTGTACTATCGAAAGGATACCTATCTAATTGAGCTTTTAATACTTCATAAGTCGCCAATGTATCAGCAGAAGCAGAATGTGCATTTCGTAAATCTTTTTGACAATAAAATTTATATGCAGCCACTAGAGTCCGCTGTTCCATTTTATGAAAAATATTCTGAACGTCTATCATTTTTCTTTTACGAAAATCAAAATCTACGCCAGCTCTAATAAATTCTTCAGCCAATAATGGGATGTCAAATTTATTCGAGTTATATCCAGCTAAATCACAACCTTTTAACCAAGCAGCTAAATCTTTAGCTATTTGTTTAAAAGTAGGACACTCTTTTAAATCTTCAATAGAAATTCCATGTATTTTCTGAGCCTCTTCACCCATCGGGATAGGTTCTTGAGTATAAGAGTTATAAGGAAAAATTCTTTTATACCATTCTTCAGTTTCACCATTAGGCAAAACTTTTATAGCACTGATTTCTACGATTCCATCAGTGCCTACATTTAAACCAGTAGCTTCTAAATCAAAGAATACAACTGGATTTTTAAGGTTTAATAACATGTTATTATATTTATACTGGAATTTTGATAGGCATAAGAAGAGAGCATATTTCTTCTTCAGGGTCAGTATCTTCTCCAGCTAAAATAAGAGCTGCTCTAGAGGGATCAGATAATTCAATGCACACTTCTTCAAAAGGAAGATTTGATAAAATTTCGATTAAAAATTCTGATTTAAAAGCGATATCCATTTTATCTCCGTCGTATTGACAAGCTACAGATTCAAAAGCTGAAGTTGAAAAACTTAAATCTTGGGCAGAAATAATCATGTTATTAAAAGCTAAAGAAAGTTTTACATACGAAGATGCTTGATTAGAACAAACAGATACTCTTTTAGCCGCATTAAGTAAATCTATTCTATTAACATTTAATTTATTTGAATTATTCTTAGGAATAACAGAACGATAAGAAGGATACTTACCCTCTACTAATCTACAAATTAACATAGTTCCTTCAAATTCAAAATATGCATTCTTCTGGTCATAAGTAATTTTAACATCACCTTCTACTTTAGGTAGAAGATTTTTTAAAATACTAGCTGGTTTCTTAGGGAGAATAAAGGAAGTTTGTTCAGATCCTTTAATATCATTTCTTGTATAATATACTAATTTATGCGAATCAGAAGCTACCATAGTTACGCTATCTGTATTTATATCGAAAAATATACCATTCATAACAGGTCTGAGTTCTTCCTCAGCTGTAGCATAAAAAGTATTATTAATCGCAGAAAGTAAAATATCAGATGGTAAAGTTAGCTCAATAGAATTATCGCTTAATTTAGCTATCTCAGGATAATCCTCAGCAGATAAATAAGGAAGCTTTAAAGCACCATTGATCCATTTTATTTCCAAGATACTATCTTCTTCGTTAGTCTCTATATTTAATGGAATATCAGGGAACTCCTTCAATGAATCAGTTAACAATTTAGCTGGAATTGAAATTTCTCCTTCTTCTACGACCTCATCAATATCTAACGAAGTCTTTAATCTTGTCTCCATATCAGCCGCAGTGATATTTAACGAATTTCCCGATAATTCAAAAAGAAAATTATCTAAAATTGGCAATGTATTTTTACTTGCGATAACTTTCGAAACCGAAAGTATTCCGTGTAATAGCTCTTGGCTCGTTACTGTAAATTTCATATTAGGTCTAAAATTTTTATTTATGTACAAATGTAGCAAATTTTTGTAAGAAAAAAGTCTTTTCTGGCATATATTTTGATTTACTCAAGTCATAATAAATAATGTCGAAATAAACATGTTTAAAAAATAAAAAAAATAGTTATGAATAAAAATTTAGGGATTATACTAACCTCAGCGATAGTAGGAGGTTTAGTAGCATTGGGAGTAACCCAATTTTCTGGTAATTTTAGACAAAACAAAAATAGCTCTTATGTTTATTCAGATGATACTCCCAAGATGCAAAACGTGAAGTTTTCTGGAGAACTTCCTGATTTTACTTTTGCTGCCGAATCTTCTGTTAAAGCCGTAGTTTACGTGCATGTAGTAAAAAGAGTAGAGGGGCAGCAGATACCACAACTTTCACCTTTTTTTGAATATTTCTTTGGCAATGGTTCCTCTGGTCAACCTCAGACTCGTAAAGAAGAGGGTAGTGGATCTGGAGTAATTATATCAAAAGACGGTTATATAGTAACAAACAATCATGTCGTATCAGGAGCTTCAGAGGTCGAAGTTGTATTAAATAACAATAAAAAATTTAAAGCAGAAATAATAGGAACAGACGCAGCAACAGATGTAGCTCTAATCAAAGTAGATGCTAAGAACCTGCCTACTATTCCTTTAGGTGACTCGGATGATTTAAAGTTAGGGCAATGGGTACTTGCTATTGGCAGCCCTTTCGGTTTTCTAAATTCAACCATTACAGCTGGTATCGTCAGTGCCAAAGGAAGATCAATGCCTAGCACAGAAAATAAAATTGAATCATTTATACAAACTGATGCTGCTGTAAATCCTGGTAATAGTGGAGGAGCACTAGTAAATACTAAAGGGGAACTTGTAGGAATTAATACAGCTATTATATCAAATACTGGCTCATATACAGGATACTCATTCGCCATTCCTGTCAATATGGTAAAAAAAGTAACAAAAGATTTGATAGATTATGGAAAAGTTCAACGAGCACTATTGGGTATATCAATGCAAGATATGTCCTCTGACTTAGCGGACCATTATAATTTAAAAGATTTAGATTCCTATGAAGGTGCTTATGTGGCAGAAGTTTTACCTAATGGACCAGCAGATAAAGCAGGAGTTAAGAAAGGTGATATTATAATTGGGCTGAATGGAACAAAAGTGAAAAAAGGTTCAAAAGTTCAAGAATTAATTAACAATTTCAGACCTGGGGATGAAGTAACTTTATCCATTATGAGAGGTAAAAAAGAAGAAAAAATAACAGTAAAACTTTCTGGTAAAGATACGATGGATGCATATAATTATAATACTGATACTATTCATCTATTTGGAGCCGAACTTAAGACTGCACCAGCTAAGAAATTAAAGAAACTAGGAATAGATAATGGAGTAGAAGTAACATCTTTATCAGATGGTAAAGTTAAACAAGCAGGCATTAAAACTGGATTTATTATTACTTATATAAATAATGTTAAAGTAGTATCTCCACAAGATGTCGCTGCTATAGTGAAAAAAGCCAGGAGATCTATAATAATAGAGGGAGTCTATCCTAATGGAGAAGTTTATTACTATGGTATGGGAATATAATAAAAGGAATGGTTAATTAAATTTATTAAATGAATTTCTAAACTTCCCTTTTTACATTTTGTAATAGAATGTAAAAAGGGATTTTTATATTATTATAGTTATTGTAGATTAATTAATTGAAACAAAATTAAATGTCATACGTATAAAGAATACAAATCATTAATACAAGAAAAGTGAAAGACATGATTAAACATAAGTCGATTCTTGTATTTTTGTTTTATCAAATATGACTAGAGATTTTTATAAAATATAAAAGTAGCACGAAATTTGCATAAAAAACATGCAAATAGTGAATTCCTATATCAACTAGAAATCCCACTATACAAATATAGCAAAAAATAACAAAGAAAATAATTAGAATCCAAATCTGTTTATATGAGACAATTAAAAATTACAAAATCTATAACCAATAGAGAGAGTGCCTCTCTTGATAAATATTTACAAGAGATTGGTAGAGAGGAGCTTATCACTGTAGAGGAAGAGGTTGAATTAGCTCAACGCATTAAAAAAGGAGACCAACAAGCATTAGAAAAATTAACGCGAGCTAATCTTAGATTTGTAGTATCTGTAGCTAAACAATATCAAAATCAAGGTTTAAGTCTTCCTGATTTAATTAATGAAGGAAATCTGGGGCTAATTAAAGCTGCAGAAAAATTTGATGAAACTAGAGGATTTAAATTCATTTCTTATGCTGTATGGTGGATTAGACAATCTATTCTTCAGGCATTAGCCGAGCAATCAAGAATAGTACGATTACCATTAAATCAAGTAGGCTCATTAAATAAGATAAATAAGGCACTTTCAAAATTTGAACAAGAAAATGAAAGGCAGCCTTCTGCTCAAGAACTTTCTGATATACTTGATATACCTAAAGAGAAAATATCTGATACTATGCGTGTTTCAGGACGTCATGTATCTGTAGATGCACCTTTCGTTGATGGAGAAGATAATAGCTTATTAGATGTATTACCAAATACAGACTCTCCAAATGCTGATAGAGGCTTAGTAAATGAATCTTTAAATAAAGAGATAGAGAGAGCTTTATCTACTTTAACTGAAAGAGAAAGAGATATAATTAAACATTTTTTCGGAATAGGTACTCCTGAAATGACTTTGGAGGAAATTGGAGAGAAGTTTGGTTTAACTCGCGAAAGAGTTCGTCAAATTAAAGAAAAAGCTATAAGAAGATTACGTCATAGTAATCGTAGTAAATTATTAAGAAGTTATTTAGGTTAATATGAATCCAGAAATATTTGTTGCAGAAAAAGTGCAAGATGCTTTAGTAGAATTATACTCTGAAGCCACCAAAGCTATAAAAGTACAAGTACAACCTACAAGAAAAGAGTTTGAAGGAGATTGGACAGTAGTTATGTTTCCATATCTTAGAATGAGTAAGAAGTCTCCTGTAGCTACAGGGGAAGAAGTAGGAGAATATCTAAAAGAGAACATAGAAGAAATAGAATCATTTAATGTAGTTAAAGGTTTTTTAAATATAAAACTTAAAGATTCTTATTGGGATAGTCTATTTTCAGAAATAGCTCAAACGCCTAATTATGGTCAAGCGGCGCCATCTGGGAAGACTATTATGGTCGAATTTTCATCTCCTAACACTAATAAACCACTGCATTTAGGACATATTAGAAATAACTTGTTAGGATGGTCAGTTTCACAGTTATTAGCAGCTAATGGACATAAGGTTTTAAAAGTTAACCTTGTGAATGATAGAGGAATACATATTTGTAAATCTATGCTTGCATGGAAAAGATATGGTAATGGTGAGACTCCAGAATCTTCAGGTAAAAAAGGAGATCATTTGGTAGGAGACTACTATGTTTTATTTAATACTAAATATAACGAAGAAGTTCAAAAAATAACTGCCGAAAAAGTAGCTGCAGGACTTAGCGAAAAAACAGCTAAAGAAGAAGCCGAGAAAGAATCTCCACTATTAAAAGAGGCTCAACAAATGCTTAAGAAATGGGAAGACGGTGACGAAGAGGTAAGAGCATTATGGAAGAAGATGAATAGCTGGGTATATAAAGGTTTTGACGAAACATATGATAGTCTGGGAATAAAATTCGATAAAATATATCATGAATCTGAAACATATTTATCAGGCAAATCATTAGTCGAAGAAGGTTTAAAGAAAGGCATTTTCTTTAAAAAAGAAGATAATTCTGTGTGGTGTGATTTAGAAGATGATGGTCTTGACCAAAAATTACTTCTTAGAGGTGATGGTACATCTGTATACATGACACAAGATTTAGGTACAGCTAAGAAAAGATATGATGAATTTAAGTTTGATGAGCATATATATGTAGTAGGAAATGAACAGAATTATCATTTTCAAGTACTAAAACTTATTTTGAAAAAATTAGGATTTACCTGGTCTGATTATATATATCATTTATCTTATGGGATGGTCGAATTACCAGAGGGTAAAATGAAATCAAGAGAGGGAACAGTCGTAGATGCAGATGATTTGGTTAAACAAATGTATGAAACTGCGAAAGAGACATCATTAGAATTAGGTAAATTAGAAGGAATGAAAAAGGAAGAGCAGGATAAACTCTTTCATATGATAGGTATGGGAGCTTTAAAATATTTTATTATTAAAGTCGACCCTAAAAGAACTATGATGTTCAATCCTAAAGAATCAATTGATTTTAACGGAAATACAGGACCTTTCATTCAATATACTCATGCTAGAATACATTCTATTCTTAGAAAAGCTAAAGAATTAAATGCCCCAAAAGGCAAACTTTTTGGAGAAAAAATCCTTGAGAAAGAAATAAGTCTGATTAAATTACTAAATCAGTTCCCTTCTAAAATAAAAGAAGGTGGAGATGCTCATTCTCCTGCTATTATAGCGAATTATGCCTACGATTTAGCAAAAGATTATAATCAGTATTATCATGATGTATCTATATTGAAAGAGGAAGATATAGAAGTTAGAGGAGCTCGATTGACACTTATTGAAACCATAGCTAAAGTATTAACTAAAGCTATGGGAATCTTAGGAATCGAACTTCCTGAACGTATGTAATCATAAAATATCTAAAATATAATGATAGAAGAAGAAGCTAAGGCCTACATGTTCCCTACATCTAAAAGAGAAGTTGATGCCTTAGGGTGGGATTATATTGATGTTATTTTTTTCTCTGGAGATGCTTTTATAGATCATCCTTCTTTCGGAACAGCTGTGATTTCTAGAATGTTACAATATGCTGGTTATAGAGTAGCAGTAGTTCCACAACCTAATTGGAGAGATGATTTACGAGATTTTAAAAAATTAGGAGAACCAAGGCTCTTTTTCGCCGTTTGTTCTGGAGTAATGGATTCCATGGTGAATCATTATACAGCTGGGAAAAGACGACGTCATAATGATGCCTATACTCCTGATGGTAAAGCATTCCAGAGACCAGATTATGCAGACAATGTATATTGTGGTATATTAAGAGAATTATACCCAGGAGTTCCAATAGTGTTAGGCGGTATAGAAGCTTCTTTAAGAAGAGTTACGCATTATGATTATTGGCAAGATAAATTATTGCCATCTATTTTAGTATCTTCCAAAGCAGATTATTTAGTCTATGGCATGGGAGACCGTCCTATTGTAGCGTTAGCTAAGGCTATAGAAAAGGGACAAAGATTGTATTCCATACCTCAGATAGCGTATTATAGCCCTCGTCGTACTACTAAAATTAAAAAGAATGTACTTATTCTTAATTCTTATGAAGAATGTCTAAAAGATAAAGTTACTTTCCTTAATAATTTTAATATTATAGAAAGAGAGGCCAATAAGATGTTTCCCAATAAATTAATAGAACCAGTAGGTGATGGGGAGATAGTTATTAATCCTCCTTATCCTCCTGCTACGACAGAAGAAATAGATTTAGTACATGATTTGCCATATACTAAAAAACCACATCCTAGATATAAGGGGAAGTTTATCCCTGCTTATGAAATGATTAAAAACTCTATAAATATACATAATGGATGTTTTGGAGGTTGTAATTTCTGTACGATAGCTGCCCATCAAGGACGTTTTATTCAATCACGTTCAGAAAAATCCATATTAAATGAGGTAAAAAATATGGTGAAAGATAAAAGTTTTAATGGAGTAATTACTGATATTGGTGCCCCATCAGCTAATATGTATATGATGAAGGGTAAAGATTTAAATATATGTGCTAAATGTATTAGAAAATCATGTCTGTATCCGAAATTATGTCCTAATTTAAATAGAGATTTAAAACCTTTATTGAAACTATATCATGATGTTTCTTCTGTACCAGGTATTAAACATGCTTATGTAAGTAGCGGTGTCAGATATGATTTATTTCTAAATGAAAAAGGCTTTTTAGATGAAACGTCGTATAAGTATTTTTATGAGCTAGTAGTACATCATACTTCTGGTAGATTAAAAGTAGCACCAGAACATACAGAAGATCATGTTTTAAAATTAATTTTCAAACCACCGTTTTCTTATTTTGAAGTAATGAAAAAAGCGTTCGATAAAATTAATAGACAAGAAAATTTACATTACCAGATAATACCATATTTTATTTCATCTCATCCTGGATGTTCTAAGGGAGATATGTTAGCTCTTTCTGAAAAGAAAAGTTTAAAAGGTGTTAATCTGGACCAAGTGCAGGATTTGACTCCCACACCTATGACAGCATCATCTACTATGTTTTATACTGGTTTAGACTTAATTACAAAGGAACATATTTTCGTGGAGAAAAATCTTAATGAAAAAAAGAAGCAAAAGTCTTATTTTTTTCGGAAATAATAATTATAATTGCACATAATTTATTATTATCAATTTAAAGAAAATATGAAACCCAAAAAAAGAAGTGTAGTCAATTATTCCCATTTGTCTCCGGAGATAGAGGAGGCATTCAACGAAAAATATCCTAGGGGATATAAAGATTATTTTCCTGACATTTTTAAGGTTGAAAAACCCGATGGCAGCTTTTTTCATTGTGTAACTCTTCAAGTTCCACCTGATGCAGAATATTTAGTAAAAATAGATGTCAGACAAGATGACTTAGTAGATTTGTCTGAGGATGAAGATGACGAAGACGATGAAATTGATACACCAGATTTACCAATTACACCAGATAGCGAAGAATCTGAAAAATTTGATTAAAAATTAAAGGAGAATAATTATTTGAGACCGAGATCGTATTTTATATTTAAGAAGCTTTTCCTAAGACTAATAGTTTGGACAAGAAAACTTTCAGAAGCTAAAATGATGCTTCTATTCGCAGTACTGGTCGGACTAGGAAGTGGTCTTGCTGCTGTTTTATTAAAAGAAATTATAAGTCTTATTCATAAGTTAATTATGCCTACTTTAGAAGGACGTTCTTTTAATATATTATACTTATTATATCCTGGTATTGGTATGTTTATTTCCTTTTTATTACTAAAATTTGTAATAAAAGACAATATCGGACATGGGGTTACAAAAGTATTATTATCCTTATCTAAAAAGAAGTCACGTATTAAAGCTCATAATACGTGGTCTTCTGTTTTAACAAGTGCTATAACTATTGGTTTTGGAGGTTCTGTAGGAACAGAAGCTCCAATAGTTTATGCAGGTGCTGCGATAGGTTCTAACATAGCTAGAGCTTTTGGTCTTTCATATAAAAACATGACTATTCTTTTAGGTTGTGGAGCTGCTGGAGGACTTGCAGGAATATTCAAAGCACCTATGGCTGGTATATTGTTTACATTAGAAATATTATTGTTTAATATATCTATGTCTTCAATAATACCTTTCTTGGCATCTACGATTACTGCCACAGTTGTTTCTTATGCTTTTTTAGGAAATGCAGTCTCTATAGGTAATCATGTAGATCCATTTCTTATGAATAGTATTCCCTTATATCTTCTACTAGGAGTTTTTTGTGGATTCGTATCATTATATTTTACTAGAACTACTCTTAAGCTGGAAGATAAAATTAAATTAATAAAAAATCCTTATACGAAATGGGCTATATGCTCTGCTGCTCTAGGATTATTAGTCTTTCTTTTTCCGCCACTATTTGGAGAAGGATATGAATCTTTAAGCCATTTATTGAAGGGCGAAGTATTAGAGGCTGCTGGTATAACGATTTTTGGAACCTTATTGTCCAAAGCATGGATAGTACCTTTATTTTTTGCTTTAGCATTATTATTGAAAGTTTTTTCTATGTCTTTTACAAATGCTGGAGGTGGAGTAGGAGGTACATTTGGTCCAACTCTTATAGTTGGAGGTATAGCAGGCTTCGTATTGGCTAGAATAATTAATCTAACAGGTATTGCAGAAGTATCAGAATG
>Ga0172377_10001082_pt1 | contig 27136 bp, 22 predicted proteins | sample Pumphouse3metaG_FD_119749 | JGI IMG/M metagenome (GOLD analysis project Ga0172377, IMG submission 119749) | Leachate microbial communities from a municipal landfill in Southern Ontario, Canada - Pumphouse #3 metaG | ecosystem: Engineered > Solid waste > Landfill > Unclassified | place: Canada... | reverse complement strand
GAGGTGCCATACCCGTTCCCATCCCGAACACGGCAGTCAAGACCTCTTGCGCCGATGGTACTGCCAATAGGCGGGAGAGTAGGTCGTTGCCGGGCCTTTTTTTTGTCTTAAAGATGCTTGCAGAAGTGGCTCATCTTTCCTATTCTATAGCTATGAATATAGCACTAGAGAAACCAACAATCCGTCGTAAAGAGATGAGTGCCGTCTTACAGACGATGGCTGATGAGCAAATTGGGGTGGGGGAGAGCACTAAACAATTTACCCAGCTCCTAAAAGAGTTTTTAGGAATTGAGGGGTATGGGGTGACTCTCCGTGACCTTATATATGCCCTAAGGATTGCACTATTAAGTTTAGACCTCCCCTCAGATGCCGTTATTGGGATCTCAGCCCTCTCTCCTAAGTTCTATCAAAATGTGATAACCTCTCTCGGTTACTCGTCCCATATTTTCGATATCGACAGCGAAACCGGTGTTATTGGGTACGACGACTTTATAAACTACACGGGGCGTATCGATGCCCTAATTCTCTATGAGCCTTATGGAAATATGGTGACTACTCCCCTTTGGAGAGAGGTGGAAGTCCCCATTATAGAGGACATCAGTGAATCGATTGGGAGCTGTTACGATGAGATTACAGCCGGAACGATTGGCGATGTGGTGGTCGCCTCTTTTGAAGAGGCAGCTGTAGTCTCTACCGCTGGAGGGGCTACCATCTTGACCGCCGATGAGGCGATTGGGAAACGCTTGGCGACTCTAGTTGCTCCCGACCTCCCCTACGTCGCCTTAGCCGACCTCAATGCAGCCCTCGGCGTGGTTCAATTGGGGGAACTGAGGAAAAATATTGAAAAAAGAGGGGCAATATTTGAGAGATATAGGTTATCCTTAATGAAGGGTAAACATACCCTATTTGGGATTAACGAGATCGATTACCAGAGTAATGGAGCATCTTTTGTGGTTCTATTGGAGGCGAAAGCCCAACAAGCCCAAAAGTTTTGCCTCAATAACGGGGTTAGTGTCGCCTTTGCTTTTGAGAATAGGGTTATTGATGACGCCCTCGAGAGGTTTGACCTCTACCCGCAGGCAATTCCAGCTATTACCCGGGCGTTACGATTCCCCCTCTATCCGTTTTTGACCAAAGAACAGGTTCGTCAGGTGGAGAAAGTTTTAGCACACCTACCATAGGAGAGTGTCGATGGCTAATCAAAAAAGAGATATTAAAAGGGTTGTAGTTTTGGCCAACCAGAGAAAAATGGAGGGGCAGGAGATAATCGAAGAGATTAAAACCTACCTGGAGAAGCGCCAAATACCTTTCGACCTCAACCTCACCTTCGCCTCCTTTAAGGAGATAACCCTCCACCGCGATACCAATCTAGCGATTTGTTTGGGGGGAGATGGGACTGTCCTCTCGTGTGCGCGCCTCCTCCATGCCCACGGAATTCCCATGTTGGCGGTCAATTTTGGCACCTTCGGCTTTATAACGGAGATCTGCAAAAGTGAGTGGCGTGAAGCCTTTGAACTCTATGAAGCTAACCAAGCCCCCGTCTCAAGGCGCTTAATGCTCCGTGTAAGTGTTACGCGCAAAGGGGAGAAGGTGTTTCTCGACCATGGTCTCAATGAGACCACCCTCTCAGCCACCGGAATTTCAAAGATGGTCTTGCTCGACCTCTTTATAAACAGCACCCACACCGGTAAAATTAGGAGCGACGGTATAATTGTTGCTACCCCCACCGGCTCTACAGCCTACTCGTTGGCCGCTGGAGGGCCAATTTTAGATGTCAATCTAGACGCTTTAATAATAAATCCGGTGTGCCCCTTCACCCTCTCCAACCGCCCCCTAGTGGTTGATGGCGAGGATGTAGTGATGATTAGAGTTGGCGAGAGGCAGAAGACTCAAGTCTCGCTTACAATTGATGGACAAGTCCATTTTGCCCTTGAAGAGGGGGATGAGGTGACCATTGAGAAAGCCCGTTCCAAAGCGTTGATTATCGCTTCCCCACAACGCAACTACTACGAGGTTATCCGCGATAAACTCAACTGGTCGGGGGGGATGCATGCTTGAGAGTCTATCGATTCACAACCTAGCCCTAATTGAAGACCTCCAGATCGATTTTAGTGAGGGGTTCAATGTCCTCAGTGGCGAGACAGGGGCTGGTAAGTCGATTATATTGGGCGCCTTGGGACTCCTTTTAGGGGAGACAGTTGAGAGCTCTGTTGTGCGCAGTGGCGCCGAAGAGGCGACAGTTAGCGCCCTTTTTTCAATCCCTAAGGAGAGTGAAATCTACGACTTCCTCAAAGAGCTCCAGATAGAGGCTGAGGAGGAGACCCTCCTCTTAAGGAGGGTGGTCAAGAGGGGAGGAAGGAGCTTTGTCTACATCCAATCCCAACTGATGCGAAAAGCTGATTTAAACCAGATCGCTACCGCCCTTTTCGATATCCACGGACAGCACCAACACCAATCGCTCCTCTACAACGATAACCAACGACGTGTTCTCGATAGCTACGGAAATCTCGATGCTCAACGCAATGCATTGACTAAACAGTTTCGCCTAGTGGAAGAGCTTAAGAGAGAGGAAGAAAACCTCGAAAAGAGTTTGGCCCAAATCCAGAGAGAGGCCGACTATCTCCAATTTGTAGCTGATGAGTTGGTAAAAAGTGACCTTAAAGAGGGGGAGGATGAGCTTCTCGATGATGAGATTAAGCTCCTCAGCCAATACGAGACAATTAGTGAGAACCTTGAGTTGGCCTACACAACCCTCAAGGGGGAGGGGGGACTCTCCTCCTTAGCCATTGCCCTTCAGGCAATTCAAAAGGCGAGTCGCGGCGACAGCGCTTTAATTGAGAGTTATGAGCGCCTCGAGTCGCTCTATGTAGAGACCCAAGACCTTGTTGAGACTTTTAGGGGACGCCTCTCATCAATCACCTTCTCCCAAGAGCGCCTCGATTCTCTGCAGGGGCGACAAGCTCAGCTACAACGCCTCAAAAAGAAATATGGACCAACCCTTGAGATGGTGATTGCCTACCGCGACGAAGTGGTGGGGAAGCTCTCTCAAAGTGAGGGGGATGATGAGGCCCTTCAGCAACTAAGAGATAAAATTGAGGTGCTCGAAGGGGAGTTAAATGTGATGGGTAAGAAGTTGAGTGGTGAGCGCAAAAAAGTGGCCCTTGAACTTCAGCAAGTGGTAGCGGCGCGCCTTGTCCACTTAGGGATGCCCCACGTCAATTTTACAATCAGCTGTGAAGACAAAGAGTTGAGTAGCAATGGGGCAGATCACATCGAGTTTCTCTTCTCTGCCAACTTAGGGGAGCCCTTAAGGAGATTAAAAGAGATCATTTCAGGGGGAGAACTCTCGCGAGTGATGTTGGCAATTAAGAGTGCTTTAGCTGAAAATGATGCCATTGAGACCCTCATTTTTGATGAGATTGATGCTGGAATAGGGGGGGCTGTTGCTATTGCAGTTGGCGAGCAGATGGGGGAGCTAGCCCGGACGCGTCAAATCATTGTGATTACCCACATTGCCACTATAGCGAGCCAAGCCAACCAACACTTCGTTGTCGAAAAAATAGTTAGCGGAGGGCGAACTTATACCCAGCTCACCCCGGTGGAGGGGGAGGAGCGGGTTAGAGAAATCGCCCGAATGTTGAGTGGCGATGGGGAAGATGAGAGCGCCCGCCTCCATGCCAAAGCACTATTGGGCGGGGGCAAAGTTTAGCTTAGCGCGCAACTCCTCTAAAAGACGAAGCATGCGGGGGGGGTTGAAGGAATTCCCCCTGATTATGGGGTAGAGCACCTCTTGGGCTACCGTTAGGGTGGCCCCAATTTTATGCTCTTGTGCCACCTCTATGATATCTAAGAGGTAGGAGCCAAGCTCATACGACAACCCATCAGCCTCAATTTCATAAGCGATACGTTTAATCTCATCGGAGAAGATCGATTGAACGATTGCTTGCTCACTCTGGCGCCCCTTGATACAGATAAAGGTCAACAAGAGTGAGATACTCTCCCTCTTCACTTTCCAGGTGGTGAGGCGACTGTTGGTAAATAGAGAGCGTAGAGCCCTTAAACAGCTCCCCATGTTCTCGATATAGAGGGTTTGGGAGGTTGAGAGGCGCCCCTTTTTTGTTAAGAGGAGGTAGTGTTTTATCCCGATAGAGAGGCGTTTAAGCTCTTCGTCATCGAAGATACTGAGGTAGTTGTCAATCCAGATGTAAATTGAGTCTAATACCCGCTCAGGAATCTGCTCAGAGGTAAAGTTGGTGATACTCCCCCGCTCTAAATCGCTCACCTTAGCTGAGTAGCCCTCTTCAATAGAGGTATCAACCTCCACCTTAAAAGAGCTCTTTTCAAACAATTTTTGGTGGGTTACTTCGATATAGAAGAGGCCCTCTTTCCCCTCTAGGCGGTCGAGAGAGTAGGTGCCGTAGGTTGTAATGTGCCCCTCGGCTTTGGTCAACACCTGGTTGATTAAGAAGAAGAGGGCAGCTTCAACGGCACCATCCTTCTCACCTAAATATTTCTTGGCAATTGTTTTTCCATTGCCCCCAGTAGAACGGTTACTCTTTGCTAGAGCTAAAGTTGGTTCAATTAGGAGGTAGAGGTCTTCCCCACTAAAGCGCTGGTAGAGGGTGATAGCTCTAATTGCGTAGTGGATATTTTGTTTCGGTTCAATACCGGCTAAATCGCTAAAGAACCAACCACAGGAGGTGTACATATAGTGTTTAAAGCGCATCCCCTCTAAGAGAGTAGCGAAGGTCGCTTTATCGGTAACTTTTATTTGATACTCATCTTCGATTTCAGCGATAAACTCTTGTGGTGTAATTAGGTCGCTAATAACGAGGTTGTAACGGTGGAGTAGGCGGGTGGGGTCAACCTTTGAGGGGAGGATTTTTGCCATCTCTCTCAGGTAAATTGTGTCAATCTCTTTAGCTAAGAGGTCAAAAGCCTCCCTTAGAGGGGTACGCCATTTCTGATTCCAAGAGGGCTCTCCTCCTGTGGTACACCCACAATCTTTGTACCAGCGGGAAACGCCATGACTACAGCTCCAACTCGACCCCCTCTTTGCCTCTCCCTCAACTAAAAGGGCCCTCTTTGTGGGGGGATTTTGGGCCAAGTAGGCACCGTAGTTGGTAAATTCAAACTCCTCTCCCCGTTCAACTTTGAGGGTGAGAGCCGCTAGCGCCATATCACCAAAGGGTTCGTGGTGGCCATAGATCTCTCCATCGGTAGCTGTGTGGAGAAGGGGGACTTGGTCGCGCTCTTTAATCTTTTTAAGAGTGGCATACATAGCATCGGCATCGGTGAGCATGTGGCCAAAACTGATTGAGGAGGCGAGAGCTCCGTGGTAGAAGAAGGCGGCTATTTGAGAGCCACGACGCCCCTCAATTATATAGGGTTCACTATAGGGGACACTCTCTCCATTAACTTTAATCCAAGTTGAGTTTTCCCCCTCTACAGAGTGACACTGGTAGGGGGAGAGGACCACATATTTTATCCCCTCTTCGGCCAAGATATCGATAACATCGCTATTGATAGCGGTCTCTGGGAGCCACATCCCTTCGCTTGGGCGGTTGAAAGTTGCCTTAAAATCGTTGATACCCCAAACAATCTGAGTCCGCATATCCTCAAGAGTGTTTAGGGGGAGGATAGTATGGTTGTACGATTGAGCGATAGCGTTACCGTGACCTAATCGCTCTAAGGAGAGGCGGTCAGCCTCTAAGATTTTGAGATAGGTGGGGTAGTGGTGGTGGGCAATCCATTTGAGTAGGGTGGGGCCAAAGTTGAACGAGATGTATTGGTAGTTGTTGATAATCTCCTCTATTTGTCCCTGGCTGTTTAAGTAGCGACTAAAGGCGTTGGCCCGATAACAGTCGTCAAATATTTTCTCGTTCCAATCGTTATAAGGTTTAGCTGAAGGTTGTTTAGGAATAATATCGACAAGAGGGTCTTCTCTAGGAGGTTGATAGAAGTGACCGTGTATAATTAATTTGGTCCGTTTGGCATCTTTTTTTTCCATGCGGCATCTTAGCATAAAAGTTGACCCCAAGGTAATAGGGCAAGATGGGGTTGTGTTGACTAAATAAAGCAATTTCTCTACGATAAAACAACTTGGTGTTAATTTTTTTGGGGGAGACGTTAAAGAATGATCACAGTTAACATAGATGCATTATCGATTAGCGAATTACGTTACATAGCCAAAAAAGAGGGAATCGATGATGTCAAGTTGATGGATCGGGAAGATTTAGTTGAGACACTCAAGGAGCTCTACGAGGAGCAGATGAGTACCTTTGGTGGCGAGGGGGCTAGCTACTCCCCATCGACCCAGCCCCGGTTTATGAATACCATTGTAGAACACGAACTTTTAAATAGTGTTGGGCCCCTGCCTGGGGTGGAGCCCCTCCCCGATTTTTACCCAGAGACTAGAATTTATCTTTTGCTGAAAGATCCATATTGGGCCCACGCTTATTGGTCGATTTGCCCCACCGATTTACAGCGCCTTGAACATAAAGAGGTCCCTTTTGAGTTTTTCCTTAGGGTGAGCATTTTGAAAGAAAATAGTCAGCTGGTTGAGGTCGACTCGTTTGATATCGACGTCTCACGCGAAGATACGAGTTGGAACATCAACTTACCCGAGAGGGGATGCTCCTACCTTGTCTCCCTCTTCTACCGCGATGAGAAGGGCAATAATGGACTCCTCAGTCAATCTGAAAAGGTCTTTACCCCCCGCTGCTATTGGATGGACCACCTCGACAAGTTACAAAAAGATAGGGCATGCTTTACCCTTTTAACTTCCTCATTAGTGACCAAGGGGGGGGTGATGGTTGAAAATCCTCTCCTCAAAGAGGTCGCCGACAAACTAGACACTTGGATGGATAATTGATGAAGAGAAAAAATTATATTGGACTAATACTCAATGCTCACATGCCCTATGTGCGCCACCCAGAATACCCCCGCTTTTTAGAGGAAGATTGGTTGTTTGAAGCAATCAGTGAAACCTACCTCCCCCTTTTAAGGATGTTTAGACGTCTTAGGGGTGATGGGGTAAAATTTAGGGTGACAATCTCTCTCTCCCCCACGCTTTGCACTATGCTGAGCGACCCTATTCTTCAGGGGCGCTTCACCAACTACCTACGTCTCCACCAAAAATTGGGGGAGAAAGAGTTGGTGCGCTGTGCAGCCGAGGCTCCTGAAAGTCTCTCGTTGGCGCGGATGTATCTCGATGAAATTACCCAAAACCTTGAAGACTACTTTGAAATCTACCAGTGTAATATTTTAGAGGGGTTTAAAGACCTTGAGGATTCGGGTCACTTAGACCTAATCACAACAGCAGCCACCCACGCCTATCTCCCCCTCTTCAGCCAATATCCTACAGCCATTGAGGCCCAAATTGAGTTGGCTATTCAAACCCATATAAACCATTTTAAACGGCGCCCCAAAGGGTTCTGGCTCCCCGAGTGTGGCTATTTCCCCGGATTAGAGGAGTACCTCCAAAAGGAGGAGATTGCCTATTTCCAACTCGCAGCGCAAAGTTTAGCTTTAGCCCAAGAGCCGGCCAAGTATGGGAACTATGCCCCAATTAGTTGCCCCAATGGTGTTCACGCTTTTGCCAGAGACTTTAACTTAACTAGCTTAGTGTGGTCCAACCAAGAGGGGTACCCCGCTGATCCCAATTACCGTGAATTTTACCGCGATATTGGCTACGACCTCCCTCTCGACTATATTGGCCCCTATATCCACGAACCGGAGGTGAGAGTTTTCACCGGGTTTAAGTACCATGCGATTACCGGTAAAGGGGACCAGAAAAATATCTATCGCCCCGAGCTGGCTGCTCGTAAGGTTTTAGAGCACACAGAGAACTTCCTCTACGAGGTTGAGAAGAAGGGGCGCAAACTAGCTCCACTAATTGATCGCGACCCATTCTACACCCTCGCCTTCGATACCGAACTCTTTGGTCACTGGTGGTTTGAGGGGATAGCCTGGCTCGAGTCCCTTTTGCGCAAAGCTGACCAAGGGGAGAGCGTTGTCTTTGAGACCCCAACCGATTACCTGAGGCGCTACCCAGATAACCAAGAGCTGCAACCAGCCCTTTCGAGCTGGGGGGAGGGGGGCTACTCTGACGTTTGGGCCAGTGGTTCAAATGTTTGGATTTACCGCCACCTCCACAAAGCAATTGAGAGGATGGAGGAGTTGTCGGTGCGCTTCCCCAATCAAAGCTCCCTTAAACAGCGCTTCTTAAATCAGGCGGCTCGTGAGGTCTTATTGGCGATGAGCTCTGATTGGCCCTTTATTATCCACAACGGTACCTTTGTCACCTACGCTGAGTCACGTATCAAAGACCATCTGGGGAATTTTAACGTTGTCTACGAAAATATGTGTAAAAATGCGGTCAATACCGAGTGGCTTGTAAAAGCTGAGAAGCGAAACATCGTCTTCCCCGATATCGACTACAATATTTTCAACCCCGATAGCGACCGAATTAGGTACAACGGCTAGCCTTTATCTCGACACTAGTTCTCACTCATGTAATTTATAATCAATTTTAACTCAACATCCGTATAGTATACTCTTGTATTGCAAAGAGAAAGGGGGGTAAAACCGCTCTTTTTTTGTTGTTGCGTGGTGGTAAAAAGTGTATAGTTTGTGGTAGCTAGTGGTAATTATACCCAGATTTAATACTTTTAGTGGGGAGAAAAGATGTTAACTGGCGAATACAGAAACACAATCGACGAGAAAGGGAGAATCCTCATCCCCTCTAGACTGCGTCTAGCGTTGGGGGAAAATAGCACCTTGGTTATCACCAGGGCCGTCGACCCCTGTCTCTGGATAATGCTCCCCCCCTTCTTTGAAAATATCCGTAGCAAAATAATGGATGACCCCGGTGCAATGTTCGATTCCAATCTACGCCTTTTACAGCGGAGAATAATTGCCCCCGCCATGGAGTGTGAAATTGACAAATCGGGTCGTCTCTTAGTTCCGCCACAACTGCGTGAGAGTGTCTCTCTCAACCTCAAAGAGGAGTCGGTGATGTTGGGTATCAGTACCTACCTCGAGTTGTGGAGTGTTGATGCCTACAACCGATTCCTCAACGACAGTGAAGCCGACTTCTCAGCTGCCAGCCAGAGCTTGAGTCTATTACTACAGGAAGGGGGGCGATGAGATGGAATTTGTCCACCGTTCAGTCCTCGCTAGTGAAGTCATGGCTAATTTGCCCCTCCCTACAGAGGGGGGACTCCTCATCGATTGCACACTGGGAGAGGGGGGGCACAGCGCCCTCTTTTTAGAACGTTATCCCAACCTCCAGGTGATTGGAATTGATCGGGATGCCACAATCCTCAGCAAGGCCGTCAAGCGCCTTGAAAAATATGGGTCACGCTTCACCCCAGTCAATATGTGGTTTGACCACTATTTGGCGAGTTACGAAGGGGAGAGAGTTGACGCTCTCCTTTTTGACCTAGGCATTTCAACCTTTCACTACGCCCAATCATTACGTGGGTTCAGTTTTGCCGTAGATGAGGAGCTCGATATGCGCCTCAATCTCGAGGGAGACTTGACCGCTGGTGAGATTGTCAACACCTACACTGAAAAAGAGATTGCTGATCTAATCTATAAATATGGTGAAGAGCGCTATTCGCGTCGCATCGCATCAGCCATTTGTCGCTCCCGGGAAGAGGAGGAGATTGTTCTTGCCACTTCCCTCGCCGATATCATAGCAAGGGCGGTACCCCCTCAGTACCGCTATGGGCGCCTCCACCCGGCAACCCGCACTTTCCAAGCTTTAAGGATAGCTGTCAATGGTGAGATAGAGCGCATCGTCCCAGCCCTAGAGAGGGCCATTCAAATCTGTCGCCCAGGGGGGCACATTGGCGTAATCAGTTTCCACTCCCTTGAAGACCGACCAGTTAAGCACTTCTTCCGCGAACGTGCTGCCCTTGGTGAGGTCAATCTTGTCACCAAAAAACCAATTGTCCCCACCGAGGAGGAGAGTAGCGAGAATCCCCCCTCAAGGAGTGCCAAGTTTAGAGTTGTCGAGAGGAGGGGAGAGTAGTGTTAAATATACTAATCAATACACGAGAAAAAAAACGGTCCCTCTCACTCAAAGAGAAAGCCCTATTCCTCTCCCTCTTAACTCTCGTTTTTGTCGCCCTCCTTATACCGGTGATGCAAGCCTCTAAAAATCGACAATTGGGCGTTGACCTGCGGGGTGTTGAGCGGCAACGACAACTTTTGGACGAGGAGCGCCAAGTTATCCTCTCCCTCCTCGCTGAGGCGTCGCTCCCTGAAGTGATTTTAGAGAAGGCCTCTAATGAAAACCTAGTCTTAGAGAAAATCTTAGGTGAAAACATCAAAGTTGTGACGGTCAAGGAGTAGGTTATGCGTAGGATAAGTTGTCAAAAATTGGCTCGATTAGCCTCCGGCACTGCCACTGCCAACGCTTTTGTCTCCTCAATAGCGGTCGATTCGCGTCAAGTGGAGCGGGGCGCTCTCTTTATTGCCCTTCAGGGAGAGATGGTCAATGGACACGACTACGTCACCGATGCCTTTGAGAGGGGTGCAAGTGCCGCTATGGTTGCTAAGAGCCACCTTGCTCGCCTACGAGGAAGGCTAGGGAAGGAAGAGAGGCCTCTAATTGTGGTTGACGATCCACGCACGGCTCTGTGGCAGATGGCTAAGGGGTACGTTGAAGAGCACAAAAACATAGTTAAAATTGGGATTACCGGCAGTTGTGGTAAAACCACTACCAAAGAGATGCTCGCTTCGATCCTCTCTGAGATGGGGCCTACGGCTAAGACTCCCGGAAATTTCAATTCAGATATTGGCCTCCCCATCTCCCTCTTCGAAATCGATAAAGAGAGTGAATATGGAGTTTTTGAGATGGGGATTGACCGGGTGGGGGAAATGGATCGCCACCTCTCTCTCTGGAAACCTGAAATTGCCCTCATCACTAACATTGGTCTTTCCCACATTGGGAAGCTGGGGACCACCGATGTTATAGCCAAAGAGAAGAGTAAAATCTTCTCCCCCTCTCTCGAGCGCGCCTATATGGTTGAGAACTCCCCCTACATCTCCCGCATTAGTGCGTGGAGGGGCCATTCAATTAATCAGTATGGTCTCAGTTCTACCAAAGGGGTGGGGCAGATTATCTCGTTAGGGCTGCAAGGGTGGCTCATTGAAGTGGGCCCTGAGCAAGCCCACCTTAAGGCTGTTGGCAAACACAATTTGATTAACGCTTTGGGGGCAATATCTGTTGCCCAAGACTTGGGTGGTAATCCTTCCCAAATTTGTGCCGGTCTTGAGAACTTTACCCCTGTTGAGGGGCGTAGCAAGGTTGTTAACGGTTCGGTCACTGTGATTGAGGATTGGTACAACTCGAGTGTCGATTCAACCACATCAATTTTAGATTATATGGTCTCCCTGCCATGGCAAGGGAGAAAGTTGGCTGTTTTAGGTTCGATGAAGGAGTTGGGAGATATGAGTGAAGAGGCCCATCTTCACATTGCCCATAAACTTCTTGCAGCCAAATTTGATGATGTCTTTCTCTTTGGTAAAGAGATGAGTAGTGCGTGGAGTGAAATAAAGCGTTTGGGGGGGAAGGACCACTTCTTCTACACCAACGATTGGGAGGCGCTTCAAAAGAAGATGTTAGAAGGGACCAGTCGAGGCGACCTTGTTTTACTGAAAGGGTCGCGCTCGATGGCAATGGAGAGGTTAGTACCAGCTCTAACCTCTATAGCTTAAGGAGTTATTGTGGCTATACTTGCTGTTTTTAATGGATTGTTAGCTCTCTTAGTTAGTTGTGCTATCTCTATAGTTCTCGGTTTTATCTATGTCAAAGTGATGCGTAAGTTGGAGTTAGGGCAACCCATTGATGCCGATATCCCTGAAAATCACCTTGAGAAGGTGGGAACGCCTACCGGTGGCGGACTCTTTTTCTTAATTAGCATCACCGTGACCACCCTCATCTTTAATAAGATGGGGAGCCCCCAGATTAAGATTTTAATGGCCTCTATGTGGGGGTTTGCCTTCGTTGGCCTAGTTGACGACTTGATGAAGGTTTTTAAACCAGCCTCATTTGGCTTAAAGAGTTCACGTAAGCTAGCGATGCAGGTCTTAGTCGCCGCCCTCCTTTTTTGGCTCATTTCAACCGCATCGCTTCAAACGACAGTGGTGAGCCACCCTTGGTTCCCCTCCCTCTCGTGGGATATTGGGTTTTGGTACCCGATTGCCTTCCTCTTCTACCTTGTCCTCTTCGTCAATAGTGTCAATATAACCGACGGGCTCGACACTTTAGCTACCCAAGTAGCAATTAGCCCCCTCCTCCTCTTAGCTGTTATTGGGGGGATCTTTGGATTAGGTTTCCATTCGAGTGAGGTTCAAATGTTGGCCTCTTCAGGGGGAGGGGATGTGATGTTCCTCCTCTTAACCACTATTGGAGCCCTCCTAGGGTTCCTTTGGTATAACGCACCTAAAGCGCAAGTCTTCATGGGCGATACAGGCTCTCACGCTATAGGGGCTCTAATTGCAGTCAGTGCCCTTTTGTTAAAAGTGGAACTTATTGCCTTGATTGGTTCGCTAGTTTTTCTTGTTGAGTGTTGCTCTTCGTTTCTTCAGATTGTCTCACTCCGCCTTTTTAACAAGAAAATATTTAAGATAGCACCACTTCATCACCACTACGAAAAAAAGGGGGTTGCAGAGGGTAAAATTGTCGTACGCCTACAGGTTGTCAGCATTTTAGCTTCCGTTGGAGCTGCCATTATGTTTATCTTACGTTACCTGTAGGTTCCTCAAAGGTAGAGTGAATTACAACAATTACGACGACTTGTTCGTCGAATCTAGACCTAAACCACCCTCTAAAGCTCTCTCTAAAGAGGCGTTTCTCTTTACTGCTATTGTTTTAGCCCTCCTCTTTTACGGTCTTATTGTCCTCTACAGTGCCTCCTACGATGAAGCTTTCCAAAATGGTCTTAAAGGGTCGTACTACTTTACCCGTCAACTCCTCTTTGCCCTCTTGGGGTTAATTGTCTACACGATTATCAGATGGATTCCCATCTCCCTGATAAGGCGCTTAACCCCCCTCTTACTATTGGCCTCTTTTGGTCTAATGTTATTGACCTTGTTTACTCCATGGGGTGTCACCCGGTATGGGGCACGCCGCTGGATTCAAATAGGTTCATTGCCCTCCTTTCAGCCCTCAGAGCTTTTAAAAGTTTCCGCCAACCTCTTTGTTGCTCTCCTCCTCTCTAAGTGGGATGGGAAGAGTCTCTTTACTCCAATTATCAGTGTTGTAACCCTCCTTTTTTCCTCTCTCCTAATCATTATCCAGAAAGATTATTCAACAACACTGATCTTCCTTTTGGGAGCCCTTGCGCTCCTAGTTGTTGCCGGTTTTAAGGTGCGTTACCTCCTCCTCCTTATGGTACCCCTAACGGTTGCGGCAACACTCTTTCTTCTCATCGAGCCCTACCGAATTAAGAGGGTGGTCAGTTTCCTCTTCCCAAACATCGACCCCAGTGGTTTGAATTGGCAAGTGCAAAAGGCACTCGAAGCAATCAAATCAGGGGGGGTGTTTGGGAGAGGATTGGGCAATGGCGTTTACAAATTGGGAATTATTCCTGAAGTACAAAATGACTTCATCTTCGCCTCGTTAGCTGAAGAGTTGGGGGTGGTGGGGGTCTTACTGTTAGCCCTCCTCTTGTTAGCTTTCACCTACTACGGTTTTCGAGTCGCTCTCCACTTCTATCGAAGAGAGGGAGAGGAGAGATTTATGGGTTATGCGGCCTTTGGGATCACTTTTATGATTATCTGGCAAGCAATTGTCAATTTAGCGGTAGTCACCTCGCTGTTACCGCCAACAGGTATTCCCCTCCCATTCTTCTCACAGGGGGGGACGAATTTATTGATGATATTGGTCGAATGTGGCCTTCTTTACAAATTTATTTTGTATCGCGAGAAGGAGGGCACCGACTATGAATAATGGGTATGCTTATGACTTCGATTATGACAACTATCGCTACACTTCGACTAATCATCCAACTAGGAGGGCTGAAACTAAGGGAGTTCCACTTCAAAGGTGGGTTATCATACTCCTCGTTGCTCTCCTACTCCTTGGCCTTGGTTGGTATTCCCTCCGCTATATTCCACTTTTTGATATCAATCAAGTTGTTCTTTCAGCAGAGGGCAATATTGCGCAATTGCCAAATCAAGTGAGGGAGATTGGGGAGAAATGTATTGGCAAATCACTCTTCTCTTCTGCTCCCCGACAACTCAGGCGCACTTTAGAGTCGCTCGCCTATGTTAAAGAGGTGAGCCTCAAGAAGCGCTCTTTTAACACCCTAGAGTTGAATCTTATCCTCTACCCAAGTGAGATTGAAATTGAGGTGAGGGAAGGGGGAAATATAAAACGGATCTACCTCCTTATTGAGGGTAAACTTTGTACCCTAGAGGGGCAAGTTAGCCCCATAACCAATGGGGATAGTTTGGTCGTTACCATCGAGAGCTCTTACGAAGCCGATTTATTAGCCAACGGTTTCTCCAATGAGTTGAATAAAGCTGTTGAAATTGCTACAAAGCTAAGGATGGAGGGGATGCAAATTGGTCAACTCGACTACTCACCCACTGTAGAGGGGGGGCAAGGAGCAACCACTTTCCACTTCAAACAACTCAATTGTGCCTTGACGGTCTTTGAACCGATAAGTGAGTCTAGGTTGCGTGAAGCTCTCCAATTGATTAAACTAGAGCGTGATAACGGTATAATTGCCCTTGGTAAAGAGGTTAGCTATGATTTGGACGGTAGGTCTTTAATCAGGCGGCAGTAGGGTGGAGGTGAGTTGTGGCCACAGATAGAATCATGATGGGTCTAGATATCGGTAGCTCATGGGTTAGAGCCATGATAGGGACCGTGAGCAAAGATGGAACCGTTGTGGTCGATAGTCTATGTGAACACCCCTCAGAGGGGGTACGCCACGGTATAATTGTCAATATTGAACAAGCTATTCGTAGCATCACCTCGGTCATCTCTGAGGCTGAATTACAAGCGGGTGTTGAAATCCAACAGATTATTATTGGCATTGGGGGGGAACATATCGAAGGGCTCCCCTCCCAAGGGGTGGTAGGAATTAATGCCAAAGACCAAGAGATTAAACGAGAGGATATCTTCCGCTCACTCGAGGTGGCCCGCGCTTTTGAACTGCCTCTAGATCGGGAGATTCTCCACACCTTGGTGCAAGACTTCAGAGTTGATGGACGCGGTGGGATAAAAGACCCCATCGATATGTTGGGACACCGCTTAGAGTCGCGTGTCTTGATAGTGACCGGTTCGGCTTCAGTTTGCCAAAATGAGCGTAAATGTATCGAGAGGGCCGGTTTCCAAGTGCAACGCCTCGTAGCTCAACAACTCGCTGATGCTGAAGCGGTACTAAGTGTTGAAGAGAAAGAGATGGGGACAATTTTAATCAATATTGGCAGTGGCACCACCAACATGATTGTCTATGCCAATGGGGCCCCCATCTTTACTGGTGGCGTTGGCCTTGGTGGCGGTAATGTGACCGATGATATCGCCTTCATCCTTAATAAACCGAAGATTATTGCTGAACAGGTGAAGTGTGAGTCGGGCAATTGCCACATCCCCTCAGTCGATAGTAGTGAGATGGTAATAATTCCCCAAATTGGGGGGCTCCCATCGATTAAGATGCCCAAGCGAGAGTTGAGCAAAGTTATTGAACCCCGAATGGCTGAGATTTTCTCCCTCCTTCAAGTGGAGTTGGAGAAGAAGCAGGTGAGGGGCTCTTTTGGGGGTGGTGTGGTCTTAGTGGGGGGAGGCGCCCTATTGTCGGGGGCAACCGAGTTAGCTAGTGAAATCTTTAGACTTCCGGCCCGTATCGGATTTCCCGAAGCGCTCCATGGATTGGATCGCTCCTATATAAATCCCCGCTACACAACAACCCTTGGGTTGGTGATGAGTGAAGCGCGGCGGATACGTGACCACTACGTTGCTGGAGGTTCAAGAGGGGGGAGAAAGAAATCTTCAACCTCTTTCTCTAGGAAAGTTAAAGGTTTTTTTAGAACTATTTTTTGAAGTCTTAGCCAACAGATGGCGGAGGTGAGAGTTGATGGATTTTGATATGTTAGAAGATTTGCTACAAAATGAGCAAACCCCACCCACCGATATTAAAGTTGTCGGTATAGGAGGGGCTGGTGGTAACGCCATCAACCGTATGATTGCGGGAGGTCTCAAAAAAGTCACTTTTGTAGCGATGAATACCGATATTCAGGCTCTTCAGCGCTCCAATGCCCAGGTCAGAATGCCCTTGGGCAAACAGTTGACGGGAGGACTCGGAGCAGGCGGGGTTCCTGAAGTTGGTGAGAAGGCGGCCCAAGAGTCGCGCGAAGAGATTAAAAAACTCCTTACAGGGACCGACATGGTCTTTATAACAGCTGGAATGGGGGGAGGGACCGGTACCGGGGGTGCTTCCGTTGTGGCTGAAGTTTCGCGTGAAGTGAACGCCCTCACAGTGGCTGTTGTAACGACCCCATTTGCCTTTGAGGGGAAGAAGAAACTTGAGCTCGCTTTAGCTGGGATTGAGAAGCTACGTAAACATGTTGACACCCTAATTTTAATCCCCAACCAATACCTTCTCAAGATTGTTGAGAACAACACCCCCATTAAGAAAGCTTTCCTCCTAGCCGACGATGTGCTGCGCCAAGGGGTGCAAGGCATTAGTGAACTGATTACCGAACCCGGTGAGATTAATATCGACTTTGCCGACGTGCGCACCGTTATGAAGGGGCACGGCGACGCCCTGATGGGCATTGGGATTGGTGAGGGGGCCAACCGCGCTATTGACGCTGCCCGTGAAGCGATCAACAACCCCCTCCTTGAGAATGCCAGTATCGAAGGGGCCCGTTCAGTACTGGTCAACTTGGCGGGAGGCGATGGTTTAACCCTCCAAGAGTACCAAGATGTGGTTGAGCTTATAACCGAGAACTGTGCCGAAGATGCCCTCATCATTGCCGGTCAAGCCTACAACCCCGAACTGGGGGAGAAGATAAAGGTGACTGTCGTTGCTACCGGCTTTGTCCGTCCCTCCACTGCCGTCGATACCCAGCTCGAAATGATGGATTACAAACGAATGAAAACGGCTACCACGGGGGTCCATACCGCAGCAACTCAAGAGGGCGAAGATATTGTCACAGTTAACCGGTGGCAAGACCTTCAGCAACAATTGGGGAAGCAACAACAAACCAGTGATTACAACTTCCCAGCAGTGTTGCGCTACCAACAAGGTGATGACGACGACAATGGACGCCACTCTAATTGAGGAGTTTAACGACTACCTCTTTATTGAGAAAAGAAACTCAAAAGCGACCGCCTCGCTCTATACAGCCGAGGTTGAGCGCTATTTAAAGTTCTTAAATAGCAAGAATATTAGTGTTAAAGAGGTGACTAGCGAAGAGGCTCTCACCTACTTTGTGGCGCGCGCTAAGGGGGACCTCTCCTCACGTACCCAAGCTAAAAATATGAGTGCGTTAAGGAGCTTTCACCGCTTTTTGACCGAGAGTGGAGTGCGCTTAGACAACCCCTTTGAGACAATCGATATGCCCAAAACTAAGGTGACCATTCCCGAGAGCGTCCCCTATGAAGCGGTAGTGGAGATCCTTAAAGTGATTGATGAGAGGGGCGATGAACCTCTCGCCCTCCGCGATAAAGCCCTCTTTGAGTTGATCTATTCGTGTGGACTGAGGGTCTCTGAGGCGTGTAGCTTAACCTTAAGTGACTACCGCGAGGGGGAGCAACTTCTCAGGGTGATAGGGAAGGGCGATAAAGAGCGCCTTGTCCCAGTTGGCGCCTACGCCCGTGAAGCACTGGGTTACTACCTAGAGGAGGTTAGACCGAGCCTCTTAAATCCCGCTTCTCAAGAGAAACACCTCTTTTTAGGGAGGAGGGGGAAGCCGTTGGGGCGGGCCCAAGTTTGGAAGCGCTTTAAGGCGTATTCAACTGAAGCCAATGTTGAGGCGAAGGTTCACACCCTGCGCCACTCGTTTGCCTCCCATCTCTTGAGAGGTGGTGCTGATTTGAGAATTATCCAAGAGCTATTAGGCCATAGCGATATCAAGACAACCCAGATCTACACCCATAGTGAGACCGAAGACCTCCTCCAGGCCTACCGCCAATACCACCCTGAAGGGGAGCCTGATAAACCCTAGCCAAGCAAAAATTAGACTGAGAGACTCATTTGTGTGTGCGCACCCTAGCCATCGCATCACTACCAAACCTCACCCTTGAGGAGCGCCTCACCCTCTTATTCTCATCGATTGAGGTTGAAGAACTGCTCTTAAAGGGTAATCGAAGGGAGTTTGACTCTCTCTTAAGGTGGTGTGACAAAAAGGGGAATAAGTGGGTCTCTTACGGGGACGAAGAGTACCCCCCTCAACTGAGGAGCATTGAGGAGGCCCCCTTCTTACTCACTTACCAGGGGAGTTTAACCATGGAGGGGTTGGGCCTCTCAATTGTGGGGGCCCAATACCCTAACCGTTCACTAATTTCTGCAGCTTCAAAAATAGCCTATCAGTGTAGTGCTAGGGGGCACACCGTGGTGAGTGGTTTTGAGAGAGGTATCCCTTTATTGGTCCACAAAGCCGCTTTTAAGAGTTGGGCTCTCCTCCCTTTTGGTATAGAACACCTTAGTCTCCCCAAGCTAGTGAGCTACATTATTGAACAAGGAGGGGCTTTGATTAGTGAATACCACCCTGATGCTTCCCCTTTAAAGTGGCGTTACCACTACTCAAGTCGCTTAGTGGGGGCTCTCTCCCCTGTCACAGCGGTGTTTGGGGCTCAATGGAGGACGACAGCATCCTTGGCGGCCAACTATGCCCTCGATTACGGACGTGATGTGGTGGTGGCAAATGAGGGGCAAAAGGCGTGGGCGTCAAAAGCCCTCTTAGAGGCTGGAGCCCCCCTAATCTCCTCGCTTGATGAGATTACACAAGTTACCCAAATCGATTATGGTCGATTGTAACCGATGAGAGGTGCGTGTTATATTACAAATAGTGCTATGCGACCATACGAGACGATAAACAGCTACCTTGAGTACCTCGAAGGGGTACGCCACCTCTCTACCCATACTCTCACTGCCTATCGTGAGGATTTGAGCCTCTATGTCGCATTTTTGAAGGAGAGGGAGCTCCCCATTGATGGGGTTAGCCATCTCGATGCGCGCCGTTTTGCCGCCTACTTAATTAGAGAGCGGGGTTTCAAACCCAATAGCGTTAACCGCAAGCTCTCCACCTTAAGGGGGTTTTACCGCTACGCTTTGAATCAGAAGATTGTCGACTTTAACCCGTTTGCCCGAATTAGTGGAACACCCCGCTACCGACGCCTTCCCGAAGTTTTGAGTCGTCAAGAGGTGAAACAGGTACTGTCTCACCCCTATAACGACTTTCTAGGGCTCCGCGATGCACTCATTATGCACCTCTTCTACTCTACAGGGTGCCGTATGTCGGAGCTTTTGGGGGTCAATATTAATCACCTCGAGCTCGCTGACGAGCGCCTCAAGGTGGTGGGGAAGGGGAATAAGGAGCGCTATGTCTTTATAAATCCAAAGACCAAAGCTCTTTTATTGGAGTACCTGCCACTAAGAGAAGAGTGGCTCTTCAAGAGTGGTCAAAAGAACAACGCCCTTTTAGTGGGAGCACGGGGGAATAGGTTGTCACCTTCATCGCTCCATAGTATCTTTGAGAGGTATCGAAAAGAGTTGGGTTTGCTAAAGAATTTCACACCCCACACATTGCGACATAGCTTTGCAACCCACATGTTGGACCGTGATTCGGGAATTAGGGTAGTTCAGGAGTTACTTGGACACTCCTCAATCTCGACAACCCAGATCTATACACACGTTAGTAGTGCTAGACTGAAAGCGGTTTATGAAAAAACGCATCCACATGGAAGGAAAGAAGATGAATAGTTTTAGAGCAACTACGATTATAGTGGTGAGAAAAGATGGAGAGGTGGCAATTGCCGGAGATGGGCAAGTAACTGCCGGGGAAGCTATCTTAAAAGGAAACACCCGCAAAGTGCGACGGATGATGGAGGGGAAAGTCCTCTCCGGGTTTGCTGGGGCAACCGCCGACGCCTTTACCCTCTACGAGGTATTTGAGAAGAAATTGAAGCAGTACAATGGGGATTTAATGCGAGGAGCAGTTGAGATGGCCAAAGAGTGGCGCCTCGACCGCAACCTGCGTCGCCTTGAGGCGATGCTCTTAGTGGCCGACAAAGATAAAACTTTCTTAATCTCAGGTTCGGGCGATGTAATTGAGCCAGAACACGACGTTATAGCGATTGGCTCGGGGGGTAACTACGCCGTTGCTGCCGCGCGGGCCTATCTCGAATGTTCCCCATATAGTGCAAAAGAGATTGCCCGTAAAGCGCTCGAGATTGCGAGCGATATTTGTATTTATACCAACAAAAACATTATTGTAGAGACCCTGTAGGAGATGACATGGAACTTGATGAAATGACCCCCTCCCAGATAGTGGAGGAACTCGATAAATATATTATTGGACAAGATGAGGCGAAGAGAGCTGTTGCTGTTGCCCTTAGAAATAGGGCTAGACGTAAAAAGCTCCCTGACAACATGCGTGACGAAGTTTCGCCTAAAAATATAATCATGATTGGCCCCACCGGTGTGGGGAAGACCGAGATTGCCCGTCGCATCGCTAAACTTGCCAACACCCCTTTTATTAAGGTTGAGGCGACTAAGTATACTGAAGTTGGGTATGTGGGGCGCGATGTTGAGTCGATGGTTAGAGACCTTATGGGGAGCGCTGTTCAGATGACCCACAAAGAGATGGCTAAGCAGAGTGAAGAGCTCGTAGCCCAACGGGTTGAAGAGCGCCTCTTAGACCTGCTCCTCCCTCCCGCGACAACTAAGGGGGAGAAGAACGAGTTGGCGGCCGCTCAAGAGGAGACCCGGGAGAAGTTTAAGCAGTTTTTAGCCGAAGGGCGCTTTGAAGAGAGGGAGGTGGAGATCAACATTGCCCCCTCTACACCGGTTCAGGGGGTTGAACTCCTTGGGGCGGGGAGCCTTGAAGATTTAGAGTCGGCGATGGAGAAGATTAATGAGATGTTTAGTGGGCGACGCAAACGGCGGAAAGTCTCAATTAAAAGGGCACGGGAAATCTTGACCGAAGAGGAGAGTGATAAGAGCGTCGACAAAGAGCAGGTGATTGAGAAGGCTAAAGAGTTGGTGGAGCAGATGGGGATTATCTTCATCGACGAAATCGATAAAATTGCCAGCACCCAAGGGGGACGTAGTGGCCCTGATGTCTCACGAGAAGGGGTGCAGCGCGATATCCTCCCCATCGTAGAGGGGAGTAAAGTTAGCACTAAATGGGGGATGATCGACACCACCCATATCCTCTTCATAGCTGCAGGTGCTTTTCATATCTCAAAAGTGAGTGACTTAATCCCCGAGCTGCAAGGACGTTTTCCTCTAAGGGTTGAGCTCAAAGAGCTCACCAGCGACGACTTTTTTAGAATTTTACGAGAACCTGAGAATGCAATCGTTAAACAGTATATTGCCCTGATGGAGACCGAGGATGTGAGGCTAATCTTCAAAGAGGAGGCCTTGAAGCGGGTGAGTGAAATTGCCTATCTAGTTAATAGCACCACTGAAAACATTGGAGCGCGGCGCCTCTACACTGTAATGGAATACCTCCTAGAAGATATCTCCTTTAAAGCGAGTGAGATGGGGGGGCAACAAGTTGAGATCGATGAGGACTATGTGAATGAGCGACTATCGGCTATACTAGAAAATGAAGATTTAAGTCAATATATTCTTTAAGAGAGGGGGTTTGCTTCGATGAAGTATGTCACGATAAGTGGGAAAGATTTTGAGGAGGCTGTACGCAAAGCGCGCGACCTTTACGGCTCTAACCTCCGTATTCACCATAGACGTGACATCACTCGACGGGGCGGGTTCTTTTGGCTCAGCAAACGTAACCGAGTTGAACTAACCTGCTATGTGGTTGACCCCGCAACAAGTATCATCGTTGAAGAGGAGAAGATTGCCCCTCCGGTAGAGGTGGAAGAGGTGGTGGTTGAGGAGGAGGCAGCCCCCTCCCAACAAGAGCTCCTTTTAGCCCATGCTCGCGCCCTACTTGAGATTAACGATTTCTCTGAGAAGTTTATAAGCGATGTCTTAGAGCGCCTAGAGGAGAACCTCCCGCTAGAAGAGGAAGAGGGGCTCTCCCTCGAAGAGTTTGAACTTCTGGTAATCGATAAGATAGTGGCTCTAATCGAGATTGACCATAAGAGCCAACTCTCTCCCCCCAAAGTCTTTGTCCTCCTTGGACCCACTGGAGTTGGCAAAACAACCACAATTGCTAAAATAGCTGCCCTCTATAGCCAACAAGACTCCCCCGATTACCGCCGCTCGGTAGCGATGATTACAATCGACTCGTTTCGCTCTGGGGCCTACGAACAGCTTAAAGGGTTTGCCGATTCACTTAATATCGATGTGCGGAGGGTGAGCGATGAGGAGGGGTTCTTCCAAGCTCTCAGTGAACTCTCCCACTACGATTTGATTTTAGTCGATACCTTTGGTAAATCTCCACGCGATAAAGACTTGGCTATAAAGTTGAAAACAATGCTCTCAGTCCCTAATGCACAGGAGACTAAATTCTTCCTTGCGGTGGCTGGTGCCTTTAAAGAGCAAGATATTGTGCGTAGCATGGAGCAGTTCCTCTCTTTCGATATCTCAGCCCTGATTATCACCAAGCTCGATGAGACTGAGACGGTAGGCAATGTATTGTCGGTCTGTTACCAAAAAGGGATGCCACTCCTCTTCTTCACCGATGGACAAAGGGTCCCCAAAGATATCCAAAAAGCCTCAGCCTCCACTATGTTGGGGCAATTGAAAGGGTTCTCTCTCGACTTTGGGAGCTTGTGGGTTAATCAGGTTGACCAGCTAGGGTCACCCTCTCACTTACTGTAGAGATAATCTTTCCTTGACTAACCATCGACTCAATAATTGAAGCAATTGCTGGAGAAGCAATATTGGCCCCCCAAATGGTCGCCCCCTTGGGGTTTTTTACCCCAATAAAGATTATATAGGCGGGGTTATCGGCCGGGAAAATAGAGAGGGTGCTTGCCAAGAAAGCTGAAGAGTCGTAAGTGCCACTCTCTGGATCAATAATTTGAGCTGTCCCCGTTTTTGAAGCCACCTCAACCCCTTTAACAGCTGAGCGAGTCGCCGTCCCCCCCAGCTCTGTCGCCTCAAACATCCCGGCAAGGACCAGTTGAGCTGTCTCAGCCGAGATAATCCCCTCTTTAGCTACTAGCGGCGCCCTCTTCTCAATTGTCCCATCAGATGCTACCACTTTATCAATCAGGTAGGGGGTGTAGAGATTGCCATTGTTGGCTAAGGCGGTGGCAGCTGTCACCAATTGGAGGGCGTTGACCCCCACCTCTTGTCCAAAGGAGATGGTTGGCTTACTCCTCCCCGAGAAGGTGCTCACCTCTTTTAGGTTACCTTTTGAGACACCAGGAAGGGGAAGTTCCCATTTTGTGTTAAATCCAAAATCGGCTAGACTCTCCCTAAAGAGGTTCGAGTCGGTTTGGAGGGCCCAGTGGGCCACCGCTCCGTTACACGAGTACTTCAGCATCCCTTTGGGGTCGACAATTCCATGGGGTGAGGTGCAATTAACAACTACCTTAGAGCCACTCTCGGTAGTGTAGGTGTAGGTGCCATCGCAGTCGAAGGGTTCATCTAATGTGGCTTGGTGGGCCTCAAGGATGGCTGCTAGTGAGAAGATTTTGAAGACCGAACCCGGTTCAAAGAGGGTGGAGACAACTCTGTTTTGACGCATTGCGGGATTCGAGGTAGAAAATTCGTTGGGGTCGTACCATGGAAAATTGGTGAGAGCCAAAATTGCCCCTGTTTTAGCCTCCATTATGATGGCACTAATCTCATCGGGGTGGTGAAGGGCGTCGATTGCAACAGCTTGCTCATCGAGGAGGTATTGGAGGTCGAGGTCGATTGTTAAGTAGAGGTCACTGCCAAAGGTAACCTCTTCATTAAGGCGCGGGTGGGGGAGGAGAAGGGTGTTGAGGGAGTACTCCAATCCCTCTAAACCAACACTCTCGCGGTTGGTAAACCCCAATAGGTTAGAGGCGTGGTAGTGTTGCGGGTAGAAGCGCCCATACTCTTTCTCTAAACTTACCCCTTTCAGTTTAAGGTTCTTAACTTCAGTCACTTCATTTGGCGATAATTTAGATTTGACAAGGTAGTAGGTGGTGTTCTTACTTGCGTTCTCTACAATAGTTTGGGGAGAAATAGAGAGGACCCTCCCGAGTGAGTTGGCAACTGCACCAAGGTCACCAACCTCCCTTAAGAGGAGGGCGCAGTTGTAATAGGGGATCTCTATGGCTAATATCCGCCCTTCACGGTCGTAGATAGTGCCCCGCACCACTCTAGAAGCTACCTGTGGATTTTTGTACTCTTTAGCCTTACTAGGGACAGATAGCATGATAAAAATTGTCCTGAAAATGATTATGAGGAGAATCAGAGCTGTTATTAAGAGGACTATAAAGGGGAAACGACGTTTTTCTCTAGCTACCATGGTTCAAATATAGTAGTATGAGGAGACACCAATGTCGAGAGTAGGTGGAGGAAATGGGCTTTAAGGACAAGAGTAATTATGATGATATGGGGTTCTCCCCCCCAAGGAGAGGTCAAGACCGTGATCGAATGGACAAGCGCAGTCTCAAGGTAATCGTTTTGGTCGTCATTTTAGGGATTTTACTCTGTGCCGCTGTTGTTTTAATTTGGGTTATCTACTTCTCGGGTGATGAAGCAGCTCCTCCAAAACCGGTGGAGCCGCAAGTTGTTGCCAGCGAAGTTCCCCTAGAAGAACCTCCCAAAGGGGAGGTGGTTATCAAGACACCGACACCTGCCCCCATAGTGACTCCCCAAACTCAAAGTGGGTGGTACCAAGAGTACATTGTCCAAGAGGGTGATACCCTTGAGAGTATTATTGAAGAGTTTACAATCTCGCGGGAGACCATTTTAAGTGTTAACCCCATCAAGAGTATCCAAGAGATAAAACCGGGGTTCACCTTGAAGGTCCCCTCCCGTAATGGTCAGCTCTATACCGTCCAACCAGGTGACTCCCTTTCGATTATTACCAACCGCTTCAACCCCACCTTGGGGTGGAAAACCCTCCAAGAGTTAAATGGATTGAAGAGTGAGAATATCATCGCAGGGCAAAAGATCTTTATCCCCAGCCCCGATGCGGAGGCGCGCAGTTACTACACCCGCTTTATTAGGCCCTCAGAAGGGCGCACCACTGGTTCTTACAACCAGACGGTCCTCTATGGGGAGGGGCAATATGTGACTTTGAAGGGGATCTTAATCGACGGGGTTCCCGGAAGTGATGTTAAAGCCTCCGCCTCTGGAGTGGTGGTCGATATCGCCAACGAGGTGGATGGATTGGGTCGCCTAGTGGTCCTCTCCCACGACCAAGGTTATAAGACAACCTATGCCCACCTCCAAGAGGTGTTAGTTAAGGTGGGGTCTCAAGTGAAACAGGGCGATACAATTGCCCTCTTAGGGGAGAGTGGCAATGTGGGGCGCCCCTCCCTCTACTTCCAAATAGAGGAGGAGGGGATTCCCCTCGACCCGGCAAACTTCTTCTAGTTACATCCCATGACAATGTTTATATTTCTTCCCACTGCCACAGGGGCACGGCTCGTTACGCCCCACCTTGGGGGTGGTGCGCCTAACTTGTACCTGCGTCCCGGTCGAACCAAGATTGGGCTCACCGCTAGTGCCAAATTGACTCACCCCAGAGTGGGACTCAACTGTTTGAACAGCCCCCCTCTCAACTCTCCTTGTGGGGGTTGCCTCTATTTTAACCCGCACCAAGAGGGTGGCGATGTAGCGCCTGATTTGGTCAATCATTGTGTCAAAGATATCGAATCCCTCTAGTTTGTACTCTAAGAGGGGGTTTTGTTGGGCATAGGAGCGCAAGTACACTGCCTCTCTGAGGGCTTCAAGTTGCTCTAGGTGCTCTTGCCATCTGATATCGATTTGGCGCAGGTATTGGAGACGGAGGAAGTCGTTAAAGACCTCTTTTCCCGTTAGTTTAACCTTCTCCTCGACGTGAACCCTATAGGCGTCGTAGATGGTCTCTTTAAGGGTGTTGAACTCCTCCTTGAAGGGGGGGACAAAGTGGAAAGTTCTTTCCAGCTCCTCTTTTAGGAGGGCTAGGTTCTTACTCTTCTCTCTCCCTTGGAAGTCGTAGTTGACAACAATCTCCGCAACCATATCTTCACATGCTTGGAGGGCCCGCTCTAATAGGTCATCGGCTTGGAGAATTGAGTTGCGCTGTCCATAGAGGTAATTACGCTGCTCGTTGAGGACATCGTCGTACTCTAAAAGGTGTTTACGAATCTCAAAGTTGCGCTCTTCTACCCTCATTTGGGCCTTCTCTATCGCTCGGCTAACCATCGAGTGTTCAATTGGTTCACCCCCCATTCCAATGCGATCCAAGAGGGCGCGTACCGAATCTTTGGCAAAGAGGCGCATCAGTGAATCTTCGAGGGAGATGAAGAAGCGGGAGACCCCCGGGTCTCCTTGGCGTCCCGCCCTTCCTCGCAGCTGGTTATCGATGCGTCGCGATTCGTGGCGCTCAGTCCCTAAGATATAGAGACCACCCAACTCTTTTACGGCGTTGTAATCCTCCAACCACTGGGGATAGACCCTCTTCTTGGCCTCTCCATACTCTTCGGGGGTGGCATCGATGCCACATGCAGCCCATATGCGCCCCTCAAGGGAGCCCCCTAGTTTAATATCGGTTCCTCTTCCGGCCATGTTGGTAGCGATGGTAACTGACCCTTTAGCCCCTGCATTCTCTATAATCTTCGCCTCGCGGGTATGGTTCTTGGCGTTGAGAACTTCGTGTTTAATGCCCCGTCGCCTCAAGAGAGTTGATAACAATTCACTCTTCTCGATTGAGACCGTTCCCACTAAGATAGGTTGACCACGCTGGTGGACCTTCTCAATCTCCCTAACAATGGCGTCCAATTTGTACTCTTCGGTGAGGTAGACTAGGTCTTGGTGGTCGACCCTAACGACGGGGACGTTGG
>Ga0172377_10001081_pt1 | contig 27138 bp, 25 predicted proteins | sample Pumphouse3metaG_FD_119749 | JGI IMG/M metagenome (GOLD analysis project Ga0172377, IMG submission 119749) | Leachate microbial communities from a municipal landfill in Southern Ontario, Canada - Pumphouse #3 metaG | ecosystem: Engineered > Solid waste > Landfill > Unclassified | place: Canada... | reverse complement strand
GCGATGTTGTAGTTTTTTTCGATCCCGAACGGGATTTTCATCTGCAATCCCGGTCCGACCGTACGGTTGTATTTCCCGAACCGGGTAACCACCGCTTTCTCCGTCTGGTCAACGACGAAGAAACTACCCATTACCATCACGATGACGATGATCGCAACGATGATCCAGATAATAAGCCTCGGGCTGACATGCACAAACGCGGGACGCGCCTGTCGCGTGTGTTGAGAGTTGAATTCCATACGCTTTCCTTCTGTGTTTACTGTATCCGGCGCGTCCCCTCCGGTCAAGGGAACTGGACGAAACGGATGGATATTCGTATGGTGGATATGTGAAGGAGCATCGAATATGCACGATATCAATGAAGTGAATGATTTCCTGAAGGAGGCGGGAACATATTTCCTCGCCACGGTGGATGGAACGAAGCCCAGGGTGCGCCCGTTCGGCACCAATACGATTTACCAAGGGAAACTGTACATCCAGACGGGCAGGAAAAAGGATGTCGCTCGCCAGATCGCCCAAAGCCCCCGCGTGGAACTGTGTGCGTACAAGGACGGGAAATGGCTGAGACTTTCCGGAACGCTCGTCGAGGATCCTGACCTCAAAGCCCAGCAATGGATGCTGTCCCAGTATCCGGAGCTCGGCGGCATGTACAAAGCCGGCGACGGCAATACCATCGTCTATTATTTCACCGACGCGACGGCTGTGTTCAGTTCGTTTACCGCTGAACCGTATACGGTGAAATTCTGATTTTTCGCCGTTTTTCCCCCAACGGGTAACACGGTGTATTTGGGGATGACGAGGCATGGGTGATAGCTGAGTTTGCTTTGCCTGAGTCCCGTGTCCCCGACATCCTCCTCCCAGTTGACGTACAGGATGCCGTCTGCCGCGTATCGTTTGGCAAACTCGTGGCTGATCATTTCGCAGGCGCCCTTGATTGCATGGTCGGCCTTTTCTATATGGACGTACAGCGTGTCTTTGATAATCTCCCCCATGGAGAAAGCGCGGATGACGCCTTCCGAACGAAGCAAGCCGCCGAACATCCCGTAGCTGTCATAATTGTCCAGTACCTCGAACACTTTTTCCTGTTCTTCGCGAAACACCTCGCCATCCTTGCCGTCGATGAGGCCGGAGGAACGGTAGAACTCCCTGACATCGGGCACGTCATCATCCGTCATCTGGGTGAACGTGTAGTCGGGATGCGCTTTCTTGAAATAATCGATATCGTTCCGCTTTCCATGAAACTTTCGTCCGGAGAGTGAGAGCAACTCGTCCTTCGCGTACAGATAGTCCCCCCAGTCAGGTTCCGGGCGTTCGTCGATGGAGGCGTACGGACTGACCAGCGCAATGTCGTCGTCAGTCATCGTGCAGAATGCCACGGGGATGTCCATCACCTTGCAATATCGGTCGATTTCCGACAGACATCCTCCGATGTCCGGTCCCAGGGGGAGCATGAAACATGGTTGTCCCTCGTTGTTCCTTTCCTTAATGATGAGGGTGTTGTGAAAAATGGCATACGCCGCTTGGTAATAGTCCCTCCACATGAAGAGACCGCCGACGGTATAGTCGCAGGTGCGGCTCACCGCGTACCGGAAGAAAGGACGGACGACAGCGATGTCTTCCAGTCCAAGACGTTTGAAGCTAAGCATGGTGCCCCTCTGCGGGGCCAGCTAAGTGTATGTGCATACAAATCAGCTCCTGCAATCCTCCTTTGGGAGGATCGATGTCTGATGGTGATACTACCAATTTCATCAGGAAAGTCAATATGCAGGGCGGAGGGTGCCTTTGCTTGCAGTTTCCCGTCGTTCTGTTTATGATTGTCCGTATGAAAAAACGTCTGGTTACTTCCGCATTACCGTATGTCAACAACATCCCCCATCTGGGGAACCTGTTGCAGGTTCTCTCCGCCGATGTGTTCGCCCGTTTCTGCCGTTCAAAAGGTTATGAGACCCTGTATGTCTGCGGCACGGACGAATATGGCACGGCGACGGAGACGCGCGCTCTTCAGGAGCATGTCTCTCCGAGGGAATTGTGCGACCGGTACCACAAGATCCATGAAGAGATCTACCAGTGGTTCGATATCAGTTTTGATTATTTCGGCAGGACGAGTACTCCCAAACAGACGGAGATCGTGCAGGACATATTCAAGAAAGTGTACGCCGCCGGCTACATCACCGAACATGTGCAGGAGCAATTGTACTGTCCTCATTGCCAACGGTTCCTTGCCGACAGACTTGTCGAGGGTACGTGTCCCCACTGCGGTTCGGATAAGGCCCGGGGAGATCAGTGCGACGCATGCCAGACGTTGCTTGATCCAACAGAGTTGATCAACCCCAGATGTTCCGTGTGCGGTACCAAACCGGAATTACGGAAGACGAAGCACCTGTACATCGATTTGCCCAAGGCTCTTCCACTCCTGGAAAAATGGATGGAGAAGGCCGCGGTGGATGGATTCTGGGCGAACAACGCGGTTCAGGTGACCAAGAGCTGGATTCGCGACGGACTGAAGGAACGGGCCATAACCAGAGATCTGAAATGGGGTATTCCTGTACCTTTGAAAGGGTATGAGAACAAAGTGTTTTACGTCTGGTTTGACGCTCCGATCGGCTATGTCTCGATCAGCGCGTACGCCACGGTGGATTGGAGAAAATGGTGGTTTGATCCTGAGAATACCGAACTGTTCCAGTTCATCGGCAAGGACAATATTCCCTTCCACACGGTGATTTTCCCCTCCTGTCAGCTTGCAACCGGAGAACATTGGACGATGCTCCACCACATGAGTTCCACCGAGTACTTGAACTACGAAGGCGGCAAATTCTCCAAGTCTAACGGCATAGGTATTTTCGGCAACGACGTTGAGTCAACGGGCATCCCCGCCGATGTCTGGCGTTTTTATTTGTATTACAACCGGCCGGAGACCAGTGATTTCACCTTCACGTGGCAGGATTTTCAGGAAAAGGTGAACAAGGAGTTGATCGGCAATCTTTCCAACCTTGTCAACCGGACGCTTACCTTCACCAAGAAATTCATGGACGGGCATCTCGATGCGGGTGAAGTGGACGAAACGTTCCATGAAGCGGCGAAAGAGTATGAGAGACGGATCGACGCCTTGATGGAGCGGGCGGACGAACGTGAAGCGCTTCGGACGATCCTCGAACTTTCGTCTGCAGGGAACAAATTGTTTCAGGACAGGGAACCGTGGAAACTTCGTCTCTCCGATCCCCATGCGGCGCAAAAGGTGCTGAGGACACTTACGTGGCTGATCAGGGACTTGGGTGTCATGGTCGAGCCGTACATGCCCTCCACATCGTCGAAGTTGCTTGGTTTCATCGGCGAAGACGGCGCGAAGTGGAAGGATCTTGGATTGTGGGGGAAAGCGGTTGACATCGGGGATGTTTCCCTGCTGTTCTCTCGTCTTGAGGACGAGACGATCAAGACGTTGCGTGACCGTTTTTCTGGCAGTCAGAAAGAACGTGAAGCGAAAGAAAACGCCGCGAAGGCGGCAAAGGATACCGAGGGAGGAAAATCCATGTTGGATTCAAACAAAAGCATAGCACAGCAATTCTCCGAACATGTCGTGCTGAAGGTGGCCGGGATCACCAACGTCGAGAAGCATCCCGGCGGGGACAAGCTGTTCATTTTGACGCTGGATGTCGGCGAAGAGGAACCGCGCACCATCGTCAGTTCCATTGTGCCGTTTTACAAGGCCGAAGAGTTGCAGGGGCGGCACATCGTGCTGGTTTCCAATCTCAAACCGGCGAATTTCCGTGGAGTGAAAAGCTGCGGGATGCTACTGGCCGCAACCGATCCCCACGCGGAAGACCCCCACAGTACCTGCGAAGTGCTGTTTCCTGACGATCTCCCTGTGGGGACCGTGCTGGAACCGGAAGGATTTTCCGAACCGTCGGAAAAACTGTGTTATGTCAAACCGGATATGTTCTTCTCCATGCCGCTGTCCACTCATGGCGGAATCCTTACCGTCGATGGAAAGAGAGTCGTAAGTAAGGACGGCCGTACGGTCAGTGCGAGGAAATATCTGGACGGACCCGTCGGCTGATGCTTCTTTCTCCCATTCCCGTCGACGGACTTGAAGGAAGACTCTGCATGCAGAGTGCCTGTTGGGCCCGTTTGAAGGAACGCCACGGATGGAAGGCCTATGCGTTTCGCATGCAGCATTCCACGTTGCTTGTCTTGACCCGGAGATTTTTTTGGCGATTCACCTTGGCCTATGTGCCGTTCGGTCCGCTTGAGGATGTCGATCTCGCAAATCTTTCCCGACAGCTTTCCCCTTTGCTCGACGGGCATTTGTTTGCCGTGCGCTATGATCTCCCCTATGGAAGCGCCGCGGATGGGAATGGCCTTATCGTCCAACGGGAGAGCGTCCAGCCGGACGCGACGGTGATAATCGATCTGACGCCCGGCTATGAGGTTGTACGGAGTCGTTACCGGCAACGGGCTCGTCGGGCTTTGCGCCGGAGCGAGGGGAAAGTCACGGTATCGTTGTGGGATGGCGATGAGAAGACGTTCGAAAAATGGTACGGCGTGTATGAGGAGACGGGGCGAAGGGACGGATTCTCCCTTCGTCCAAGAACTTATATCCGTGATGTTCTTTCGTTGGGCGATGGTCGTACGGGATCGAAACTGTTTGTTGCGTTGCGGGATGGGAACGTGGTAGGGGGAACGATTCTCCTTTCCAACCAAGAGGAATCCGTGTATCTGTTCGGTGCGTCCCACCGAATGCCGGATTGCTCCGCGGGCTACGCCCTTCAGGACGCAATGATTCGCTTCAGCGCAGAGACTCACAGAAAACGGTATGATTTCTTCGGTGTCAGCGGCGAGAATGGGAGGGGGGCGCACTTGGCATCCCTCGATCTGTTCAAGACGTCGTTCGGGGGGGATCGAATCGTACGCCGTCCGACGTGCGATTGGCGGGTTGACCGCTTCGTTTATGGCGTGTTTTCTTTTGCCGAGCGGATCCGGTATCAAAGGAGCCGAGGGCCTGCACCTCGGTGATGAACTGCTCTCCTCGGTCGAATTCGTTGGTGAATAATTCGAACGATGCACATCCGGGTGAAAGAATCACCATCTGCGGATGCGTTGGATGGTTCTTCTCTTCTTCCCGTGCCGCGTTGTATGCCGAGGCGACCGCTTCTTTCATTGTGGAGAAGGGACCGGAGAACGGAATTCCTTTTTCCTGCATGAAGGGAAGCAACTTCCGTCTGGTGAACGAGCCGTCCAGAAGCGTCAGGCTCTTTGCCTGTTGCAGATCTTCTTCCATCGCATCGGGAAGAAGATTCTTATCCGTTCCGCCGGCGATCAGATGAATGGTTGCCGTCCGATAGTGGGACAAAGTGAAATGAACCGCTTCGGCGATTGTCGCCGCGCTATCGTTGATGAATGTCGTCCCTCCCAAGACACGTACCAACTGGCTGCGGTGGGGAACCCCAGGAAAAGCGGAGAGGGCCATGCATACAGCCTTTGCCTTGAACGACAGGGCGCAAAGAGCCATTGTCGCGCTTCTGAGTGTGTCGGGACAGGAGGCGGGCGCCTTGTCCAGAGATTTCACCCGATGTTTTGAGATATGACGTGCCGAAGCGACGACGTCGACCAAAGCCTGAGGAACCAAAATGGCTCCGTCACCATTCTGAAACAACTTGAGCTTGTCTTCCAGATACTGTTGCATCGTATCGTAGCAGTTCTGGTGGTCAGGATAAAACGACGTAAGAATGGCGACGCTGAACGAAGGCATCGCTTCTCCCAAGGCGGCGTACGTGTCCCGTATCTGCCATGAACTCATTTCTATGACGAGATACTCGGGAACCGGCTTCACTCCCTTCTCCCACGAAGAAAGCACGGAAAATGCGCTGATGCCCATGTTCCCGCACAATTCGACGGTATGTCCCAGTTGAGAGAGTGCATAGGCGATGGCGAAACAGGTGGTCGTCTTTCCCTTCGTTCCCGTGACTACGATCGTTTTGACTGTTTTGAAATACGGCGAGACGAACAGGTAATACATATCGTTCCTGATGGTTTTCGCCTCCTTCAGGAGCGGATTGTCAGGAGGAATGGACGGATTCTTGATAACGACATCGGCCCACCGGAAATCCTCTTCTCGGTGGATGCCCGTAATACATACCGCTCCTTCTTTGGTGAGCGCGTCAACTTCTTCTTTCAGTTGCTCGCCGCCATTCAGATCGGTGACTCTCACCGACTCCCCGTGTTCAAGAAAATACTGCGCGGCGGCGTATCCCCCTCCGTTGACCCCCAGACCGAATATCAGCACATTCATCACCATTGATGATAACAAAGCGATGAAACGGGGGCAAGAGCATCCGGGTGTACAACGGATGTTTCCGTACTTTTCTCCCAAGCGGAGGGAGGATGGGGAAAAACCGGCGTTTCCTCTTGACGAGGGAAGCACTTCTTCGCATAATGGTCGGGTAATTATGTCCGACTTCCGGGAAACCGAAGTAGGAGAAGGAGTTCAACTGTGCCTTGCGGTAGAAAAAGAAAAAAGCATAAGATTGCAACACACAAGCGGAAAAAACGCCTTCGGATGATGAGGCACAAGAAGAAGTGATTCTGCTTGACAATCAAATTTGCAAGAAACCCGCCGGTTGCGCCGGCGGATTTTTATGTCTTTCCGCGGCTTCCTGTTTTGTTGACCTTTTCTGCTTTTGTGTGATAAGGTAGGGAGTAACCTCTTTATCCACCTTGGGGTGGATCATTTAGTCCGTAAGGAGGAACCATGAGAAATTATGAGTTCACCGTCATCTTCTGTGCTGAAGATGAAAAAATGAAGAAGGGCTTGGAATCGGTCTCTGAGATGTTCAAGAACGCGAACGTCACAATTACCAAGCAGGATGACATGGGTGTGAGGCAACTCGCCTATCCCATCAAGAAACAAGACAAAGGACATTACGTGTATTTCGAGTTGCAGGCCGAACCGGCGTCGTTGGACGGGTTCGAGAAGGATCTGTTGCTCGACCCGAACGTATTGAAATACCTGTTCGTCAACAAGAGTAAATAAGGCTGAGAAAAGAGGAGGAGTGCTATGGCGACTGATTTGAACGTGGTAGCCCTTGTGGGTCGCCTTACCAGAGATGCCGAGATTCGTTATACGCAAAGCGGATCGGGAATCTGTCATTTTTCCATTGCTGTCAACCGCAGAAAGAGGACGGGGGACAACCAATGGGAGGACGAGGCGAACTTCTTTGACTGCTCACTGTTCGGGAAGATAGCCGTTACGATGCAACCATATCTTCTGAAAGGCAAGCAGATTTCTGTCCTTGGCGAATTGCGTCAGGGAAAGTGGGAATCCGACGGCCAACAGCGGAGCAAGGTTGAGATTGTGGTGAATTCCCTCCAGTTGCTGGGCTCAAATCCAAATTCGTCATACAACCAAGGCGGTTCGGCATCTGCGCCGAGAGTGCAGAAGGCGGCCGTTGCAACCGCAGCTCCGGCGACTCCGCAGGTTGCGGAAGAGGCGCCTGTGGCCGGCGGACCCGACCAGTTTGACGACGATACGATTCCATTCTAATTCAAGGAGAATTTCATGAACGAGCACGAAGATAAAGATGAAGACCTCATGGATGATGAGGACATGATGGACAAAGGCGGCAGATACGACCGCAAAGGGAACGGCGGCATGCACGGCAAGCCGATGTTCAAGAAGAAAATCTGCAAGTTCTGCACTCAGAAGAACGAGCCGGATTACAAGAATCCCGACCAACTCCGTCGGTTTACGACCGAACGTGGCAAGATTCTTCCCGCGCGCATCACCGGGTGTTGCGCCAAGCATCAACGGAAGCTGACCGCGGAGATCAAGAAGGCGAGGGTGTTGGCGTATTTGCCTTTCGAGAAGCCTTGGTGACGGTACGATATGACGAGCGAAGAGAAACGGAATGCCAAGGCATGCGCCGTGGCGGTCGGGTTGAGCGTCCTCTTCTCGTATCTGGACCTTCTTTCCCTGCTGTACATCATTCCGGTGATCGTCGTTTCGGTCTTGTATCGTGACGGGAGGAGGATCCTTCCCGCACTGGCCTCCGGTACCTTTGTGGTTGCATTCGCATTGGTTGGCAATCGCGGGGGATTCGGGACGGAGACGGGCAGGCTTGCGATCCTCGTTACGCTGTTCATCCCTGTGGTGTTGTGGATATCCGCGCTGATCTGGATAGGATTGGACGGAAAACGTTTTTTGATACGGTATTTGGCGCTTTCCCTGTTTGTCGTCGTTGCTTCCTTATCACTTCTGTTGGTGTTTTCCCATATGAAGGACGTCTCGAAAGTTTTGGATGATTTCTTTTCAAAGACTTTCGTGCAGGTGTTTCAGGGTATTGCCGGAACAACGGATCTGGATGCGACGGGTAATGCGCAACTCACAAGCCTGTATCACATGGTGGTGCAGGTGATGGGTGCCCTCATCGTTCCGATGATGATGACCATTTGCGGGATTGACATATTTCTCGCGTTGCTCATTCAGCAAAGGGGTTCCGATGGGTTGACAAGGAAGGTAATGGCATGGCATTTGCCGCAGGATCTGGTTTGGGGATTTCTTGGACTGTGGATTCTGGTAATGCTCGGTCATTTCCTTTCGTGGTCGTATGTAGGGATGGCCGTTGCCATTAATCTGGCCGGTTTTGTCACCGTATTGTACGGAATGCAGGGATTTGCGATTCTGCTGTTCTGGCTGAGGAAACGGCATGCGAGACTGAGTGCCGGCAAACTGTTTGGTTGGGTGCTGGTGCTTCTGTTGTTTTTGCCAGGAGTGAACATGATTGGTGTCGTGGCGTTGCCTGTTGTGGGCGTGCTGGAGACATGGTTTGTATTTCGGAGAAGAGACAAGGAGATTTCCTATGAAAATCATTCTTAATCAGGATGTAATGAACCTCGGAGAAGAGGGAGATGTGGTGACGGTAAAGGATGGCTATGGCCGCAATTATCTGTTGCCGTTCAAGATGGCAGTTCGGTATACCGCAGGTAACCTGGCCCAAGTGAAGGCTCGTGCCGCGGCGATTGAAAAGCGCAAGCAGGAAAAACGCACGGCGAGTGCGTCGCTGAAAGAAAAACTCAACGCGATGACGATTAATCTGATCGTTTCCGCAGGGGAAAACGGCAAGTTGTTCGGTTCGATTACCTCCACAATGGTGCAGGCTGAAATTGCCAAGCAGGGTGTGGAGATCGAGAAGAAAAAAATCGACGTGCCGACCCATGCCATCAAGATGACCGGGACCTATGACGTGCGCGTCCATTTGTACGAGGACGACTATTCCATGGTGAAACTGGTTGTCGAAAGCGAAGCGGAAGTGAGGGCGAAGGCCGCTGCAGCCGCCGAAAAGGCGAGAGCGGAAGCCGTAGCCGCAGCGAAAGCCGCCAAGGCGGCGGAAGAAGCGAAGGCCGCTGAGGAAGCGAAGGCATCAGAAGCGGCGAAGGCCGCCAAGGAAGCCAGCGCACAGGAACAGGTCGCTCCAGAAGAGGAAGCATCGGCTTCCGAGAGTGGAGCGGCATCCGTGCCTGAGGCGGACGAAACGCAGAAAGCCGAGTGATATGGCTTCCCGTGCGATGATGGGACGTGTCCCTCCCAATGACGTTGAGGCGGAAAAAGCCCTGTTGGGGTTGCTCATCCAGAACAGCAAACTGATCGACGAGATCCAGACAATGTTGCGTCCCGATGACTTCTACCAGAAGGGGCACGTTACCATCTTCGCGCAATTGCTTTTGTTCAAGCAGAAGAATTTCAAAGAAACTCTTGACCTTCGTTCGTTCGTCGTGTTTCTGACCAACGAAGGAAAGATCGAGGAATGCGGCGGTCTTTCCTATCTGATCGAATTGACCAATTCGGAAAAAATTGGGTTTGCAACGAACGCCGCATATTACGCTCAAACGATCAGGAGCCTTTCGAGGCGACGGAAGCTGATCGATTTTACCGCCGATCTCCATGAGAAGGCCTTCGATATCTCGGAGGACATCCAAGGGGTCATCGATCATGGGGAGCAGCGACTTTCCGATCTGAATTCCGAGGGGGGGGCCGGTGCGGATTATAAGGATCTGAAGCAGGTTCTCACCTATGTGACCAATAACCTCAAGCCCTTGAAGAAAGGGGAAAGCGAGGGGATTTCCAGCGGATTTGACTTGCTGGATGATCTTACCGGTGGTTTCAGGAAACAGGAACTGACGATTATCGGAGCCCGTCCGTCAGTTGGGAAGACAGCGTTTGCCTTGTCCATGGCGCTCAACATGGTGATGAGGAATACCCGTGTCGGATTCTTTTCCCTTGAGATGACAGCGACCAGTCTCGGACAACGGCTTATTTCCCAGTTGTCCGATGTCGACTTCGCCTTGATCCGCAAACGGCTGGTGAATACCGGCGCCATGATGGATGCCATCATGCGTGCGGCGGGAACGCTGTACGAGAAACAATTGTACATTCAGGACACACCGAACATGAAACTGATGGATCTTCGGGCTCAGGCGAGGAGAATGAAGCTGAAGAATGATGTCCAGATCATCTTCATCGACTATATCGGGCTGATCGAGTACGAGGATCAATCGCTGGAGAGGTTCAACCAAGTTTCCCAGATATCGCGGAGCCTCAAGCAACTCGCCCGGGAACTGGACATACCGATCATCTGTCTGTGTCAGGTCAATCGCCAAGCCGAAGGTGTCGAGCCGAAACTGTCCGATCTGCGGGACAGCGGATCAATCGAACAGGACGCCGATCAGGTCATACTGCTTCACCGTGACAAGATGAAGGGGAAACAGGAAGATCGGAATGCCATTCAGGAAACGAAGTTGATCATGGCGAAAAACCGTAACGGAGAAACCGGCACGTTCACCATGGGGTTCAAAGGCAACGTGGTCAAGTTCGTCCCATTGGATCAGAGTCGGCGGTATACGCCGGGCAACAGCAACAATGTGTGATCACCTTTTGTAGAACATCGGCTTGAGTTTGACCAGGTACAGGTGCTTGAAGTCTACATAGCTCATCAACAGGAAAATGAGAATCACCGACGCCATGCCGACAAGTTGGAGGATCCAATACGTCCGGGGTGTGAGGCGTCTTCGGCTTGCCATCTCTGCGACCGCGATGATCATCTGGCCTCCGTCAAAAGCAGGCAGAGGAATCAGGTTGCCTACGGCGATCGAGACACTGACAATGCCCAAAAGATACCATAGGCCTCTCAGTCCGCTTTCCGCGTCACTTTCCATTCCCAATGTCGCGATATCTCCGATCATCAAGGCGGCTCTTCCGGTTCCTGTCAGTTCTTGGCGTACGTCGGCTGAGTATCCCCGTATCACGGCCCACAGCGTGGCGGCCGTCTGCCGCAGGAGGGAAAACGAGGTTGCCGCCCCTTTCAGAAGGGAAAACCTCTCCCCCGGGATGGTTTTCCTGCCCTCAGCAAGACTGAAGCGGAACGAGCCTGAACCATCTTCTTTGCTTGCCGCTGTAAAACTGATCCGTTGCTCTTTCTCTGCGCGCACGACGATCATCGTGACATCCCTTTCCTTTCCCAAAGCCACCAGAAGGTCATAGTTGTTTTCAACTTTCCGATCGTTGCAGGAGAGAATTCTGTCTCCCGCTTGGAGTCCTGCGAGTTCTTCCGCGCTTTCCGAACGGACATGCCCCACGATCGGTTCCAAACTGTTGGCAACGCCCCATCGGCCGTTTTCGTCACTTCTTGCCTCCACGGTTACTTCGCTTTCATTTCGTTTTACGACGAAGCGGTGCAAATCCTTTGATGCCGAGGCGAGCAACCCTTCGAGTTGTTGATAATCGGCGATGGGTTGTTGGTCGAACGACAGGACAAGGTCGCCGCTTTTCAACCCGTACAGGGCGGCGTTGCTGTCGGCGTCTTGGAAGATCGTGGGATAATCATTGACCGTGACGATGACGGCGGGCGTACTGAGTACTTGTGTCGGGACGCTTGCAAGCACGGCGTACACAAGAGAGGCGAGCAGGAAATTTGCCAGCGGACCCGCACCATAGGTGAGCAATCTTCGAAACGGCGATACGGAAAAAAGGGAACCTGCCTCGGTTTGGACGAACGTCTTGCTCTTTGTCTCAAGGGCTCGTTGCAAATCGTCGCTTCCTTTCATCCTGCAATACCCGCCAAAGGGGATCAACGAAAGACGGAACTCTGTATGTCCCGATTGCCTGCCCCATAGTTTCGGACCGAAGCCGAAGCTGAATACTTCCACGGATATGCCGCAGAGTCTTGCAACGAAGAAATGCCCAAGCTCGTGGACGATGACGACGACGCCGATGCCGATGTATCCGATCAAGTACTTCAGGAGAAGCATGCGCACGGGAAGCCTCCGGCAAGGGATCGATATCGTTTGTTTAGTGCGATCGCCTCGGAAAGATCCTGTGGGGCATTTTTGTCCGCACGGGCGACAGTCCTCTCGACGATGTCGTTGATATCGGTGAATCCGATGCGTCCGCAGAGGAACGCCGCGACGGCGACCTCGTCGGATGCGTTGAACGCAAGGGTGGATGCACCGCCGTTACGAAGCGTTTCGTAGGCGAGCCCCAACAGAGGGAACCGCACGATGTCCGGTTTTTGAAACGTCAGAGCGAGGTCGTCGAACGAAAGGGGTGAGACCAACGGCACTCCTGTATCCGGCAGAAGCGCACTGATGATCGGCAGGCTCATGTCCGGCATCCCCAATTGCGCGTATACCGCACCGTTGCGCATCCTGATCATTGAATGAACGATGGACTGAGGATGAACGACGACTTCGATCTTCTCCGGTGGGAATCCGAATAGCTTGCTTGCTTCGATTACTTCCATGCCTTTGTTGGCCAGCGTCGCCGAATCAATGGTGATTTTCTTTCCCATCTTCCATGTCGGATGGCAAAGCGCGTCTTTCGCCGTGGCGTGATTGAGTTGCTGCTCCGTCCATGTTCGGAACGGACCGCCGCTCGCCGTAATGACCAGCTTTTCCACTTCGTCCTGACCGTGACTTTTCAGTAACTGGAAAATGGCACTGTGTTCGCTGTCAACGGGGATAATGGACGCGTTGTTCTTCTGGGCAAGATCGAAGAGGAAACTCCACCCGCATACGACGCTTTCCTTATTTGCCAGTGCAAGATTCTTGCCGCATTCGAGCGTATAGACTGAAGCGGGAAGTCCGTCGAACCCGGAAATGCCGTTCAACACGATATCGGCATCCGTTTCCTCGATCATTTTCCTGAGGCCGTGAAATCCGCTGTAGCCGTCGTTCCATGCATCTCCGGAAAGGCAAAGTTTCGCGTCGGGGAACCGTTTCCCGAGCATACGGAGTTCGTCCTTTTTCCTATGACAGGATAGCGCAACGACATGAACGGGAAGAGCATGGGAAAGAATCGCGTTGATGGCGGTCGTTCCGATAGAACCGGTCGCTCCGAGAATAATGACGTTTTTCATGCGCGGAAGATTACGAACAGCACCCAGAAGACCGGAGCGCTGGCCAGAAGGGAATCGATGGAATCGAGAAATCCGCCACGGCCTGGAACGATATGGCCGCTGTCCTTTACTTCAGCAGCGCGTTTGAACGCACTCTCCACCAGATCTCCGACGTTTGCACTGAAACTGATCACCGCCCCGAGAACAACGCTCTGCACAATGCCCAGCCCAATGTCGATGAACATGCAGTATGCCACAGAAAGGATTGTCGTCACGACGGTTCCTCCGATGAAGCCTGCGATGCTCTTGTTGGGACTCACTTTCAAAACGCCTCTGTTGTTTTTCCCGAACGCCATACCGAAGATATAGGCGAAGGTGTCGTTCCCGAATACAAGAAGGAAGTAGAGCAAGAGAAGGAACGTACTGTAGTTGGCGTTCCCTTCCCAGTCCATCTCGCAGATCTTGATCAGGAAGGTGAAGAAAAAACTTGGATAAAGCAACAGAAGGGAGGATGAGGCGATACGCGACAAAGATCCCTTGAACGAATCTTTCGCCCCGTAGACGATTTCCATGGAAAAGGAGAGAAGTGCAAGGAATAGCAATACGAAATCGGTGATGGGAAGCGGTTCGAAGAACGTTTCGATCCACGCGGCGATGATCAGGATTGAGGGAACCCAAAAACGGAGATGGGGACTCTGTCCTTCGGCCTTGAGAATGAGGTTTTGCATTTCAAGCGAACCGATCAAGGAGGCAACGAACGCCAAAGAGGCGAAGGCAAGATGGTGATATTGCGGAAGAAAAAAGATCAGACTGAAAATAGCGGGAATGGCGATAACGGCGGTCAGACAACGCTTGAGTAATGAATTCATGCCAGCACTCCCCCGAATTTCCGGACCCGATGCGCGTATTCCTCACAAATACGTTGGACATCATCCTTATCCCAATCAGGCCACAATTTATCGTATGATGCCAGTTCCGCGTATGCACTGTCCCACAATAGGAAATTGCTGATCCGCCTTTCCCCAGCACTCCTTACTATCATATCCACCGGAGGGACGGAGGGCAAGTCTAGATTTCCGGCAATCTGTTCGGCGGTGACCGATGTAACACCCGAAGCAATCAATTTGTTGACCGCCCTGACAATTTCATCCTGTCCTCCGTAATTGATCGCCAGAGAACAGACGATGCCGTCGTTGTCTTTTGTCGCTTCCTCAGTCTCCCTGATGGAGTTCCGAACGGGCTCGGGGAGACCGGTGATGTCCCCCCGTACCAGAATCCTGATGTGTTCGTCCATAAAGTACAACAATTCCCCATGGAGTTTGGAAGCAAGCAGATTCATCAGAAATCCAACTTCCTCTCCGCTTCGTTTCCAGTTTTCGGTGGAGAACACATACATCGTGAGATAACGGATACCCTCGTCCCGGCATGCGGCGATGACACGTTTGACTGCTTTCAGCCCTTCAATGTGGCCGGCAGTCCGCGGAAGGTTGCGCGCCTTCGCCCATCTGCCGTTGCCATCCATGATAATGCCCAGATGGGTGGGGACGGAGGTTCTCTCCACTATCACACCTCCATGATTTCTTTTTCCTTGGAATCGGCGACTTCTCCGATCTTTAGGATGTACGAGTCGGTCATTTTCTGCAGTTTATTCTCCAGATCCTTCTGCTCGTCCTCGCTGATGTCACCGCCTTTCGAGAGCTTTTTCAGTTCATCCATTCCTTCGCGACGGATGTTTCTGACGGAAATTCTGCAGTTTTCGGCCATCGTCCTGGCGTTTTTCGCAAGTTGTTTGCGCCGCTCTTCGGTGAGTGGCGGGAATACCAGTCTGATCAGCTTGCCGTCATTGTTTGGAGGAAGTCCCAGATCACTGGTCTGAATGGCCCTCTCCAACGCGGGGAGCACGCTTTTGTCCCACGGTTGGATTACAATGGAACGCGCCTCCGGCACACTGACCGACGCTACTTGGTTGATCGGGGTGGGAACACCGTAATAATCGACCTTGATCTTGTCCAACACGGATGCGGACGCCCTGCCGGTACGAAGTCCGTCGTAGTCTCCCTTGAGGCTTTCGACGCTCTTCTTCATCTTTTCTTCACAATTCACCAATACATCTGCCATGTCATTACTCCAAAAAGCAAAGGGCCACTTCTTTCGGAAGCGGTCCTTTGATCAGTCTCATTTCACGCCGGCGACAAAGAATTTGTAGCTTACGAGAGAAATGTTCGCGCCGACTTCTTTGGATACGGCCGCGAGTTTTTTCTCGACACTCATCGTCTCGTCTTTGACGAACGGTTGGTTCATCAGGCAGATTTCCCCGAGGTGTTTGTTCAACTTCCCGCGGATAATGCCTTCTTTTACCTTCTCCGGTTTGTCCAGATCCTTCACTTGGACGCGGAAGATTTCCAGTTGTTCGTCGATGTACGACTGGGGCACTTCCTTCAGTGTCAGATGACTGGGCGTGAACGCGGCCACGTGAAGGGCGCAGTCGTTGGTGAATTCCTTCACCGTAGGATTGGAGAACGCTTCCGGTTTGTCCGAGGCGAACTCCACGACGACACCCATCTGCCCGGCGCCGTGAATATACGTCGCGGCGTAATGGTCGGCGGGGAGAGGAAGGACATACAACTTTTCGAGCTTCATGTTCTCCTTGATGATGGCGATCAGGCCGTTCACCTTGGCGTTAAGCTCGTCGTTGATTTTTGTGTATCCCTTCTGAAGAACGATATCGCACAGTTCCTCGCCGAGGGCGATGAACTTGTCGTTGGAGGCGACAAAATCCGTCTCGCAGGTGACCATCAACATGACGACGACCTTCCCGTCGTTCTTGATGAACACCCTGCCGTTGTCGGTGGCGCGGTCCTGCCGCTTGGCGACAGCGGCAAGACCCATTTCCTTAAGAATCTTGTCAGCTTCTTCGAAATTGCCGTTTGCCTTTACCAAAGCGTTCTTGCAATCCATCATGCCGGCACCCGTGGCGTCGCGCAGTTGTTTTACTTGGGCAGCAGTGATCTGCATGGCTCACTCCTTGTACAGTTTCTCTTCGTCGACTTCGATTCCATTTTTCTTGGGATCGCCGTCATCCTCAGCATCATCCTTCTTCTTCTCGGTCTGCTCTTCAAACTTGGAGTAGTCGGTCTTTTCATCGCTTGAGAATACGATGCCTTCGTTTTCCTTGTCCAACGCTTCCTGCGATTCCGTGGTCGATTTGGCACTCTGATCTTCGTTCACGTCGTCAAGCGACTCGACGATTTGGATACCCGTTTCGTTGTCAGCGTCGATCACCGCATTGGCGATGATTTCGACAAACAGGCTAATGGCCCGAATGGCGTCGTCGTTGCCAGGGATCGGATAGGTGATATCCGTAGGATCACAGTTCGTATCGACCACCGCAACGACCGGAATGCCAAGACGTTTTGCCTCAGCGACGGCGATCGCTTCTTTTTTCGTGTCGATGATGAACAGTGCACCGGGAAGATCCTTCATGTCTTTGATGCCGCCAAGGTTTTTCTGCAATTTGTTCTTTTCTTTGGTGAGCAGGGCGACTTCCTTTTTGGTAAGGGAATCGAACGTACCGTCATTCTCCATTTTCTCAATCTTTTTCAGATTGGCGATGGACTTCTTGATGGTGGAGAAGTTGGTCAGCATACCGCCGAGCCAACGAGTGTTGACGTACGGCATGGCGCACCGCTTCGCCTGTTCTTCAATGGCCTGTTGTGCTTGCTTTTTCGTACCTACAAACAACACGGTTTTGCCGGACTTGACGACTTGCCGAATGGCATCGTACGCAGTGACGAGACATGCGGACGTTTTCTGCAAATCAATGATATGAATCCCGTTTCTCTGGCTGTAAATGTAACGGGCCATTTTCGGATTCCAGCGCTTCGTCTGGTGACCGAAATGCACGCCTGACTCAAGCAGGCTTTTCATGGTAACTACGGACATTGTTCCTCCTGTCTGGCGAACACCATTCGGTGCGACGCCACCCTCTTGCTGTTACTCACCCCCGCAGGGGCGGAAATTCTGCGTCATCCACGGACACAGTCGCAAAGAGTATGTCAGAAAAGTTTGAATATGGCAATACCTTGCCGCATCTGTGTGCATCACCAGCGAATATGATCGTCGAGATGCTTGCACCGCCACGAAGTTTGGTGGACTGAACGGGAAAGAGCGGACCCCCGCCGGAGACGAACGATCGTTCAATTTTTCCGGTGAAAACGCGGAAAAGTAACGATCAGGAAAACGCGGCTCGCAATGCAAAGAGGGGGAGCCCTATGACGGTGTCTTTGTCCCCCTTTACGGAACGTACGAGAAAGGCGCCTGAGCCTTGGATCCGGTATGATCCTGCGGCGCCTTTCCATTCATCCGTATCAAGATACCGACGGATATCCGCTTCCGTGAGTTCCCTGAAAGTGACGTACGCAACGTCCGCTCCGGACTCAATCATCCCGTCGTGATACAGAGCCCATCCGCTTTCCACCATATGCCGTCGTCCGGAGAGCAGGGTGAGCTGGCTTTCCGCCGCGGACCAATCCTTCGCCTTGCCCAGGAAATTGCCGTCCAGCGAGACGAGCGTATCACTGGCGAGGACAGGAAGTGAGGGGGAAGGATGCAAGGAAAGGAACGTATGAAGTTTGCGCAGGGCGAGATGCCGTACTCGTTCGACTGGATCGGTAATGGTACATGCTTCGTCTGTCCCCGTGGCCATGACCGTCACCTTAACGCCTTCTTTTTCCAAAATGCTCCGGCGTGCAGGCGATTGGGAAGCGAGGATCATCTCGGGGAATCGTTCGGAAAGACGTATCATTTGTCTACCTGCGATTTCAGCGCTTCAAGTTCTTCCTGTAGGGAAAACCATTCATCCTCTGCCTGTTGCTTTTCTTGTTCCGTTTGGTTCTTGGAGCGCATGATCTCGGTGATCCGTTTCGGATCGGAATAAACAGCGGGTTTCTCCGTATCCTTCTCAAAGTCCTTGACCGTCTCCTCCAGTTTCGCCACTTCGTCCTGCTTTTCCTTGCATCGTCTCTCCAGCGAAATGATCCTGTTGCGAAGTTTGTTGGCCTCTTTGTAGGAAAGCACTCCCTGTTTCTCTTCTTTCTTTCCGTCACCGCTTTGCTGGTTCGCTTCTTCGTACCTTTCTTTCTCGTTGAGCTTGTAGGAGAAGTAATCCCAGTCCCCTTCGAAGAACTGCGGCGCTTCGCCGTGATTCAGGTAGAGTATTCTCGTGGCGACATGGCTGATGAAATAGGTGTCGTGGCTGACGAACACCATCGTCCCATCGTACTGTTTCAAAGCCTCCAGCAGCATCTGTTTTGCGTTGATGTCCAGATGGTTCGTCGGTTCGTCGAGTACCAGCAGGTTTACCGGGTGAAGGAGGATCTTCAACAGGGCGAGCCTGCTCCGTTCCCCGCCGGAAAGGACTGAGACCGGTTTGAAAACGTCATCCCCTTGGAACAGAAACGAACCGAGATACGTGCGCAGTTTGGGCAGATCGTTTGTCGTCGCGGCGGTGGCGAGTTCTTCAAGGACGTTGTTCTTCGGTTCGAGCGTCGTCTCCGCCTCCTGGGCGTAGTATCCGGTGACAACCCCCGCTCCGGGGCTTACCGTCCCCTGATAGTCCGGCTCTTCTCCGACGAGGATGCGGAGCAACGTACTCTTGCCCGCACCGTTGCGGCCCGTGACGGCGAGCCTGTCCCCTTTGTGGATCATGAAGGAGAGGTCGTCAAACACATCGATGTCGCCGTACCGTTTGGTAAGGTGCTCTGCTTTCATTACGTCGTTGCCGCAATGGGGGGCGGGAGGGAACGAGAATTCCAGTTTTTTCAAGTGTGCGGGTATCTCGACCTTCTCGAGTTTTTCCATCTGTTTGATTCTGGACTGCACTTGTTTCGATTTGGTCGCTTTGTAACGGAATCTTTCGATGAATTGTTCCGTTCTGCCCACCAATTCCGTCTGCGTTTTTGCTTTCGCTTCCAGTTCTTTGATTTCCATTTCCCGCTGGGCTTGGTACTGGGTGTAGGTGCCGGCGTACCGTTTCAGGTGACCGCCGAACAACTCGAACACCTCGTTGATCGTCTCGTCGAGGAACCCTTGGTCATGGCTGACCAGCAGAAGTCCGCCTTTATATACCTTCAGATAATTCTTCAACCATGTAAGCGCTTCGATGTCCAAATAGTTCGTCGGTTCGTCCAACAGCATCAGATCGGCGCGTTCCACCAGCGTTCTGGCGAGTGCGATCCGCATCTGCCAGCCTCCAGAGAACTCTCCACAGGGACGGTCGGCATCGGACGGTTCAAATCCAAGTCCGGCGAGAACTTGTCCGATCTGCATTTTCCTGTTGTAGTAACCGGAGGAAAGAAGTTCTTCTTCGATCTGCCTGATCCGCTCCAACATCCCGTCGGTACGGTCCTCCTCCGAAGCGTGCCGCAGCCGTTCCCCGATCTCTTCTTTCTCCTTCAGCATCGCCGAATATCTTCCGAACCCTTTCTCCACCTCGCTGTAGACGGAATCCCTCTCCAGGACGATGTCGCTCTGAGGCAAGTAGGCGATCGTCATGCCTTTGGTCACGGTCTTGTCGATGGAATCCGGTTTCAATTCTCCGCCGATCACCTTCAGCAGTGTGCTTTTCCCTGAACCGTTTGCGCCGCACAAGGCGCTTCGCGACTGGCTTGTCAGTGTGAACGAAACGCCGTCGAGGATGTCCCTGGCACCGAAGGCGAGACGCAGGTCCTTGACATGAAGCGTAGTCATTCTTTCATACTCCTGTTGCCCACTCCGTAAAATAAGGGTATGATGAGCGTAGCATAAATCCTTTCCATCTGACAACAGGAGATAGACCGCATGCTTTGCCTGACGTTGACCGAATCCACCATTGCAAAAGACCTAGAGGTTCTGGAGCGCAACAGGCGGTTTGTATCCATGTCCGAACTCAGAGTGGACTGCCTGGCCTCAGGAGAAATGGAAAAAGCCGTCGATTTTCCGAAGAAGGCGGCCATGCCGATAATTCTGACCTGTCGGCGGATCAGCGATGGAGGCAAGTGCGAACTTGCCGACAAGGCCCGCATCGAGATCCTTTCGCGCGTCGCCGAAGGATCGTTCGCCTATGTGGATATCGAGGATGACGTAAAGCGGCGCGACCTGAAGATCAAACGAGGGGAACAGTCGATCGATTTTGAAGCGAGCCTGAAGGCGCGCGGTATCAGGATCATCCGGTCTTTTCATGATTTCGAAGGCGTACCGGCCGATCTGTTCGGAAGAATTTCCAAACTTGCCGCACGCGGGGACATTCCCAAGGTTGCCGTCATGCCTCAGTCGATGCTTGATGTAATCACATTGTTCCGCATCCACGACGAACTCAGGGAGATCAAGGAGAAGATCGTCATCGGAATGGGGGCGTATGGGGTGTGCACCCGTATCCTTTACAAGCGGTGCGGGTCGATGCTGTCCTTCTGTTCAGACAACGAAGCCGCACCGGGACAACTTTCGGCCCAGACGATGAAGGAATTGTACCATGCGGACTCCGTGAACGATCTGACCCATATCTACGGTGTCATCGGCAACCCCGTTCTCCAGACCAAAAGTCCGGTAATCCACAACCCCGGTTTCCATGCGATCCATTACAATGCCATTTACGTTCCGTTCCAAGTGGACAGCGTCAGGGCGTTCTTCAAGCTCGCCGAGATGCTTCCCGTATACGGGTTTTCCGTCACCATCCCCCACAAGCGCAACGTACTTCCGTATCTGGGAAGGATTACCAGAGAAGTGAAGCAGATCGGTTCCTGCAATACCGTGGTGCACATCCAGAGCATGTGGAAGGGGATCAACACTGATTATTACGGGTTCCTCGAACCGCTTTCGTCACGGCTGACAGACGGAACAATCAAGAGCGCCTTGGTGATCGGTGCGGGAGGGGCGAGCAGGGCGATCGTCTGGGCGCTCCGCAATCATGATGTCAAGGTGACGGTCGTCAACAGGACGGTGGAACACGCCAAGGCGCTCGCCATGGAAACGATGAGCGCCTACGACAGTCTGGATCACATCAGCGCCTACAGCGGTTCCGTAGACTTGGTGGTGCAGACGACCAGCGTCGGCATGACGCCTCACGAACAAGACGACGCATCCAAGGGCTACCTGTTCAGCGGGAAGGAAATCGCGTTCGACTTGGTGTACAAACCGAGGGAGACGGTATTCCTCCGCAGGGCGAAGGAAGCCGGTTGCAGGACGATCAGCGGGGCGCTCATGCTGTTGGAACAGGGCAAGTTGCAGTTCGAAGCCTTCACCGGCTATCATTACCCGAGTTCTCTGCACCCCGTCATCTGAGCAAGGAGAAGGACATCGTCCCGCGATACTGTGGGATGGTGAGTTCCATAACTTTTCGTGTATCGTCGAGACGGACATCGTATCCCTCGCGCTCTCCTGCGTATGTTGCGAGTGCATATCCATCTGCGGTCATTTCCGCCCTGAGCGTCAGGAGTTTTTCTCCGGTGGCGGAACAAAGGCGGATATCCCATGTCCCTTCGGCGTTGTTTGCGGTGACGATCGTCTCGATCACTCCGGTTCTTCCCAGCGGATACGGTTCCTTTGCCTCCCACGTTCCTGCCGTAAGAGAAACCATTTGTGTTTGCTCCGGGTCATGGCATGCGCTGCATCCGAACAGAAGCAGCACAGCCAGCGGAATGTACATCCATTTCGCGTTCATATGAATCCTCCGCCATTCATCCTCTGTGGCAGTGAAAGGAAAATCCAGTGAAAAAAAGAGGATGGTTACAGGCGGATGTACGTCCGACCCATGCGGACGAGGAAGATTTTCCCCACCGGAATGATACGGACTTGGCCGGACGGAAGGATGGTCGCCTTGAGCAACATTTGCCCGTCAGTCGCTTTGGTAAGTTCCAGTGGCTGGGCAAGCAATTCCTCCTGTCCGACTTGCAGGAGCAACAACGCGTTCTTCAGCGTAAGGGAACGACGTAGCAGAGCGACCTTTCCTTGATAGTCAAACCCTCCCGCCTGAGGATTCTCGTCGGGGACGAATGAGCGTATCTGACTTGAATCGACAAGCAATTTGTCACGGAGACGCACCTCCAACGCCTCCCGAGCGACGGAGTTCCCGCCGTGGTCCTGCACCATGGAAAGGATCGTCCCGTCATATTTTGTCTTCTTCGACGGGAGCGTCCGTCGAAGACGTCCGAACGGATTGGATGTTGCCTGTTCCGGTTCCTCTCCCCGTTGCTCCGGCGTCTCTTCAGAGGAGTATGGTTCTCCTTGGAGGGAAGGTAGAAACCCAAGACTCTCCTTGAGCGTCTTGCACCAGAACGGATAGGTCCGGCTATCCATCAGGTACACACCATCGGCCAGGCGGGCGAGGATCGCGTCGTGAAGGGATGTGATCTGTTCCACGAGACGGGCTATCCGTTCGTCCGCCTTGATGACGATCCCATGATACAATTCCACCTCACGATACCGTTCTTCCTCCATAGCGAGTTCGTCGACCAGCGTCTGTTTCGCTCCGTTGGCGCGAAGATACTCCCTCACTTTTTCCCAGGAAAGACCGCCGTCCAACGCCCGAGAAAAACTTTCCTGGGATATTTGATAGACCGTCCTGACGTCCAGCTTGACCAATGTGGCGAACCGCCAGAGAATGTCGTCGGCAGGCAGGGAACCGCTGAAGCTTGCCGTCCGATCGCTGTCGATGACAAGATTCGGACCGACCCCGTTTTCTGGGGGAACCGGTGTAACGATCAAATCGCCGTTTTCCTCGGTTACGATCCCCCATTGCACAAGAATTTCCAGCATGTCTTCGGGAAGCGTTTCCGAACCCGTCGCATGCAAAAGCCTGCATCCCAGTGGGAACGCATCCTTTCTCAGCGAACCAAGATTCTCCAGGAGGGAAAGAAGACGAAGGACCGAGGCCTGCGGAACGCCGCAATCTGCGGAAATGAAACGGGCGATCATGACGGGCCACGGAAGGAAGAAGAGGTGGGTGGACCGTTCATAATCGATCTGTCCGGCCACGAGCGCTCCCGTTTTGGACAGGGCGTTGGAGAGACGAACGAAAAACTGTTCCCTGATTGAAACGGGACAGGAGGGAAATGCCGCTTGCAACGTCTCGTCGTCTATCGTACGCCGTTTCCCCACCGCCAGTGATAGATACCCCTTTACCACTTCGATGGTGGCGGTGAAGTTTCCGGAAGGTTTTCCAGAGGGCTTTCCGAACAACGCAGAGAGGCTGAGCAACGGTTCCAGCAACGGTTCCAGCAACGGGTTGAGGGAAAGGTTGTTTTCTTCCTTGACCAGCCAAAGCCGTCGGATGAGGAGGCTTATGTGACGGACCCTCGCGGGATATGTCGCTGTGGTGGAGAACAAACCAGCCAATACCGAACCATCGATCGGGCCGAACAATTTGACGGCGGTGAGGATTTTCAGGTCTTCGTCGTCCAACAGGTCGGTCATATGGGTCTGTACGGAAGGTTTCGAAAAAAACACGACCAGTCGTTGCGTCAGATCCCGCTTGGAAAACGGTGTCTGGATCTGGCCGAGATAGGTGCGGATGATCGGGAAATAGACGTCGTCCGGATAGGCGTTCAAAAGGGATGCGAACCGTTCTCTCGCAGCGTCGTTCATGCTTTCCCCCATACGGAAATGTCATAACGGTATCCTTGCTCGGAAAGAAATTTCTGTCGGTTCGCAGAGAACTCCTCCTCGCAACTGAAACGGGTCACCAGTGTGTAAAACCTGCTGCTCCGTTCCTTCGGACGGAGAATCCGTCCGAGCCGTTGGGCCTCTTCGCTGCGGGAGCCGAAAGTTCCCGAGACTTGGATGGCCATCGATGCGTCGGGCAGGTCAATGGCGAAATTTGCGACCTTGCTTACCACGAGAACCCGCTTCTTTCCTTCCTTGAATTCCTTGTAAAGCGCTTCCCGCTCCTTCGTCGGTGTGGAGCCGGTGATGATCGGAGCACCCAACGCTTTCTGGATCGCCTCCAACTGCTCGAGGTATTGGCCGATGATCAGGATGAAATCGTCAGGGTTGTCCGTTACGAGATTCTTCACCACGTCGATTTTCCGTGGGTTCTCGCTGGCAATACGATACTTCTGTCGTTTCTCCGCAATGGCGTAGGGGACTTCCAGTTCTTCGGGCAGATCAATACGGATTTCATGGCAGAACGCTTCCGCGATGTATCCTTTCGCCTGCAATTCCCCCCATGGGCGGTCGTACCGTTTCGGACCGACCAGACTGAACACTTCGTCCTCCCTGCCGTCTTCTCTGACCAGTGTCGCGGTCAGACCGACACGGTGGACGGCCTGCAATTCTGCGGTCACCTTGAAGACCGGTGCGGGGAGCATGTGCACCTCGTCGTAGATAACCAGTCCCCATCCGCCTTTGGTGAGCAATTCCATATGGGGGTACGGACCTTCCTTGTCCGGCCGATAGGTGAGTACCTGATAGGTGCAGACGGTGATGGGCCTGGTTTCCTTCTTCTCCCCCGTATATTCTCCGATCGCGTTGTCAGGCACTTCCATCTTGTCTTTGATCTCGTCGATCCACTGGTGGACGGCGGCGACGTTGGTGGTGAGTACCAGCGTTCTGGTGGACAGACGCGCCATGATCTCCATGCCGACGATCGTCTTGCCCGAGCCGCAGGGAAGAACGATGATGCCGAAGCCACTTCCTCCTTGTCCATCGACCAGCAAGGCATCCGTCGCTTCCTTTTGGTAATCGCGGATGGAAAACGGCTTGCCCGTTCTCAGACATACATCCCTGAGGCGCATCGGTACGGGAAATCCATCGGTGAGCCGGATGCGGTCGTCGACCGGATATCCCAATTTGACGAGCAGAAGTTTCGCTTCTCCCCTCTGGTACTTTTCCAGGAGAAAATTTGCTCCATCGCAGGGGGAAAGAATCTTGGCGAGACTCTTCGAAGCGGCGATTTCCTTGGCGATCCGGTCCATCTTTACCGAAAGCCGGTAATGAAGCGGATCATCCGTTTCTTCCATGACAATCTTCCCGAATCTGCCGGCCATATCGCTCACAAAGAACGTAACGGTCTCGGGGACGGGATAGCGGGACCATTCATCCAGCGTGGAAAGTATCCAGTCGACGGAGCAACCGAGCGAGACGGCGTTCCACAACGAAATTTCGTCCAGCCGGTAGGTATGGACGTGTTCCGGGCTCTTGACGAGCGAAGAGAAGCGGACAAGATCCTTCCGGCAGGCTTCCGCTTGGGGATGGTGGACATCCAAAAGGAGCGTACGGTCACTCTGAACGATCAACGGGGTGTCTTTCATTGTCGGTGTGCCCTGTCCATGTACCATGCGTCGAGGAGCACCGCCGATGCCATTGCCTCGACGACGACGACCGCCCGGGGAACGATCGACGGGTCGTGTCTGCCTTTTATCACCAAGTCGACTTCCTTGCCGTGTTCGTCGATCGTTTTCTGTCCTCGCGAAATTGATGCGGTCGGTTTGAAGGCGACCCGGAAGACCAACTCAGCTCCGGTGGAGATGCCGCCAAGCACGCCTCCGGCGTGGTTGGAAAGGAATCCCGATCCGTCCATTTGGTCATTGTGCTCGCTGCCACGCATCTCTGCGGCATGAAACCCTTCCCCGACTTCAAATCCCTTCACCGCACCGATGGAAAACATCGCATGGGCGAGGAGCGCTTGGAGTTTGTCGAATGTCGGCTCCCCAAGTCCGACCGGCAGTCCGTCGACACGGCATTCGATAACGCCGCCGACGGAGTCCTGTCCCATGCGTGCCTGCTCGATCAAATCGGACATCCGCTTGGCGGCCTCTCTGTCAGGGCAGGTGAGGGAATTGTCCGTCTCGTCCCATGCGCGCTTTTCCGCTTTCACCGTACCGATCTGCACCGTACCGGCCTTGACGGAGACGCCATGGGAGGCGAGGATCTGCTTGGCCACCGCACCCGCCGCGACCCGGGCGGCCGTTTCCCTGCCGGAAGACCTGCCGCCACCACGACTGTCGCGGATCCCCCATTTCTGTTGGTAGGTGAAGTCCGCGTGACCGGGACGATACAGATGGGAAAGTTCATCGTAATCGGAACTGTGCTGGTCGGTGTTGGAAATCAGCAGTGCGATCGGCATTCCCGTTGTCTTTCCTTGATACATGCCGGAGAGTACGGTGATGGCGTCGGGTTCGTTGCGTTTCGTCCCAAGGTCGTTGCCGCCCGGCCGTCGTCTGTCCAGCATTTCCTGGACCTTTCCCCAGTCGATGGGGAAACCTGACTGGATGCCGTCGATCACGACGCCGATGGCTTTTCCGTGCGATTCCCCAAATGTCGTGAAGGTGAATTCATATCCGAAACTGTTGTGTCCCATCCTTGTATCCTTCCAGACGCTCCCCGCACCAAGCGGCGGTCTGCTGCACCGTAGGGCTATCGGGCAAGTGTAGCACGATTTGGCATGCTTTGCCATACAACGCATTTCTGCGGAAGAACAGACGATGAAAACTTCCTTTCGGGTCATCCGGATCGAGAAACGGGGGAAGCCCGTCAGCGAGGATCCTGCGGAACAACACATCTTCCGGAACATAGAGATAAACCAATGCGCCGTATAGCCGGCACAGTTCGAGCAATCCTTGGTTGTCCGCCGCTCCTCCCCCCATACTGACCACCGTTCTTGGATGGGAAACGGAAAGGAATGCTGACATTTGCGTTCGTTCCACGTTCTGGAACGTCGCTACCCCTTGCGCTTTGTAGAACGAGCGTATCGTCATTCCTTCAGGAATTCCCATTTTCGTCAGAT
>Ga0172377_10001080_pt1 | contig 27153 bp, 29 predicted proteins | sample Pumphouse3metaG_FD_119749 | JGI IMG/M metagenome (GOLD analysis project Ga0172377, IMG submission 119749) | Leachate microbial communities from a municipal landfill in Southern Ontario, Canada - Pumphouse #3 metaG | ecosystem: Engineered > Solid waste > Landfill > Unclassified | place: Canada... | reverse complement strand
TCAATGCGCGCGGTGATCTGATCCAAAGTGATGGAAGATAAGAAACCCGTAAAGACGCGATCACCGATGATGGTCAGGGGTATCCCTCCGACGTCGATATGGAGCTTCTCACCCACGCGTTGAAGTAGCCGTGCGTTGGCAGGGTGCAGGTAAACCTCAAACTCGTGAATATTGAGTTGCGTGTATTGCAGGGAGATCTTCTCCTGCAGTGCTTCCCTCTCGGCGGCGCAGTGCGGACACCCGTCACCCCAGAAGAGGTACAGATCCACCTGTCGCTCCGCCTCCACGATGAGCGGACATAAGAGGGAACAGAGGCCGAGAAGGAGGGAAAGGCTCCGGCGCATGATCACTTATCGCGGTGTTCGTTGATGAGGGCAATCAGCTTCTCCTTCTCTACTTCACCATGAAGCCGCAGGAACTCATTGTCCTGTGCATCGAGGAAAACAAAGACGGGAAGGTTCCGGTCAATCTTGTAGTGAGCGACTATTTCCTTGTCTTTGTCATAATCGTAGAACTCCGTGTGCAGCCACGGATTCTCCGCTTCGATTTCCTTCCAGCGCGGTTTCATCACGAGGCATCCGGGGCACCAGACGGCGCCGAATTTCAGAACTTTCATGGATGAGGGGGGAAACGGGATACAGCGTATCACTTTCCGCCGAGTTCCTTCAGACGTGCCTGGAGGTCCTTGAGGTACTCCGAGACGGACTGTACCTCCTCGGCAAGCATCGTTTTCTCGTCCGCAGCAGAAAGACGCTGGCGACCGAAGAAACCGCAGAAGCCCCTGCGGCCAAATCCACGGCCCATTCCGCGACCGATGCCGCCGCAACAACCTCGGCCCCAACCGGTCATCGGACCGCACCCGGCGGGTCCCGTACCATCGAATGCTGGCATAGGAATGATTGGAAAGAGATAGAACGTAATGAATATATATTCATAAACATACAACGTCAAGCAAATTCATAAGATCGTGGAATGGAGCCAAAGTGAGGACAGTGGGTGCTACAATGCGTGACGCGTGCCAAGTAATTCAACACTCCTTGTGGTCTTTCTCCTGACATTCCTTGCGGGCATGAGCACGATGCTCGGAGCCGCGTTCGCCTTCGCTCCCGGGAGCAGGAGTCCGCGCTCATTCGCCGTAGCTCTTGGATTCTCGGCGGGAGTCATGGTGTTCATCTCGTTCATGGAACTCCTCCCCGAGGGGATAGCGCATCTCACGGAATTCTACGGTGAGCGTGGAGGAGAGTGGAGAGCGATCCTCGGTTTCTTCATCGGAATCGCCGTCGTCGCGCTGTTGGACGTCCTCATTCCCCATATCCCACACAGGGAAGGCCGTCCGGAGGCACTGCGATCCTGTCCACGTTCTCCTCTGTTCCGCATTGGCATTCTTGCAGTCGTCGCCATCGCCCTCCATAACCTCCCCGAAGGACTCATTACACTCATCGGCGTGGCGGACGATATCCACATCGGTTTCATCCTCGCCGTCGCGATCGCCATTCACAATATCCCCGAAGGCATTTCCGTAGCCGCGCCCGTCTATGCGGCGACCGGAAGCAGGAGAACCGCGCTTTGGTATACATTCGTCGCCGGCATCGCCGAGCCCGTTGGTGCGTTCCTGGGGTATCTGCTCTTGCAGTCATGTTTCGTCGGAGTTCTGTGCGGCTTCGCCTTTACCGCCGTGGCAGGCATCATGGTGTACCTCTCCCTCGACCAGATGCTCCCCACCGCCCGTGCCCACACCGATCCGCACTGGGCGATGCTGGGGTTCGTTTCGGGCATGCTCTGTATGGCCGTGAGTATCCTCCTTCTGGGTTTGGGGTGATCGGCATTGGTTGTGAATATTGATGCATAATGCGGTACTATTCCTTCATTCTCCTATGAGCATTCTCCGTGCATACCGGCTTCCGCTTCTGCTTCTCATAATGGCGTTCCCCTTTGCGCCGCTCTTGGCACAGGGGGTGCCATCCGAGGAGGTTCTCCGCGCGGAAGTCATCGGCATCCTCAATGATCGGGGAGCTTCGGTCGGCGATGCCGGAGGAGAGGCACTGCACCTTCGTCTCGTTACAGGGACGGACGCGGGGAAAGAAATCACCGTGGAACAGCACAGCCACGGGCTCTGGCTTCCGGAAGAGGAGGAGACAGTGGTTGTGCGCAAACTCGCGCGGGCAGACGGATCCATCGAGTACTCCCTTGCTGAGGCATACCGATTCCCCGCTCTCCTCTGGATCGCTGTACTCTTCGCAGGTCTCTGCATCCTCCTTGGCGGAAAGAAAGGTGTCGGATCGCTTTCCGGACTCATCCTGAGTATCGGCATCCTCATTTTCTTCGTCGTCCCCAAGATCGCGGATGGGGCCGACCCCGTGGTGACGAGTCTCATCGGCGCGCTCGCCATTGCTTCCACATCGCTCTTCCTCGCGCACGGATTCAAGAAGCGTACCTTCGCCGCTTTCCTCTCCACGCTTGCCACCCTCGCCATCGCGGCGGGACTCGCCGCCATCTTCGTGCATGCCGCCAAGCTCTTTGGAGCGGGTTCCGAGGAGGCGCTGTTCCTCCAGAACGGAGCACTGGAACACGTGAATCTGCGCGGGCTCCTGCTCGGCGGCATCATCATCGGATGTCTGGGGGTCCTGGATGACGTCACGGTCGCCCAGACAGCCGTGGTGGATGAGCTCAGGAAGGCCAACCCCTCCCTCGATTTCCGTTCCCTCATGCACGCCAGCATGTCCGTCGGGAAGGAGCATATCGCCTCCATGATCAACACGCTCGCACTGGCCTATGCGGGAGCCTCCATGCCCCTTCTCCTCCTCTTCACGACACCCACGGATTATCCGCTCTGGTTCACGCTCAACGGGGAGTTCCTCGCCGAGGAAATCATCCGTACGCTGGTGGGGAGCACAGCGTTGCTCTTCGCCGTACCCATCGCCACAGTCTGCGCGATGCTCCTCCTGCGCCATCCGGATGGTACTCCTCTGTCACGCTCTTCCTTTTCCGCCACGCATGGACATCATTCGTAGCATCCACGGCACAGAATCGCGACTCCTCTCTTTCCACCTCCGGCAGCGGTACAGGGGAGGATCCGGCGACGGAATCGTTTCGCCGCAATTGCGCCGGAGGCTCCGCTGCGCTGCCCGCAACGAGATCACGGAACATATGATCTACCGGCGCGTCGCCAGCCGTCTGCGGCACGGAAGGAACAGGGACGTTCTGGAGAACATTGCCACGCAGGAGAAAAGTCATTACGAACAATGGCGCAAGATGCTGGGAGAGGATGTCGCGCCGTCTCGATGGAAAGTGTGGCTGTATTCTCTGCTCGCACGGTTCCTCGGCCTGAGCTTCTCGCTGCGCCTGATGGAACGGGGCGAGTCACTCGCGGAGGAGGTTTATGGGGAGATCGGCAAGGAAGTCCCGGAGGCGCTCGCGGTGATGGAGGACGAGCAGCGGCACGAGCAGGAACTCCTCGGGCTCATCAACGAACGGGTGCTGCAGTATGTGAGTTCCTTCGTCCTCGGGCTCAACGATGCGCTCGTGGAACTCACAGGAGCGCTGGCGGGGCTCACGCTCGCGCTGCAGAACACGCGGCTCATCGCCTCAGTCGGCCTCATCACGGGCATCGCCGCCGCGCTTTCCATGTCCGCTGCGGAATACCTCTCCACCAAGGAAGAGGAGGGAAAGAATGCGCTGCAGGCGGGCATCATGACTGGCATCGCATACTTCATCACGGTCGTGCTGCTCATCCTGCCGTACTTCCTGCTCGCAAACGCGGTGACGGCGCTTCTTGTCACCCTCGTCGTCGCGCTGCTGATCATCCTCCTCTTCACGTTCTACACGTCCGTCGCGCGGCGACTATCCTTCCGCAAACGGTTCGTCGAGATGGCGGCAATCAGCCTGGGCGTCGCGCTGCTGAACTTCTTCATCGGCTTCGGCGTGAAGCAAGTGTTCGGAGTGGAGTGAAGTCACTGAGCATATCTATTCCCACTATTTATTATGGAAACTCTCATTTGGATCACTGCCTCAGGCCTGCTCATGAGCTGCATCGCGCTTGTTGGGAGTGTGACGGCATTTCTCAAAGAATCGACGCTACGAAAAATCCTGCTCCCGCTCGTCGCATTTTCCGCCGGTTCGCTGCTCGGGGGAGCTCTCTTCCATATGCTTCCGGAAGCCATTGAGCACTTCGGAAATACACTCCCCGTCTACGTGTGGCTCATCGTCGGTTTCGTGCTCTTCTTTGCTCTCGAACAGTTTATGCACTGGCATCATTGCCACTTGCCGCCGGGCGAGCACAAGCATCCGTTGACCTACCTCATCCTGATCGCCGATGGCATTCATAATTTCATCGGCGGGCTCTCCGTCGGCGCGAGCTTCCTCATCGATATCCGGCTCGGCATCGTCACATGGCTGGCTGCGGCTGCCCATGAAGTGCCGCAGGAGCTTGGCGATTTCGGCATTCTCATCCATGGCGGATGGGACAGGACGCGGGCGTTGATCCTTAATTTCGTTTCCGCACTCACTTTTCTCCTCGGCGGCATCATCGTGTATTTCCTGTCGTCAGCAATTGAGACGGGGTATCTCATCCCCTTCGCCGCGGGTAACTTCCTGTACATCGCTGCCGCAGACCTCATCCCGGAGATCAAGAGACACGAGCGTCTCCATGTGAATATCATCCACTTCACGGCGCTCGTTGCGGGCTTGGCTCTCCTGCTCATTCTGGGGCAGCTGTTCCAGCACTGATACCGATTGCCTTCAACTGCTGCTCGCAGAGCAACAGTGCCAACGCCGATTGCGCGGAAGTCATCGTGCCGTTCCGTACCATGTCCAAGGCTTTCCTGATAGGAGTGGGATGGATTTCGATCTGCTCCTCCGGTTCATGTTGGGGCTTCCCCAGCACCACTCCTGTCGCGAGAAAGATATGTGAGTAGGACTTGAGAAATCCCCCGTTCGGGCAGTATCGACCGATTGATTGCCAGGAATCTGCGATGCCTCCCGTTTCCTCGCGCAGTTCTTTGCACGCAGCGTCTTCGGGAGATTGTCCTTCCTCCGCGCGCCCTGCTGGAATTTCCCAGAACCATTCGTTCATCGGATGACGAAAGGAGCGGATGAGGACAATATCCCCTTGGCAAGTCACCGGCACGATGAAAACGCTGTCAGGTTTCTCTGCATACCAATACGTAGTTTCTTTCCCATCCGGAAGGATGATTGCATCCTCCCGTATGCAGAACCACGGGCAGGACCAGACAGAAGATGAAGTACGTGTAATGAAGGGGTGTCGCATAGCGATTCCATCGTAGAGAAGTCATTGATTTAAATCATTCAGTCTCGAAACCTTGATAGTACCTAAAACATGCGTATACATATATGTCAAGTTTGGCCTGCAGGAAGGCCCTTCCACTGTCACATTTGTAACATTCAGCCCCGACCGTGCTGCCCCCGGTTCCCCGGAACCCGACCCTCAAGAATCTTGTCTGGGACTCAACCGAAAGGTCATGTACCGTGCTCCCCAGCCAGAATATATTAACTTCCACCAACCCTGCCCGAAGAGGATAATCGACGAGGAGGAGAAATGGCTCGGCGGAGCCTCGGCGAAACGAAGTGAAGCCGGGCGAAGACGGCCCTCCTCCCCAGCCAAGCTGAATTCGAGCTGAGCACAAGCCCGCAGGGCGCAGTGCGAAGCCGAAGATGCTTGGCCCCGCACCCAAGCGGAGCGCGTGGTGCGGTGGCCAACTTGGGCACGCGACCGTGGTGCCTCTTTGCTGATATCCTTCGTTCTGTCTACTATTCTGTATTCATATGAATCGGATTTCGCCGAAATCATGGAAAAACGTCCCGTTTAAGACATGGCCATATGAGGAACAGACAGAGATGAAACATAATGTTTTGTCCCACTATCTCGATCCTTGGGCAAAAATCCGAGGTACCTATAATGAACAGCTGAATTACATTGATGGTTTCGGAGGCATCGGTGCATATCACACCGCAAATGACGTAGAACAAGGACTATATTTATCCAACCATTTTGGATCTCCAGTATTTTCCGTTGAAGCCATTTACGAACAACAAAAATTGAAAAGAATCAAGCGTGTCAGTGCTCTAGTCATTGATACTGATCAAAAAAATTTAGATAACTTAAAGCTTATTTTTGAACAAAAGAAGCTACCTCTCCCAAATTTTATTTGTGGAGACTTCGATACTGAGATCAATAAGATTCTGAATGTCCTTAAGAAAAAGCTTTATCCAACCTTTTTCCTTCTAGACCCCTTTGGTTTTTCACAGGTTAAATTTAGAACTGTCAAAAGAATAATGACAGAGTTTGATAACACTGAAATTGTCATTACATTTATGTACAACAGCATCAATCGATTTCTTGAAGATCCCAAATTAGAGACAATCTATAATGATTTATTTGGTTGCACTGATTGGAAGAAATTTGTGGATAGTCCCACACAAGCAAAGGAACGAGCTCTGGTTACGTTGTTTCGAGATCAGTGTAAGAAGGCCGGAGCGAAATACGTCTATCCATACAAGTTGAATTTTCCAGAGAAGAATCGTCCTTACTATTATCTTTTCCATCTATGCAATCATCATCTTGGAACTAAAATTATGAAGGAAATATTTGCACGGGAAAATGATGGAGAAGTTGAATACAGTGGACAGCCACAAAACCCCAATTTATTTGATGAAATAATACCGTCTCACGAAAGAGGAGATAAATGTCCAAAGTGCTACATACCAAACTCAACAGTGGAAGGGAAATGCATCGATTGTTTCCGCAGTAAATTTGGATCGAGAGAAATCACTTATAGAGGTCTACTACAATCAATAATCGATGAGGTGCCATGGACTGAACGTGGCATTAGAACTGCACTCCAGGACTTTGAAAAGAGAAACGAGATTACGGTGAAGCCATCGTCTCAGCGTAAAAGGAAGCGAAAGAATGGTTTTCAGGAGGATGATGTTATCATGTTCACCAAGAAATCATGACTGCAAAATTGCGTTACAAACGACGTTCCTCTCTTCTCTACCAAACCGGTGTGGAGTATGGGGACTGGTGTTTAAATCACATTGAGAATTGTGCACACGGATGTAAGTATCCATGTTATGCCATGATGATGGCAAAACGCTTTGGAAGAATTAAGACATACAACGATTGGCTTCGTCCCATTTTGGTTTCAAATGCTTTAGAGATTCTTGATAGAGAGATCCCAAAATACAAAGACAAAATCAATTTCGTCCATCTTTGTTTCATGACAGACCCTTTCATGTACAGATATTCAGAAGTACATGAAATGACTCTCAAAATAATTTCTAAGTTAAATGAAAATAATATACGTGTAACTGTTCTTACAAAGGGGATTCTTCCTGCGGCTGAATTATTGAATGAAAATATGTATAGCCCTCAAAATGAGTATGGAATTACTTTAGTGTCCTTAAATGAAGATTTTCGAAAACGATTTGAGCCTAATACATCTCCATATAAACAAAGATTAGATGCTCTCAAAAAACTCAGTAAAGCCGGCAGGAAAACTTGGGTTAGTATTGAGCCTTATCCAACTCCAAATCTCGATAAAAAGCAGAACTTACTTCGCCTGCTCAAATCATTATCCTTTGCAGATAAGATCGTATTTGGTCGTTTGAATTACAACGCAGAGGTTTCTGTATATAAACAACATCGTGAGTTCTTTGAAGAGTGTGCTAAGACTGTTATTAAATTTTGTTCCAAAAATAATATTGAGTACCACATTAAATTCGGTACTCGGATCACTGACAATAAAAAGACTATCAAGTTATTCAAATCGGATTATTGAAACTGCCGCTCAGCCACATCCCATCACAGCCCGCACACGTCGGTCATGGACGGGCAGTCGGACGCGGCAACAATACATCCGGCTTTTTCGCTGTCCCACTGCGCGCACTCCTCCATGCACGAGTCGAGACCCTGCTGGAACAGAGACTCATTGGCGCCCGGCACCAGCGTCAGACACTTGTTCACGTAATTCTGGCACGCTTCCTCGCAGTTGCCGCCCGCCTGTGCAGGCTCATTGACCCGGACCACCGATCCCGACAGGGTGTCGTTTTCATTTTCCTGCGGCTGTCCGCCGCAACCAACCAGCAGAAGGGAGACGGCAAGCATCGGGAAGAGGATGGAGCGTGCTTTCATGGGATGAGGGGAAAAATCCACGACACCCTAGCAGATGAGTTCGGACCGGACCAATTATTTTCTCCGTTGCGCCGCGAATGTCTCCATCGCATCCACCCACCCGCTCAATTCCTTCTCTGTCTGCACGTACCCCTTCAGCTCTCTGCTTTCCCCGCGGTGAATGGCGAGGTGCAGGTGCGGCCGCTCGCCATCGGTTTCGTCGCTGAAGCCCATGCCGAGTGTGCCGATGGACTCTCCCGATTTCAGTGTCTGCTTGAGCGCCGCCGTCACGGAATCGAGCGCGAGGTGGCCGTAGAGCGCGGTGACCGGTTCCCCGTTGAGCGTGCAACGTTGAACCACGACGCCGCCATATCCCTTCACCCACTGACGGAAGATCACTGCTCCGTTGCAGACCGCGCGCACCGTGATGGCATGGGGCTCCTCGCCGGGGAGGAGCTCGAAATCCGTGCCGGTGTGATAGCCAGAAAATCTCTCGGGCTCAACGGGGGAATCACCGGGCGTGATGCGCAGGCCGAAGGGCTTCTTGGTCACGCGTTCGCCGGCCCGATCCAGTGGCGGGGTCCACGCCTCCGGCGCTGTCAGATGCGCATGCAGGAAGGCGGCCGTCCGGCGCATGAAGTCCCCCCACTGCGTGGTGAACTCGTGCTTCTCGCCCGGGTACGAAATATAGGTAGCATCGTTGCCGAGCTCCGTCAGCCGCGCGTTCAGGAAGTCCGACCACTCCGCGGGCACATCGGCATCGGCCGTTCCCTGAAAGAGCAGAACAGGGGCAGTGATGTTCTTGAGAGAGGTTAGAGAGGAGAGGGCATCCCACGCCGTTGGGTTCTCCTCCCGCGTGCCGAGGACATCGAGCGTCCGGTCGGCGTCGTCGCGCTTGGATCTCCAGCGTGCGAAATTCTCCCACGCGTCGCTGTGCACCGGGGCGTAGAGCACGAACACACTCACGAGCTCCGGCCGCGCGACGGCAATGTTCAGGGCGACGCCTCCGCCGAGGGAATGCCCCAGCATTCCCACGCGCTCCGCATCTACCTGCGGAAGGTGCGCGGCCCGCACGGCATTGATCGCATTGGCGCTATCCATGGCGTACTCCAGCCCCGCGTCGTAGACCTCGCGCACGTCGGGGCTCGGATCGGAGAGGGCGAACCCACGGTAGTCGGTGTGGAGCACGGCGAAACCCTGTCTGGCCAGATAGTCCTGCTCGCGCTTGAGTCCCCGTCCGCGCGTGTAGACCTTGGGGTCGATGTATCCGTGGTTGAGGATGACGAGCGGAAAGGGTCCCTCGCCCTTGGGAATGTTCATGATCCCGCTGATGAGCAGGCCGTTGCTCCGGTAGGTGATGGCGTGGCGCGTGTAGGCGGCGTTATCCTCCAGCACGTTTGTGAGAGTCAGGCCGGTTCCCTCGAGGCGCATCCGCGCGAAGTGCGCGACCGAAAGCTCGGCGGGCACCTGCTCGAGAGCAGACGAGGAGGGTATAGCGGCGGTTCCCGGAGCAGGCAGATCCGCCGACGGCGGGGAACATGCCCCGAGCAGGATGCACAGGCCGATGGCGCGCAGCGCTTGGATCATGCGAACATTCTACTGTACGGCGGATCCTCCACAAAAAAGAGCCGACGCAAGCCGGCTCTTTCGTAATGGTACGTTCCGTCTACTCCTTTGCCATCCACTGATACAAATACACCGCGGCCACGGCTCCGATGAACGGAGCGATCAGGTACGAGAGCGACACGGAGCGGATGCCGACGGCAACAGCGGGGTTGAGCACGCCGTTGCTCATGAGCGAGGCGAACAGGATGCCGAGGAGGAGTGAGAAGCCGATCACCAGGCCGCCCGCGGCGGAGTGCACCTTGCCGTGCACGACAGCGGCGATGCCGAGGAGCAGGAAGAACGCGCCAAGCGCTTCTGCAACAGCAACAGTCCACCCGGGTGTAACTGTCACCGGCGGGAGTCCGTCCATGAAATAGAGGAAGATGAACTGGGCTGCCACCGCTCCCACGAGCTGGGCGGCGATGTAGGCGAGGGCTTCGGCTGGCTTGATCTTTTTGATACTCAAGAGCGCCACGGTGACCGCGGGGTTGACGTGCGCGCCGCTCACCGGTCCGAGAATGTACACCGCCAGCATGAGGACGATGCCTGCCATGACGGGCGTGACCCCCGGTTCGGGGAGAGATCGGAGCACGGCGAACGTCAGTGTCGCCGTACCGAGACATTCAGCGGCGTACCGTCGCCAGTGAAGAGGGGAGAGCGTCATGGAAGAGAGAGGGAAATGATCGCTGTTCACCGTACGTAATTTCCCGTGCGCTGCCAATTGCGCTCATTCCGTGGATATGTCGGAACAGTGTGACAGAGGCGCGCTCTCGTGCCGTGTGATCATCCGCCGGTACGGTGCCCTGCACCCATACTGTTCCGTGGGCGAAGTACAAGGTTTCGCTTCCTTCCGCGCGTGCAAGCGGGGTAGCATGCCACTGATTCACTTCACTGCGTCGACATGCGCGAAGAAATCATCCATAAAGTTGACGGCTTGCTGCAGCAGAAAAATGACAATGAATTGCGCAAGTTGCTCGTCCGTGAAGATAACCGTGAGATCGCGGATGTCATCGATGCGCTCGATCACGGCAAGCGCAAGACGTTCGCGATTCTCCCGCCCGAGGTGCAGGCGGATGTCATCCTGCTGCTCTCGGAGGCGAGCGTCCATTCGATCCTCCCCAGGCTTCCCGATGCCATGATCGCCCGGTTCCTGCATTTTCTGGACGAAGACGAGGCGACCGACATTCTGCAGCGACTGCATGTCAAGCGTCACGCCGGCATCCTCGAAAAGATGCGCGAAGACCGTCGCCAGCCGATCGAGAAACTGCTGCTCTACGGACCGGAAACCGCAGGCGGTCTGATGGATCTCAATTTTCTGCAGGTCGATCCGAAGGCCAAGGTCCAGACGATTCTCGGCGCCATGCAGGAGTACGTGCGCACGCACCACAAGAAAATTCCGGTCGCGCTCTTCCACGGCAAGAACGGGATTCTCTGGATTCCCTCACGCGCGCTCATGTCGTCGAACAGCGACATGCTCCCCATGCACATCGCCCGGCCGATCCCGGTGCTGCACCACGCCCTGGATCAGGAGGATGTGCTCGAGACCATGCAGCGCGAGGGGGCGGATATCGCGTGTGTGGTGGACGACCGTCAGAAGATCGTCGGGGTCATCCATCTGAGCGACCTGCTCCGGGTGGCGGAGGCCGAGGCGAGCGAGGACGTGTACCGCTTGGGAGGTATGGACCCGCTCTCGGCAAGCTACCTCGAGAGCAGATTTACGACCATCTGGCGCAAGCGCGTGGTGTGGCTCTCGGTGCTGTTCATCGCGGAGCTCTTCACCTTCACGGCGCTCTCGCAGTTCGAGTCTTCCATAGCCGCGGTCACGGCGCTCGCACTCTTCGTGCCCCTCACCATCTCGACCGGGGGCAACTCCGGCTCGCAGGCAGCCACACTCATCACCCGCGCAATGGCGCTCGGCGATGTCAGTCCACGCGACTGGCTGAAAGTGATGCGCCGCGAAATTCTGATGGGCCTTGCACTCGGTCTCACGCTCGGTGTGGTGGCGTTCGCGCGCGCGTCGCTCACGCCGCAGAGCGTGCTCGGCTCGGCAAACCGGTGGGTCCTCGGTCTCGTCATCGCGCAGTCGGTGGCGGCGATCTGTTTGTGGGGTACGCTGGTCGGTTCCATGCTGCCTCTCGTCTTCAAACGGTTCGGTGTTGATCCGGGGTATGCCTCGAGCCCCTTCGTTGCGACCTTCGTGGACGTGACGGGGATCGTGATCTACTTCTCCATCGCAAACGCGTTCATTCTGTGAGGTTATTACCCCTGTTTTCTCTTCTCTTCACGTAACCTCCATCCCCCCAGCCCCCTTCCTCCAGAGAGGAAGGGGGAGAATTTAAGTACCACAATGTTCCCCCTCTCTCTGGAGAGGGGGTTGGGGGAGAGGTTGAGAAAAAAAGAAGGAGGGAGAAGCGGAATCCCATTCATCGTCACGCTGCCTTTGCACGCCCATCCTTCAGGAACAGCAGCAGGAATCCCGCGCAGGCCGTGAGGGTGAGCGAGAGCAGGTAGGGTGCCGTGAGACCGAAGCGGTCCCACAGGATTCCTGCGACGAATGAGGCGGGAAAACTGACGAGGCCGATGACCATCTGAAAACCGCCGAGCGTACTCGCGACGAGATCCCGGGGTGCCAATTCCGCGGCGAGCGCTTTCTGCACGGGTTCCAGAGACGCAATGTGAACGCCGTAGAGCGCAAAAGCAGCGATCACCGCGACAGGGGATCGAAAGAGGATGAACAGGAGTGCCACGCCCATCCAGCATCCGTACGAGAAGAGCAGCACGGTCTTGCGTCCGATGCGGTCTGCGAGGCGGCCGAAGAACATCGAGAGCGCGGCGGCCACGAACGTATAGAGCAGGTAGAGCACCGGCATCGTGCCGATGGAAAAACCGAACGACTTGGCCGAGAGGAGCAGGAAGGAGTAGCTGAAGCTTCCGAGCATGAAGAAGGCGCTCAGAACGGTGTAGAGCCGCAGGTTCGGCGAAAAATCCTGCAGGTGGATTCCCTTGAAGACCTTCGTCCCATCCGGCTTCTGCTCGCGGTACATACCGAGCACGAGGAGCACGGCGAGCATGGAGGGAATCGCGGCGATGAGCATGAGGGTGCGCAGAGGGATGAACTGCACCAGCGCAATGGAGGCGAGAATGCCGACGATCGCTCCGGCGTTATCCATCATCCGGAGGGTCCCGAAATGCCTGCCGCGGTTTTGGACTGTCGAGAGATCCGAGACAATCGCATCCCGCGGGGCGCCCCGCATCTTGCCCGAACGATCCAGGAGACGGAATGGCAAGACCCAGTGCCACGTGGGGGAGAGGGCGTAGCCCACCTTGGCCAGTCCCCCGAAAAAGTAGCCCAGCCACACGAAGGGTTTGCGCTTGCGCGTCCGGTCCGAGAGGTAGCCGGCTGCGGCCTGCGCAATGGAAACGAACGCGTCACCCAATCCGTCGATCAATCCCACCACGGCCATGTTCGCTCCGAGCACGGTCGTGAGGAACATGGGCCAGATCGAGAAGATCATGTCCGCGCCCATGTCGTGCAGGAAGGATGCGCTGGCGAAGGTCCAGACGGTGCGCTTGACGTAGCGTTTATCGGATTGTGAAGATTCCATCGGCGTCTATTCTGGAGGATTTTCCCCGCCCGCGCCACAGGAGATGATGCGTTCTCGGCGCCATTCTCCTATACTGCGGTCTCCTTTCCCCTCTGTCCCATGTCCGCCGAAAAAATGTTCACCAGTGACCAGGCGCGCACCATCGGAGAGCAGATCGGGCTTCAATGGGGCAGCGAGTCCTTCGACGTCGAGCAATTCCGTATGGGGATGGACGTGGAGCTGGAGCACGGCACGGTGAATCCGAAGACCAATGTGACCAACGATGACCCCGTGCTCACGGGCAAGATCGCCTTGGCGCACCTCCGGGAGTTTCCCGACTACTACACTCGCCTCTCTACGATGGAGAAGGAAGGCGATGCCTACTGGAAGGGACGAAAGAAATGAGTATCCGAAAGTTTCTTCTTTATCTCTTTGCAGGCGGGAACGAGTCTTCTAGGATAGTTGCACTCTTTTTGATTCCCTCTTCTCTATGGCTGGTTCCATTTCTCAAGTGATGGGTGCGGTGGTGGACTGCGTGTTCCCGGCGAACGAACTTCCGCCGATTTATAATGCGCTGACGGTTCCCTGTGGCAAAGAAACGCTGACGCTCGAGGTGCAGCAGCACCTGGATGGCGGCGCAGTGCGCACGGTCGCCATGGGTCCGACGGATGGGCTCGCGCGCGGAGTGGCCGTCACGGATCTGGGGATGCCGATCTCCGTTCCCGTGGGTCCCGAAGCACTCGGACGCATGTTCGATGTGCTCGGCAATCCTCTGGATGGCATGCCGGCGATCCAGACGAAGAAGAAGTACCCCATTCACCGCCCGGCACCCACGTTCGACGAACAATCCACGGAGACGGAAGTGCTCGAAACGGGTATCAAAGTGATCGACCTGATCTGTCCGATCCTGAAAGGAGGCAAAGTCGGCCTCTTCGGCGGAGCGGGCGTGGGCAAGACGGTTGTGGTGAAGGAGCTCATCCGCAACATCGCCACCGAGCACGGCGGCTACTCCGTGTTCGCCGGCGTGGGGGAGCGCAGCCGCGAGGGAAATGACCTCTACTACGAAATGAAGGATTCGGGCGTGCTGGCCAAAACAGCACTGGTCTTCGGTCAGATGAATGAGCCGCCCGGGCCCCGCTTGCGCGTGGGTCTCGCCGGCCTCACGCATGCTGAGTACTTCCGCGATGAGGAACAGCGCGACGTTCTGCTCTTCATCGACAATATCTTCCGCTTCACGCAGGCCGGTTCCGAAGTCTCCGTCCTGCTGGGACGCATTCCGTCTGCCGTGGGCTACCAGCCGACGCTGGCCAACGAAATGGGAGCACTGCAGGAGCGCATCACGTCGACCAAGAAAGGTTCCATCACCTCGGTGCAGGCCGTGTACGTGCCGGCCGACGACTTCACCGATCCGGCGCCTGCCACGACCTTCGGTCACCTCGATTCCACCATCGTGCTCTCGCGCGCGCTCTCGGAGCTGGGCATCTATCCCGCCGTCGATCCGCTCGATTCCACATCCACAATCCTTTCTCCGGCCGTGGTCGGCGAGGAGCACTACCAGACGGCACGCGCCGTGCAGAAGGTGCTCCAGCGCTACAAGGAACTGCAGGACATCATCGCCATTCTGGGGATGGAAGAGCTGGCGGAGGAAGACAAGCTCACCGTCAAGCGCGCCCGCAAGATCCAGAAGTTCCTCTCGCAGCCCTTCTTCGTGGCCGAAACCTTTACGGGTATTCCCGGCAAATTCGTGCGCCGCGATGATACGGTGAAGAGCTTCAAGGCGATTCTCGACGGTCAATACGACGACGTGCCCGAGCAGGCCTTCTACATGAAGGGCGGCATCGAAGATGTGAAGGCGTAATATCAGGACTCCGAGGAATCCGAAGATGCCGAAGATTCCGAGGAGCGAACAAATATTCCTCGGTCTCGTCGGCCTCCTCGGCATCATCGGTCTCATCCCACCTTCAAGCCCAAGCCCTCCAATCATCCCTACGCTCTCACTATGTTACGTCTTGAGATCACAACACCGGACCGCCCCATGTTCGAAGGGGAAGTGGACTCCGTTTCCCTTCCCACGCCGCAGGGCGAAATCACGATTCTTCCGAATCACATCCCCCTCATTTCCATCGTGGTGCCGGGCGTGATCACGGTTCGGCAGAAGGGGAGTGAGCAGCTTCTGGCGGTTTCCCGCGGGGTCATCGAAGTGGACGGCCGCACGATCCGCGTGATGGTGGATACGGCCGATCGTGCCGACGAATTGCAGGAGCAGGCAATTCTCAAAGCCAAAGCTGAAGCGGAGAAACTGCAGAAAGAGCGACGCTCCGACCGTGAGGGATTCGCCGAAGCGACAGCTATTCTCGAGCGCGAGCTCGCGAGGTTACAGGTGGTGCGACGGCGTCGTGGAAGCCGCAGCCCGGTTCCTCCGACGCAGCATGGCGAATGAAGCGCCGCGTCCGGGCGGATCGCAGGGAATGGGGCTCATGCTCAGTCTCCGGCTCGCGTGGAATCTGGGGTTCATCATTGCGGTTCCCGTGGTTGTGTTCGGGTTCGGAGGTGCCTATCTCGATAAGCATTTCGGAACCACCCCGATCTTCGTGATTACGGGTTTCACGCTTGCCATCGTGCTCTCGGGGATCGGGGTGTGGCGCAAGGTGAAAGAGATTCTGGGAGCGTGATTTCACGGTTCCATTATTGACTTAATTAACATTAATGTAATAATAACTATTAGATGAATGAGCCGTTGCCCATCAATGTTTCGGATGATTATGCCACGTTGAAATCTGCCGTGGTTTTCGAAGGTGCTCTGAACCCGAAGGGACTGGGGATACCGTTGCTGTACAACGTCGAAAGAAGGCCGGAGGGGATGGATGACGTCTTGCGGAAGCAGGGTGTTCACCTGCATGTTCTCCATAATCTCTGCGCGCCTTCTCAGATCTGGGCGCGCGATCCGTTGATTGTGATAGATAGAGCAGTCTTCACTGCGCAGCAGATCAACAACCGTCGCGAGGAACAGGCGACCGTTGAAGATTTCTGTAATGATCATGGTCTTGCGTATCGACAGTGGGCTACGCACGGAGGAGATGTGTTGCTGCCCGATCAGCAACGTGTACTGGTTGGAGCGGCGCATATGCCAGAAGAGCAGGTGACGGCGTTGGAGCGTGAGATCTCTGCTATCACCAGACGTGAGGCATGTGTGATCCTTCATGCGGGAGTGCATTTGGATACCTGTATGGCAGTGCTCCCGGATGGAAGTATCTATCTGCATCCGGAGAAAATTGCAGCGGAGAGCCTCAGGAAGATTCGGGAGGTGTTGAAGCCCGCACGCATGGTGGAGATACCCTCTTCCAACAACAACAATTCTCCCGTTCTCAACCTGTTATGGCTCGATACGAAGACGGTTTTGGCTCCCAGTGGCGGGGTGGGGGATCGCCTGCGTGCCGAGGGATATACGGTCATCGAAATGGGAGGTGGTGAGCAATACGATGGAAATATCCGCTGCACCGTGGCCCCCCTCCAACGCGGGGAAGGTTGAGAACGACACTGTGTGTGATCCTGCACGGGCACAGGGAATTTCCACACACTTTGTATTTTCAATTCCTGATTTTCCATTATCCTCTCCCCCGATGTCCGGCATTGAAGCACCGCCACTGGCCTCCGAGACTATCGGTCATCTGGGGTCGTTTGAAATCCGCAATACCCTCATCATGGCATGGCTCGCCATGGCGGTCGTCTTCATCGTTGTATTGCTCGCCCGCCGGACGAAGTTCCGCGAAGTCCCCGGCCGGTTCCAGGCGTTCCTCGAACTCATCGTGGAGGGTCTCTTCGGGTTCTTCGATTCAATTATCGGCGACCGCAAGGCCACGCGCCGTTTCTTCCCCCTCATCGGCACGATCTTCCTCTTCCTCATGCTGGCCAACTGGATGGGGATCCTGCCGGGCGTGGGGAGCATCACGATCCCCGGTGAGCATGAGGGGCATATCCTGAATTTGCCGATCTTCCGCTCCATGAACGCCGATGTGAACATGACGCTGGCGATCGCGCTGATTTCGGTCATTGCCACCCAGCTCTTCGGCATCGCGGCGCTCGGCGTGCTGCCGTACGCTGGCAAGTTTTTCGTGGCGCCGTGGCGCGATCCGATCGGATCCTTCGTGGGGATCCTCGAATTGATTGCGGAGATGGCGAAGATCATCTCGTTCTCCTTCCGTCTCTTCGGCAACATCTTCGCGGGTGAGGTCCTCCTGGTGGTAATCGGGTTCCTCATGCCGTACCTCGCCCCTATCCCATTCTTGGGGTTGGAGATCTTCGTCGGATTCGTCCAGGCGCTGGTTTTCTCCATGCTCACTGCGGTCTTCCTCAAGATGGCGGTGACGGCGCACGGGGGGCACGAACACGGGCACGAAGGAGAGCATGCGGCAGAGATGGCACACGCGTGAGTTCGTGTGATTACCGGATCCCCCAATCAGCCTATTTCTTGATGGAATAAATTTCTGTCAAATCTTCAGAGAGTCGGCTCTTAGACCCTTGATTGTCTCTTGATGCATCCCTACAATCCGCGGCGTTTTCTCATCTCCACTTCTTTCCCACTTTTCTATGCCAGAAGTCGCAGAAGTCGCCAAGACCGCCGTGTCTTCGATCGACAAAAATTTGCTCGTCGCGATCACCATGGGATTCGGTGCTCTCGTGCCGGCTTTTTCCATTGGTTGGATGGGCAGCAAGGCCATGGAGGCCATCGGCCGCAATCCTGAGGCCGCGAACCGCATCCAGACGCCGATGGTGCTTGCCGTCGCGTTCACGGAAGCCATTGCGATCTACTCGCTCGTTGTGGCTCTCATCATCAAGTTCGTTTGATTCAGTGTTCAGCGTTGAGCGATCAGCGGACAGCAATGTGCTGATCGCCTGCCGTTGACCATCGATTTTCCCTTCTCACACCTTTCATGGAATTGCTCACCAAACTCGGCATCAACTGGCAGCTCCTGATCGCGCAGATCGTGAACTTTGTCATCGTGATGGGAGTGCTCGGGTACTTCCTGTACCGTCCGATCCTAAACCTCCTCGATGCCCGCACGGAGCGCATCCGCAAGGCCATGGAGGAAGCAAAGCGCATTGAGCATCAGGCGCAGGAGATGGCCAAATTGCGCGAAGAGGAGATGAAGCGTCTCGATCGTGAGAGCGGTGAGCACTTCGACCGCATCCGCAAGGAGGCTGCGGCGCTGCAGGCGGAGATGCATGCGACCGCCAAGAAAGAGGCCGATGCGATGATTCAGAACGCCCTCAAGCGCATTGACGAAGAGCGCAGGCAGATGATGGAGGATGTGATGAAGACCGTGAATGTGGTCATCGTCCGCATGACCGAAAAACTTCTGGAGCGCGAATTTGCTCCCGCCGATCAGAAGCGCATTCAGGATCAACTGATCGCGGAGCTTCCCAAGATGGTGCGATGAAGATGACAGCCGCCTCCCTTGCCCGGGCATTCGTCGAGACAGCCAGGACGCTGCCGGAGGCCGAGATCCCCGCACTGGCGGACGCAGCCGCGCACATTCTGATCGCGCAGGGCCTCTTCAAGGATGCGCACATCTTCCCGCGGATGGTGGAGCGCGAATGGGAGAAGCATGACGGGGGAGTGCGGATCAGGATCACGACGGCGGGCAAAGAAACAGCTGCATTCAAAAAAGAGATCGCGCATGCAGTGGAACAGGCGCTCAAGCGCTCCTGCCAGATTGAGGAGCATGCGGATCCTTCGCTCATGGGAGGAGTCCTGCTCCAGGTCGGCGACGAGCGCTACGACTTGACGCTTCGCGGTGCCCTGAATCAGCTTTCCGCTGCCCTCGTTGCGCCGATTGCCCTCCCTTCCCAACCCTAACCCTATCCCTACCCCCTCGGAACATGTCCCTCAGTCAGACACTCCTCAAATCCCTTGAAGACCGCATTGCGTCCTACCACAAGGATGTGAAGCACGAGCACGTCGGCACGGTGCTCTCGGTCGGCGACGGCATCGCCACCGTTGCAGGTCTTTCGAAGGTTGGTGCTGCGGAAATGATTGATTTCGGCAACGGAGTCATGGGCGTGGCCTTCAACCTGGAGGAGGACCACGTGGGCGTGATCGTCCTGGGCGACGACAGCAAGATCAAGGAGGGTGACACTGCCAAGGCAACCGGAGAGATTCTCTCCGTTCCCGTGGGCGAGGCGATGATCGGACGCGTCGTGAATCCGCTGGGGGTTCCGAAGGACGGCGGTTCGGCCATTGCGGGCAAACAGCGCTATCCGATCGAGAAAATCGCCCCCCGCGTCATCGAGCGCAAATCCGTCACGATGCCGCTCCAGACCGGCATCAAGGCGATTGATGCGCTCATCCCCATCGGTCGCGGCCAGCGCGAACTCATCATCGGCGACCGTCAGACGGGCAAGACCGCGGTGGCCATCGACGCCATTCTGAATCAGAAAGAGACGCAGAACTCGGAGCGTCCCGTCATCTGCATCTACGTCGCCATCGGTCAGAAAGAGTCCAAGGTCGCCAAGATCGTTTCGGAACTGAAGAAGCACGGTGCGATGGACTACACCATCGTGGTGTCGGCTGGCGCTTCGGAGCCAGCGTCCCTTTCGTACATCGCCCCCTTCGCCGGGTGCGCGATGGGCGAGTACTTCCTCGATCAGGGCAAGGACGTGCTGTGCATCTACGACGACTTGAGTAAGCATGCGTGGGCCTACCGTCAGGTCTCGCTGCTGCTGCGCCGTCCGCCGGGACGCGAGGCGTACCCCGGTGATGTGTTCTACCTCCACTCCCGCCTGCTGGAGCGCGCCTGCTGCCTGGATGAGAAGCACGGCGGCGGTTCCCTCACGGCTCTGCCGATCATCGAGACGCAGGCCGGCGACATCTCGGCGTACATTCCCACGAACGTCATCTCCATCACCGACGGCCAGATCTACCTGGAGTCCGATCTCTTCTACAAGGGGATCCGCCCGGCGCTGAATATCGGTCTCTCCGTCTCGCGCGTGGGATCTGCCGCGCAGCGCAAATCCATGAAGAAAGTGGCGGGCCGCCTCCGCATCGATCTTGCCCAGTACCGCGAACTCGCGGTGTTCGCCCAGTTCGGATCCGACTTGGACGCCGAGACCAAGAAACAGCTGGATCGCGGCGCGCGCTTGACCGAACTCCTCAAGCAGGACCAGTACGTTCCGGTACCGGTTGCCGAGCAGGTTGCGGTGCTCTATGCCGGTGTGAACAGTCTGCTCGATGACGTGCCCGTGGACCAGATCCGCCGCTTCGAGCACGAGTTCGTCAAGTTCCTGCGCAACAAGCATCCACAGGTGCTCAAGGATCTGACGGCGGAGGTGAAGAGCGAAACGGAAGAGACGCTGAAGAGGCTTCTCTCAACCTTTAAGCAGGAAGGAGGATTCACCGCGAAAGCTTCCTGATCTGATGACTCATGGCCAGAAGCCTCCGCGATCTCCGGCGCAAGATGAAGGCCATCAAGGCCACCCACCAGGTCACCAAGGCCATGGAGCTCGTGGCGGCATCCAAGATGCGGCGTGCCGTGTCGAATGCGCAGAAGTTGCGGCGCTACGCGTTCCTCGCGTGGCAGGTGCTGCAGAAGCTCGCGGACGTGAATCCGGAATTGCATCCGTACCTGCAGAAGCGCGAGCCGAAGAAGATCCTCGCGGTCCTCTTCACGCCCGATCGCGGGATGTGCGGCAATCTGAATGCCCAGCTGCTGCGCACGACCACGCAGTACATCCAGGGTCTTCAGAAGCTTCCCACGTTTGAGTCCGTCACATTCATCACTGTCGGACGCAAGGGTGCCCAATTTCTGCCCCGGTTGAATCAGAAGGTGATTGCGGCCTTTCCGGCTTTCTCCAGCTATCCCACATTTAAAGATATTCTCCCGATCGCCCGCATGGCCACGGAGGGATTCCTCGCAGGCACGTATGATGCCGTGTCGCTCATCTACCCCGATTTCGTCTCGGCGCTCGTGCAGGAGTCGACGGTGAAGGTGCTCCTGCCCTTCTCGCAGACGGATCTCAAAGATATGCTCTTAAGCCTCCTCCCACGCAAGTATCGCAAGGAGACGCAGGAGGCGCTCCATGCCGAAGGGGTGGGGGAGTACGTGCTGGAGCCGTCGGCCGATGCGATCCTGCAGACCATTCTCCCGCAACTCACCGAAATGCAGGTGTACGAGGCCATCCTCGAAGCCGGCGCCTCGGAGCACTCTGCGCGGATGGTGGCGATGCGCGCCGCCTCCGACAACGCAACGGAACTTCTGGGCGATCTGACGATCGTCTACAACCAGACGCGCCAGGCCAAGATTACCTCTGAGCTGGCGGAACTGTCCGCGGCGAAGGCGGCGCTGAAATAGATTCGACTCTTTTTGGTTACTTCTTTCATTTTCAACATAACCTCTATCCTCCAGCCCCTTTCTCCATTGGAGAAAGGGGAGTTCGATAGTGTTCCCCCTCTCTCTGGAGAGGGGGAAAAAGGGGGAGAGGTGAAGACACAAAATACAATATGAATAGGTGATGAGATAATAGTTCCGTTTCTGCCCCTACTTCGCAGCCGGAGCCGTTCGCGTCACGAAGCGGATATCCATACCATTCTTTGTGAACTCTTTGGTCTGTTCCTGCAGGGCTTTCGTGATCTGTTCCGCCACTGCGGGGCGCATAGGATCGGAGAAGATGACGAAGGTGAATTGCTTCAGCGCTTCTCCGTACGCATGACTGCCCGAGGCGATTTTGAGCGCCAACAGGGCTTCCTCAATCGCGTGTGGCACATTGTCCGGGTCGGAGACGACGAACGCATTGATGCTCGGCAGTCTCTGCAGACGACCATCGGTGCAGTCGACCGCGGCGGCGATGGCGGTGTGAGGGCCTTGCACCATGGGGGCGTCGCCCGTGTGCACGGCATGGATGCCCTTTGCCTTCAGTTTCTCCACGATGGAGTCGCGCTGGAACACGCGTGCGGATTCGTCCGGATCTTTGTCGTTGCCAAACGCGATCCCCGCCGCGCCGCAGGCGACGTGTGAGCTCACTTTCACGGCGATGGAAGAGAGCGGACGTCCTTTCGCTTGGGCGGTCACATAGACCACAACGGCCTCCACGAGCTCATCGAGGTTCTTCCAGAGCACGCCGGAGCCTGCCATGCGCAAGATGCGCTTCCCTGAAACCGTCTGCGCCTGCATCAGCATGCGTTCGTCGATGCAGACCATCTCGACCTCCGTGACGGGATCCGCGCAACAGTCGAAACAATCCTTCCACTCCTTCTCATGCTTATCGAGCCAATTCTCCGGATTCAGGTTGAAGGGATCTGCGAGTTCCTTCGCGAGGAGCGGACCCATATCGGGATGGTGCGCGTGATCGGCATGGTGATCGTGTTGCTGAGCGGTGGCCATATCGGGAATGAGGGAAGAAGTGAGTGCTGCAGTTCCGGTAATTGCATCTTTTAAGAATTCTCTGCGGGTTTCGCCACCATCATGAGAGTGATGATGAAATTCGGTGGAATCGGAGACATGATGCTGTGTTTCGCTCATGGAGAAAAGTGGAGAATTTCGGGAGATCTTAGGGATTTAGTGCCGATTTTCAAGGCTTTAGATGCCGAGAAGTCCTAACATTGAACAAAAAATTAGTTCAATAGGCACGAAGCAGATTCCCGTGAAGCCCGGTTGCACGGAGGGCAAATGCGCCTACGCTGATTCACTGGTTTATTAACCGATTGGTTCGCGAAAGAACTCCGGTTACAGGGCCGGGTCTCGTTCTTTCGCTCAACAGAAGGAGGATACGATCATGACGTTTCAAGTGCTGCATGGGCGTACCGATGAACTCGTGCAGGTGTTCGGTGCGGGGATGACGCAAGCGCAAGAGTTGATTGCTGTGAGCAACAGCACGCCCGAACATTTGGGGACATGTTTGGCCAGCGAAGGAGCTCTGGCGTTCCAGCTCGTTCGCATGGACGTGCTGACGTATCGCCGGGATGATAACGTGGAGCAGACCGCAATGTCGGATCCGTACGATCCCTCCGGGATCTACTATCTCAAGGGGTTCTTCCTGCCAGAGAAGCATCGTCTCTGTTTGGGTCCTAGCCATCAGGAAGCGACTGGCAAATTGCTCAGGGAGCATGCAGGGGAACTGTGCTTCGTCGTCGTTCCCGAAGATAAGGGGCACCGGATCCTGCCGTTTTGGAACGGGGATGTCCTCTTGGAGCAGATACCCATTCCTAAACATTTTCCGCGGGCGATCGATTATCTCTGGCTCTGGCCGCCGGGTCAGAGCAGATTCGGGTTTTCGCCAAGCCCGGAAGAGTAGCCCCTCACGAGCGAAGCTATGACGAGAAAAGACCTACTGTGCGCACGCACGGTGGGTCTTATCTTTATGTGCGGATTTCAGACGCTCAATCGTGCAAACATAAGAAACAGCACCGTGAACCCCACGGCCATCATGACGGGGGCCAGCCGTGACAGCACGTTCCATGTGCCCGGCTTCCACCCTTTGAGCAGGAGCGAATTGGTCACGACGGAAACCGAGCTCAAGGCCATGGCGAATCCGGCCAGTTCGGGCTTGAGCACGACGCCGAAGGACGCGAACGCGCGCGCGGCGATGGGGATGCCCACGACGTTGTAGAAGAGCGCGAAGAAGAGGTTCTGCCTGATTTTGCTGACTGTCGCCCTGCTGAGAGCGATGGCAGTGGCCACATCTCTCAAATCGTTCTTCACGAGCACGATGCCGCCCGTCTCCATGGCGATATCGGTTCCGCTGCCCATCGCGATGCCGAGGTCGGCCTGCGCCAGTGCCGGGCTGTCGTTGATGCCGTCGCCCACCATGGCCACGTGTTTGCCGTCTGCCTGCAGGCGCTTCACCTCGTTGGCTTTCTGCTCCGGAAGAACGTCGGCGAGTACCTGCTCGATGCCGGCTTGAGATGCCATGGCACGGGCCGTGCGCTCGTTATCGCCGGTGATCATCACGGGCGTGAGCCCCATCGTTTTGAGCTGTTGAATCGCTTGCGGTGTCGTTTCCTTGATCGTGTCTGCGACGGCGATGATCCCGATTGGCTCCTGCTCTGTAGTGAGCACCATGGCGGTCTTGCCCTGCTCTTCCAATTGCCGAAGGCGCTCCTCGCTATCCGCAACGGAGATGTGCCACTGCCCGGGGAGCTTGCGGTTTCCGAGCGCGTAGAGTGTGCCTGCGATGGAGCCCTGCACGCCCTGCCCCGGAAGAGCTTTGAACTGTTCCACGGGCGAGAGGGTCACATGATCCTCCATCGCCTTCCGCATGATGCTCTCGGCCAGCGGATGCTCCGAGACCTGTTCCAAGCTGGCGGCAATGCGGAGGATCTGCGGTGTGTCCTGTGTCCCAAGGGGGATGATATCCGTGACGGCCGGCTTGCCGTGCGTGAGCGTGCCCGTCTTGTCGAAGACGACGGTGTCGATGGCGCGCGCGGCTTCCAGCGGTTCGCCGCCGCGGATCAGGATGCCCAGCTCCGCGCCGCGGCCGGTGCCGACCATCAGGGCCGTCGGTGTGGCCAGGCCCAGCGCGCACGGGCATGCGATGACGATCACCGAAACGAAGGCGAGGAGTGCGAACGTGACGGTTTGTCCCAGGATGATCCACGTGAGGAACGTCGCGATGGCGGCGAGGATCACGGCGGGTACGAACCAGCGTGACACGGCATCTGCAAAATCCTGAATGGGCGCTTTTGAACCCTGTGCTTCCTCCACGAAGCGGATGATGCGCATGAGCGCCGTCTCCGTGCCGATTCTGTCTGCGGTGAACTCGATGGAGCCGTGCTGGTTGACGGTCGCGGCGAAGACGCGGTCGCCCTCCTTCTTCTCCACGGGAATGCTCTCCCCTGTCAGCATGGATTCATCGATGGATGTGAGTCCGTGGGTCACCAGACCGTCCACGGGGATCTTCTCGCCCGGGCGCACGATGACTGTATCGCCGATCTGCACCTGGTCGATGGGGATGTCCGTCGTTTTCCCGTCGCGCAGGACACGTGCAGTCTTGGGCGCGAGCCCCATCAGTTTCTCGATTGCCTCACTGGTTCTGCCTTTGGCCCGCGCTTCCAGCCACTTGCCGAGCAGGACGAACGCGATGAGGAGCGCGGCCACTTCGAAGTAGAGGTGCGGCGTCTCGCCGAGGAGCGAACGGCGCTGAAACGCGGCAATGCCGAAGTTGAAGAGGCTGAAGAAGTAGGCCGTGGAGGTGCCGATGGCGATGAGGGTGTCCATCGATGCCGTGCGCATCCGGAGGCTGGACCAAAACCCGCGGTAGAAGCCCGCTCCCAGCCAGAATTGCACGGGAGTCGCAAAGAGGAGCGAGAGGAGGCCCATCCACGGGATGACGGCGTCTTTCCATGCTCCGCTCGGCAGGAAGGGCATGCTCATGAGGAGGAGCAGGGGAGCGCTCAGGGCGAATGCAACGATGCTCCTGCGCCGCGCGTCGAGAATATCCTGCTTGCGCCGATTCCGTTCGGCGTCCCGATCGTGTTCGTTGGAAACGGTGGCATGGTAGCCCGCCTTTTCCACGGCCTTGATCATCTGGTCCACGGAAGTGACTGCGGGATCGAAGAGGACAGAGGCCTTCTCCGCTGCAAAGTTCACGTGCACCTGCTTCGTTCCCGGGAGATCGGTGAGGGCCTGCCCAATGAGTGCCGCGCACGATGCGCAGTGCATGCCACGGAGCGAGAGTGAAATCCTTGCATGATCAGGCGCGGACGGCGTGGGCGCGTCAGCAGTGGAGGCAGACATGGGAGGGAGGGGGAATGCCGTTTGGTGATCACTTGTTCGCCATTCGCGTCACTGTCAGGATCTCATCGATCATCTTCTGCTTCTTTGCGGGGCTGCTCGATTCGAGGGCGCTCCGAAAACAGCTATTGAGGTGGCCATCCAGGAGCAGGAGGTGTGCGGACCGCAATAACCCGATGACGGCGAGATTCTGCTGCATGATGTCGATGCAGTAGCGGTCCTCTTCCACCATCGTGATGATCTTCTTGAGGAGGCTCTGTGCTTTTTTGTACCCGATGAGGGTCTTGCGTTTCTGTCCGGTCATGGAGGAGGGGGGAATGGGGATACCGTAGCACGCCGAAGCGTCAAATGACTGTGAAGGAGCCGCGCACCATACCCATGGAACAGCTGAAGGGGATGCGTCCGGGCGATTGTGGCGTGAATTCAAAGACATTGTCGCCGGCAGCCAAGACTTTCTGGACGCCGAGGGAGGGGATCACGAACCCGCGCGTGCAGCCTCCCGCTTGCGAGCCGTCCACGTGGAAGCGGACGGGGATGCCCGCGCGCACGGTGATGTCGCTCGGCTCATAGCCATATCCCGTGACGGTCATGGAGACCTCCTGCACACCGTTCTGCACGCCCGGCGTGGGGGATGGTGCAGAGGGTGAACCGAAAGCGGAAGCGAACGATCGGGGGACGTCAATGCCCACGAGGGCCAATCCGCTATTCAAGTTGAAGAGTGCGAGCACGAGGACGAGTGTTCCCGCGAACCGCAGGAAGAGGCGCGATGCGGTTCCGCTCGTGTTCGCGGAGACGTAGCTGATGCCGAGGAGGGCGGGCAGGGTTCCGAGGGCGAAGACGAACATGATCAGCGCTCCCGAGAGGAAGCTTCCCGATGCCAGGGCGACGAGCTGCAGCGACTGCGTGAACCCGCAGGGCAGGAAGAACGTGAGTGCTCCAAGAGCCAATGGTGCGGCCGGGTGGTCATTTTCCGAGCGGTCCGCGATCCAGTGTGCGAAGGCCTTGGGCGGCCGGATGGGGAAACTGCCCTTGGGAATGATCTTCAGGATGGTGAGGGCGAGGTAGAGCATAACCAGTGCGATGGCGACGCTCATGAATCCGGTCATCCGCG
>Ga0172377_10001076_pt1 | contig 27214 bp, 36 predicted proteins | sample Pumphouse3metaG_FD_119749 | JGI IMG/M metagenome (GOLD analysis project Ga0172377, IMG submission 119749) | Leachate microbial communities from a municipal landfill in Southern Ontario, Canada - Pumphouse #3 metaG | ecosystem: Engineered > Solid waste > Landfill > Unclassified | place: Canada... | reverse complement strand
ACGGTCCATAAATGCACCAGGGTCACCTTCGTCAGCATTACATAAAATATATTTTTTTTCACCTTTCGCTTTAGCTGCAAAGTCCCATTTCAATCCTGTGGGGAATCCAGCTCCCCCTCTTCCTCTTAAACCTGATTTTTTTACCTCTTCAATAACTTCCTGTGGCGTCATTTCGGTTAAAGCTTTACCTAAAGCCATAAATCCATCGGCACCAATATAATCATCAATAGTATTGACATCGATGATTCCACAATTTCTACGTGCAATCCTCTTCTGTAATTTGAAGAAATCTATTTCTTCCATCATCGCTACTAGTTCTTCACTCTTTGGTTTTTTGTAGAATAGATGTTGAACTACTCTGCCTTTTAAGATATGTTCTTGGACTATCTCTCTTGCGTCTTCCGGTTTTAACTGTTGATAAAAAACTCCATCTGGATACACTACCATAATGGGTCCTAACTCACATATTCCCATACAACCGGTTGTTATTATTTCAACCTCTTTTTCCAGGTTTGCTTCTCTCAAAGCCTCTTCTAATGCTTCTCTTACTGTTGTTGCACCATTAGACATACACGAAGTTCCATGGCATAAAAGAAGTTGGGTCCTTATATTATTCATAATAATTACTCCTTATCAACTATTTGTATTTCTCTAAAATCGCATCTAATTTATTGGGAGTTAAACGCCCATGAACGTCCTTATCTATCATAATTACCGGAGCCATACCACATGATCCAAAACAACGTTGCTCCCCTAAAGTAAATCTTAGATCTTCTGTTGTATCTCCCATTTTTATACCTAATTTGTCCTGCAATGCCTCCAATATCTTTTTTGCCCCTCTTACATAACATGCAGTTCCCATGCAAATAGTAATAGTATGTCTACCTACAGGCTGTGTCTTAAAATAAGAATAAAAAGTTACTACTCCAAACACTTCACTTACTGAAATATTCATCTCGTCAGCAACAAACCTCTGAACTTCTACCGGCAAATAACCAAATAAAGATTGTGCTTCATACAAAATAGGTATTAAATAACCTTTTTTGTCGCTGTTTTCCTGTATAAATTCTCTTAATTTTTCATATTTTTCTTCATCAGTCAATTGATCAGTTCTATTAATTGCTGTTTCACTCATTATTTTTTCCCCTTTGAAAATAGGTATTTTTCTACAATTTTCCCGTTTAATATATGATTATCAAATATTTCCTGTGCTGCTTCTATGTCTACATTTCGATAAGTAACTGGTTTCTTATCTTCTACATATACATGTATCATAGGCTCCTGAGCACAAAAACCGAAACATCCAGAAGCTGTGACAATAATGTCTGTTTTGTTACTTTTTTCAATCAAATTCAAAAATTCGTTCATAGTTTCTCTGGCACCAGCTGCAATTCCACAACTACCCATACCTACAACAATTTTTACACGATGTTTACCTGCTCTTAGTTGTAAATCTTTTTTGACTCTCTCACGCATTATTTTTAATTCTTCTAAGTTTTTCATCGCTCCTCCTTTCCAAATGTATAATTTTTTATTTTTTTTCTTTGCTATTATCCTTTTGCTCTAAAAATAATAGCAATAACTATTGTGCTAAATCTATTCAATATTAAGTTTCTTCATTTCTTCCTGCATAATAGACAGTATCTTTCGCCTGTTTTTAATGGAATTCGAAAGTCCTTTCCTTTCATCTTCTCTTATTTCATAAAAATCCAAAACTTTGTCTTTTTTGCAATCATTGATTATATAGATTTTTAAATCAATTTCCGGCCAGGCAAAATAAATATCTGTGAAAGTTTGGGGCAAATCCCCAAAAGGTTTAGCGTCAATGTGCGACATATTCATCTCAAATTCCAGATTAGTGCCACCATCTTGATTTATTCTTTTGATTCTTAGATAACCACCTGTATCTTCCGCTGCCTTCTTTAATAATGGTAAACCCAGGCCTACCTTTCTTGTAGTTCTGGACGTAACAAATGGATCCAAAACCTCATCTCCAGCAATTCCGATTCCATTGTCAGAAATACTGCAATAGAAGATGTTATCCGAAAATGCAATTCTTATTATTACCTCATCAGCAGCAGCATTAACTGAGTTTTCAAAAATATCAAAAAGATGGTCAGCAATATTTTTCAAATTTAATATTCCTCAAATATTTTTTTAATGAATTAAAATTTGTCACTTCCGTTATTTCTTTAATTCTTTTGGTCTCCATAAAAAACTTTCCAATGTCTTCCAAAAAATGGCTGTCTGAGCCACTGATTACAGGGAAACCTTTAAGAAGATCCCCGGATTTATAATTATCTTTTTTCCATTGGAATTTAGAAACTTCAACAGCATCAAAATTACTTTCCGGATCCAAAAAACCTATTTGGTTTATTAGTCCACAATAAGCCCTCTCAATATGAGCAGGAACTGCAATTCCTCCAATAGAATGAATAAATTCAACTAATTCATCCAAGCTTATTTGCATGGCATTCTGTCGTAACAAATGGTCAATTTCCATGATTTCACCATGATAATCATAAACCAATTGATATCCAAAAAAAGAAGGCTTATTTTCCAGTATGGGCAAACATTCTTTAATCTTTAATCCCATTTTTCTTATACTTTCCTCATTAGGAAAATAGCCTAATAAATGTACTTCTTCTTTTGTAGTTAGCTCTACTCCAAAAATCGTATTTACCTTTGTTCCCTTACTTAATTTATTAAGTAAAATAGAATGGTCAATTGTGTTATGATCCGTTATCGCAATTAAATCAATTTTATTTTTATCTGCCTGCTTTAGTATGAGCTGGGGTGACATAATATCTTCCCCACATGCAGATAAGGAAGAATGAATATGCAAATCAACTCTGCTCAGTTTTACCCTCCAGCAATGAATATATCTTACCTGAGATAGTAAAAGAATTCTCAGCCGTCTTAAATATAGAAATATTTTCCTCTTCAGCTTTTTTGACTACTTCAGTGCTTATTGGAACATTGTTGGTAAATATAATTCCCCGGATTCCTTTAATTAAAGCTACTGCAATACTATTTTTGTGTGCCTGAACAGTTATCCAGATACTGTCATTGTCAGCATTGGCTATTACATCTGACATTAAATCCCCACAATAGCCGGCTTCTATTTCGTCATCTGAACAAAATAATATTTCTTCTAAAGAGCATTTACTGGAAATCTCGCTTAACTTCACTTCTGTCCTCCTAAATTAATAATGGATTTCAATATTGTTCCGGTTTCCATTGAGGATTCTATCTCAAAATGGTCTGAACATCTTTTAATGTTACACAACCCCATGCCCGCACCAAACCCAAGAGCTCTAATCTGTTCAGATGCAGTAGTGTAACCAGGTCTCATTGCTTCCTCTATATCCGGAATACCCGGACCATAGTCAGAAGCAATTATTGTTATCTTTGAGTCCTCCACTTCAACAGAAATATGGCCACCCAGGGAATGAATACTAATATTCATCTCTGCTTCATAACAAACAATGGCCACTCTACGAAGTATTCGTTTATCAATATCTAATCTTTGGAGATAATTACGAATAATACTGGCAACTTGTCCGGCATTATCAAAATCTGCTTTTTTCACTTCAAACCGCAGTTTCTTTTGTTTGTCCTGCCTTATCATTTTTTTTGTTAATTGGGTATTATCATCTTCTTTCTTTTCAGCTTCCTCTGCAATTGACTGAATGCTCACCAGTAAACATTTTAAAATATCTCCCATTGTTAAAATTCCAACTATCCTATTTGAGCGAGTATTTTCAGTTACCGGTAATCTTCCAAATTTATATTTTTCAAATTTTTTTATAGCTGAAACAAGGGAATAATTCTTAGGAATCGTGATTACATTTGTTGTAATGTAGTTTTTAACTTTCTCATTTGCATAACCTTTATCCAATGCATTTATTACATTGTTTACACTAATTATACCAATAACATTTTTCTTTTCGTCCAAAATCGGCACTCCGGTTATTTTGTGTTTCTTTAATGTGGATTGAATTTCCCGAAAAGTAGCCTCTTTGCTAAAAAATATTAAGTTTTTAGACATGGCATCTTTGACTTTTAATTCATAAATTAATTCATTAGCTAAGGTCAGCTTTTCATTAGAATGTAATACAGTCATTTTTTCTCTTTTTTATTAATATTTTCTATAATAGCCCGGCATGCATCAAATGTTGACATTGAGGTCATCAATAAAGGAATATGATGGGAGCGAGCCATTCCAATTGCTCCAGGTTCAGGAGTTTTTCCTCTTACAAAAACAATCCCTATTCCTCCTGCTATCTCTGCAGTTCTCACTGCCTGCTGAGTAGTCAATCCTGTTAACAATAAAAAGCGGTCTTTACTCAAAGCTAAAACATCACTTAACAAATCACTTATTGCAAATTCTTTAATTTCTCTGTCTAAATGGAGTTCACCTGTTAAAACTTCGGCATCTAAAATATCAATAATTTCTTTAATTTTCATTTAATTTTGTATTCTTCTCCAATCGTTATGATGTATTGTGCGCATAAGATAAAATTAAAAATTTGCCTAACTACTAAAATATAAGCAGTAAATTTATTTTGTGAAATATATCACAAAGTTCATTGGAAATGATATCACACAATATATCTTTATGTCAACTAACAATAAGATTATTGCATGTTAATAATGCAATTAATTTCCTTACACGTGAGTTATTCTATAATTTTCTTTCAGATGCTAAAAAATACACCAGTCTTTCTAATTCAATTGAAATATCTATGTTATTTACTCTTACATAATCTGGATATTTAAGGGTAAGTGGGGCAAAGTTTAAAATAGACCTAATTCCCCCTGCAATCATTTGATCGGTTATTTCCTGAGCAGATTCTGCCGGAACAGCAATGATTCCAATCTTAATGTTATGTTTTTCTATAAATGATTTCATGTGGTTAATATTATAAATTTTAACGTTATTTACTTTTTCCCCTATTTTTGCTTCATTATTATCAAATATCCCTTTAATAGTAAAACCTCTTCTCTGGAATCCTTTATAAGAAAGCAATGCTTTGCCAAGGTTTCCTGCACCGGTTATTATTATATCCCATTTTTTACTTGAACCTAATATGGACTTCAGTATTGTACTAAGCTCATTAATAGGATAGCCTACTCCTCTCTTTCCAAATTCTCCAAAATATGCTAAGTCTCTGCGTATCTGGTCTGGGCTAATACCACCTGTTAATTTAGAAATTTCAGCGGAGGATATTGTATCCTTTTCTCTTCCAGAGTCTGTTTCAATCAATAAATCCAAGCATCTATGGTAAATGGATAACCGACCTATTGTGGCTTTGGGAATATTTTTCTTATTGTTTTTATAATTGTTTGTTTGCATCATAAAATATAAATATTTTTGTACATAATCTGATATTAATTAAACTGCTAAAAACTATTAATTACTTTTCTTTTATAGTTAATTAATTTTATTTTCTGGTAACCCAAATTTCATACCCAAGATTTTTAAGTTGTTGAGATGCTCTTTCTGCCTGTTCCTGGGTTTGGTAAGAACCTACTTGTACCTTGTAATTACCATTTTGGGGAACAACAAAGGTATCATATCCATGTCCTTCTATTTCTTTTGCTAAACTGCGGGCATTATTCTCAACAGAAAAAAATCCAACCTGTACAGTATAAGCCTGACCAGATGCCGGTTCAGTAACTCTTCTCTGGTCCTGGTGACTTTCTTCTCTTTCTATAACGGGTTGAGGACTTTGAACAATACTATCCTGCTGGGCTGATTGTTGTGGTGTTTGATTTTGTATTTCTGTTCCAACATTAATATCTTGTTGATGAACCGGACTTTCATCTTCAGCATCAGTTTCACCTAAAGCCAATTCTTCTGCAGAAATACCCTGAGTCTCCCCTCTCTGAGCCAATAATTCCTCTATCGTTTTTTGATCAGCATCACTTCTTTCAGCAATATCTTCTTCAAAACTTTGGTTCTGTTCGGCTTTCATATCCTCAGGAGGTAAAAAACTCTTTTCCCTGGCCATATAAAATGCAACAGATAAAATTACAATTGCCCCTACTAAAATAATTAACGTTTCCAGGTTACTCCTGGATTTTCTTTTATAAATACGCCTTGAACGTCTCAAATATTAATACCCCCTTCTAATATTAATCAGAGGAAAAATTAAAATTAGTATATCTAAATTAATATTATAATATGTTTTCTAAATTAATATACAGTTTATTCAAGATTTTTAAAAATATTTAAATATTCTATAAAAATATTCACACTTATCACTAAAATCTATTATATAATATTATAAATATTATTTTTGCATTAGATTACTCTTTACTAATATTACAATTCTTTGTGATTTACTGCAAATTTATATTATATATTATTCACATTTATTGTAAAAACTAATAAGGACTTATTATGACAGAGAATTCTAAAAACATATTATTAGGTGTTGGAAATAGTTTAAGGGGTGATGATGGTGCCGGTTCCTTTATTGCCAACAATTTTTCACATAAAAACTGGATTGTTTTAGATGGAAAAACTGCACCTGAAAACTGCACAGCAGTTATTAAAAGGGAAAAACCTGATCTACTTATAATAATTGATGCTGCAGATATAAATCTTGCTCCAGGTGATTTTTCTGTTATTGCTCTTGATAAAATAAAAGAATATCAGCTTTCCACTCATTCAATGCCATTACACTTATTAATAGAATATCTTACTCCTTATTGTAAAAAAATAATACTAATCGGTATTCAACCAAAAAACATACAAACAAGTGAAAATTTAACTGATCAGGTTTCAGAAGGATGTTATAAGATAATAAGTATTTTAAAGGATAATAAAATTAGCAGCATTCCCGTCATACAATAAAAATACCACGCTTTTTTGCGCGGTATTTTTATTGTTATTTTTATATTATTATACAATTCACTTCACATATTTTTTAAAAACAAAACTGCAATCAAATTTATTTAACAATCATTTCGGGACTTAGCCGATCCTCATTTGCCAGTAAAAAATCTTCTGACATATGTAAACAATTAACCGGGCATATATCATTACACTGTGAACAAAAAATACATCTGTCAATTCTTATTTTGATCTTCTTTTCATCAGGTATAAATTCAATTGCACGGGAAGGACAAACTCTAACACATAAACGACAACCAATACATTTATCCCTTTCATAAGTTATTTTTCCCCTGAATTTTTCTGGTATTTCCACTGGTGGATTTATATTTGCTTCACCTTTTCCTACTTTATTAATTAATTCAGTAACGGTTGTGTCTCCCGGATAATATTTAATAGGAAAACAATTTGTTGCTGCTTTGTTAAATAGTTGTTTAATTAATTCAAATACCATTGGAGTAGGCATACTCTTCACCTCAACTTATATTAAATAATCCACTACAATCAATAATAAACCCATCAGTCCAACTACTGATAGATAGATCAAATAGGTAACGGAAGCTTGGTCTATCTTAAAACGGGCTAATGCTACTCGAATATAAGTAGCTTCAAAAAATATAACTATAAACATTTTTAATACAAAGAATAATATATCTATTATCCTTGCAAATACACCACTAAAAGAAAACAAATGAGCTATATTATATGGAAAGAACAAGACAACAGTTAAAGCAGCCATAACTACCAGCTTAACTGCATTTGCGAGTTCAAATAAGGCTAAATTTCTTCCAGAATATTCAACCAGGGCACCACCCGCTAATTCAGTTTCAGCTTCTGGAGTGTCAAAAGGAACAATAGACAATTCTGCTGGCGTAACAATTGCTAAAGTAAAAAGAAGTAATATGGCACCCAGGAATCCCAATGGTCCCACTACTCCCCATATTGGATTAGCGGTAAGAATATCCAGTGAAAATATGTTTAAACCAGGATACGCAAGATTTAATCGCCATCCAAGTGCAATAATAATTGTAACTAACGGTAATTCATAACTCATCATTAAAACCATTTCTCTTTGTGCACCAATACTGGCATAAGTTGAACCAGAGCTAAACCCACCTACAACCAGGGCAACAGCAGGTATTGCTAATAAATATGCAATTAATATTAGATCTCCGGATCCCCCCAACAATGCCGGGAAAGAAGCAATAGGAATATAAAATAAAATAGTGATTGTTGAAACAAGAGCCAGTAACGGTGCTCCGTTAAAAACCCATGGTACTGCATTCTCTGGAACCACAGTTTCTTTAATCATCAGTTTAAAAAAGTCATAAAATGGTTGCCTGATTGGTGGTCCAATTCTTGATTGCATCTTAGCTGCTATTTTTCTATCTAAACCTTTATAAAAGAGACCAATAGTTATTCCTAAAAAAGCAATTACTATTGCCCCAACAATCTTTAATAAAAAAATCAAAACACCACTCTCCATCATTGTAATAACCTCCTGGTTTTTTCAACGCTTAACTTTCTCAATTGATCCCTGGTCAATATTTCTTGTTTATAAGTATTTGAATCTACCAGGGTAACTCTGTCCATGCAACCTATACAAGGATCTATAGAGGCAATAACAATTGGAATATCAGCAACTTCCTGATTTTTTAACATAGGCACCCATGGCATTAGGTTATTGTACGTTGGAGCTCTTGCTTTCCACACCTCAGGGCTTTCCCCTTCACCTAATTTTACATAGTGAATAACTTCTCCTCTAGGAGCTTCGTGTCGGCCAACTCCTTCACCGGTTGCTTTTTTAAGTGTTCCTAATAATTTTGCTAATTTCTTTTCAGATAAAATATCCCCATCAGGCATATTATTTACACAATACTCAATTATTTCAACTGATTGTTTTACTTCTAATAATCTTACTATAATCCTATCAAAAACATCACCATTAACTTCTCCAGAAAATGCTTCTGGAGTAATGGCCTTGATATCCATATCTGCATATGCAGAATACGGATGATCCTGCCTGACATCTTTTTTGACACCCGAGGCTCTGGTTGTTGGCCCTACTGCTGACAAATTAAGCGCTTCCTCATAAGATAATGGGCCAATACCTTTTGTTCTCAAGGCAATGCTGGGATCTTGCAAAAATACATCCTCTAATTTCTGATAAGTTTCCTTGTAATATTCCAATGTTTGTTTGATTCTGGGCATATGCTCATCTGTAATGTCCCTTCTAACTCCACCTATCGTAAAAACACCATAATTTACACGATTACCGGTTAATAGTTCTAACAAATCCATTACATTTTCCCGGACTTTCCATGATAAGAAAAGTACTGAGTCAAACCCTAACTCATGGGCAGCAACACCAGCCCAAAGTATATGTGAATGTATTCTTTCTAATTCTGCAATAATTGCCCTTATATATTCTGCCCTGGGAGGAACTTCAATATTTGCAGCACTTTCAACAGCTCTACAAAAAGCATAAGGATGTGATACAGAGCAAATACCACAAATCCTTTCTGCTAAATAAATAATCTGGATTATATTCCTATTTCTTCCCATAAATTCTATGCCGCGATGGTTGTCTCCAGGGGCTAAATCTACGGATGTAATCTTTTCTCCTGCTATTTCAAAATTAAAGGTCATCGGTTCTTCCAATGAAGGATGAATCGGACCAATAGGTACTTTATAACTCGACTTGGCCAATTTAAATCACCTCAACTTTCATTTTTGAATGAGATCATCCAATCCTTTTTGGTTTTTTCTAAACGGATAAATATTTTTCGGAAAATCTTCCGGTAAAAATATATTATGCATATCCGGCAATCCAACAAAATTAACACCAAACATTTCCTTAATTTCCCTCTCAGTAGTTTGTGCACCAGGAATGATATCAGTTATCGTGCTAATAGATGGTTCTTTAATATCTAATTTTACCTTTATATTAAGACAAACTTCTTTGCCCTCTTCTCCATAATATATAGACATAAGATACGTTAAAATAACGTTTTCTCCATTATCCTCTCCTGCAATAATAGAAATATGGGGATAATGCAGGGTAGATATTAATTCTATGGCATCTATTAATTTTTCTCTTTTTATTTCAAGCCAAATATTGTGATTTTCTTTTTGCTTGATGCCTTCTTTTTTGATGTCAAGTCTTATATCCAATAAAGATTCTTTTAATTCTTTTTTTAAGAAATCTATTAATTCTTCTGGTTTCATATATTGCATAATTATCACCTAAACCTTATTTTTTAATATTAAGAACTGGCTTCTTTGGCTGTTTCGATAACTTTTGCTTTATTTGATTCATTTCTTATTCTTTCCAGTTTGAGCCAAGCCTTTAAAACCCCATTTATGATAGCTTCCGGTCTAATTGGACAACCAGGGACGTATACATCAACTGGTATATGTTTATCTACCGGCCCTACAATATTGTAAGAATCATAAAAAACGCCCCCGCTGCTTCCACAAGTACCTACCACAATAACTGCCTTAGGATCAGGTGTTTGATCGTAAATCAATTTTAATCTGGGTAACATTTTTCTATTTACCGGGCCAGTAACAAGTAAAACATCTGCATGCTTTGGACTTCCTACGAGTTTAATTCCAAATCTTTCTACATCATATCTAGGAGTTAATAGAGCTACAATTTCAATATCACATCCATTACAAGAACCTGTATTTAAATGGAATACCCATAGAGAACGATCAAAATTCTTATTTAATTTCATGTTAACTTACTCCTACTATAATAAAGATAATTGCCATAACTAATATAATCCAACCACTATAGTCATTTATATTGCCTGTATGTAATGCAACCATGGGTTTATAATATCTTTTTAATGCCTCTGTAAATCCCCAATAAATATGACTTGCACCCACATGGGAGTCTTCCTTGCTTATTTCTCTATTTCCAGAAAGAAAAGGTTTGGTTTGGTCAGTATTCTTTTTATATTGATCCTCTCCGTGGCTTCTAATCCAAATTGCGGATATTCCTATAATTATGAACATTATCAGCCATATTATAGCATTCCAATTTCCACTTCCAGTCTCCAATAATCCAATATTCATATTACATTCCTCCCAAAATAACTGCAGTGTAACTTGATTGGTTAATCAAAGCCATTACCGCTGGGTGTACTATATATTTGACAACTAAATCAGGAAATAATCCAAATAAAACAATAATACAAGCTAATGCTCCCATCGCAAAAAGCATGCTTTTTGGTACTTCTTTAACATCTTTGTATTGTTCCATTTTAGGCCCCAGAAAAGCACTGTGAAATACTTTTACAAAAGATGCAAGAGTTAAAATACTTACCAGCATAGCTATAATTGATAGTAAAGGGTTGAATTGGAAAACTGATTCGTAAATAATCAATTTTGAGGCAAAACCATTAAATGGTGGAATCCCTGCAATTGCGGCAGCTCCTATAATGAAGAATATTGCAGTATAAATCATATTATTACCCAATCCGCCCATTTTATTTAAATTCCTGGTGCCTGTTCTATAAAATAACGCACCTGCTGTTAAAAAAAGCAATCCTTTATACATTGCATGATTCATGATGTGAAAAATGCCACCCTCCATAGCTTTAATACCAAATGTTTCCAGGGCAATAGGATTTGCTAAAACAGCAATCCCAACTCCAACACCTAACAGCATATAGCCAGTTTGTGAAACAGCATGGTAAGCCATTAGTCTTTTAATATCTTTTTGAATGATTGCCATGGTAACCCCGATAAACATTGATAAAAGCCCCAGGATAATAATAATCCAGCCAATAGTGATAGTATTTAAAGTAATATTGTAAAGTGAAAAAATAATTCTGAAAAGTGCGTACAAACTAGCCTGACTGGCTGCAACTAATATCATTGTAATTGATGCCGGGGCTTCTGAATAAGCATCAGGTGTCCACATATGCATGGGTACCGAACCAGCTTTCATAGCTAAAACTGTTACCAGTAATATAAGGGCAATCTTATCAAGCTGTGTAAATTTCATCACACTGGCAATAGTTGCCATATTCAAAACATCATATTGTCCATAAAACAAGCCTACAGCAAATAACACCATTAATGCAGAAATCGAGCTGACAACCATATATTTAAATCCAGCCTCTGCAGGCTCTCCGGAAAGATTGCTTCTAAATGCAATCAAGGCTACTGAAGCAATGGATGCAATCTCCAGGAATACAAAGAAGTTAAATATATCTCCGGTGAATTCCATTCCAAACATTCCAGTTGCCAGTAATAGTAACAGGGCATAATATTTTTCCAGTCCACTATGCTTATCCATAAAAGCTATAGAGTAAATTGCCCCCAGGAAGGAAACAATTGCAGTTATCAAGCCCATAAATATCCCCATACTATCAATATGAAAAATAATTCTAATGGGAACAGTATAGCCGGAAGGTAATGTTAATCCTGCTTCACTTCCGCCAAAAACATAAATTAACGGATTACCAGAAAGAATTCTAACAGCCATTAAAAGAGTAATAAGTAGGGTAAAACCTAATACAACTGCAACAAATATTCCAAGTATTTTTTTGTTTAAACGACTCACTACTGGTACTAAAAAAGCCGCTAACAGAGGAAAGGCTATAACTAAAGCCGGCGCATGTGTCATAATACTGCTCATTCTTTTAACCTCCTCACTTCATCTGTATCCAAAGTTCCATATTTTTTAAATATAATCATAGCAACAGAAAGAATAAGAGCAGTTGTTGCTACACCAATAACAATACTGGTAAGGGTTAATGCCTGAGGAGTGGGTAAAACCATTTTTAAACCTTCCGGAGCCTGTGTAAAAATCGGTGCTATTGCACCTTTTCGATACCCCAGGGTAATTAAAAATAAGTTCACTCCATTTTCAATTAAAGTAATTCCGATTGCAATTTTAATCAGATTTCTTTTATAAATCAGGGTATAAATACCTAAACCAATTAATAATGCCACTGCCAAATAAGGAAAATTACCAATCATATCATGAATTCTCCTTCTTCTTACTTATAATTTCTGAGCCTGCAGACATGGTAAGTATTATAACCCCAAAGGCTGCTAAAACCTCCAAGCCTACTGCCATATTCATAATTGTAACTGTACCGCCTGTATTTAAATCACCGGCATTTATTCCAGCAACAGCTGAATTACCAAACAATCCTCCACTATTTGCCATAAAATTATAAAAAAATGTTATTCCAAGGCCAAAAAAGGCAAAAGCAATAAAGAGGACTAAGCCTGTGGTTTCTATTAAAGAAAAAATATCTTCTGACAAAAATTTCTTACTACCCTGATTGCCATAAGTAACCACCAACAGGGCGAAAGCAGAAGCAACGATAGCTCCTCCTTGAAATCCCCCGCCAGGGGTCAAATGACCGTGTACAATAATATAAAAACCATATATCATTATAAAACCGTATATTAAGGTAGTTATCGTTCTTACAATTCGCGACATTTCGTTCATTTCGACACCTCCCTGAATAATGCAGTTACTCCCAGAACAGCTGTAAACAAAACTGTAGCCTCACCTAATGTGTCAAAACCTCGATAATCAAAAACTATAGTAGTTACCACATTATTTGCACCTGTTTCAGACTGGGCATTATCAATATAATAATCATCCATCTCACTAAAAGCTGGCTCTCCAAAAGGTCTCATGCCAGCAGCAGCCAAAATCATAAAAGCAATAAAAAATATTAAGGCGATTCCAAAAATTGTTTTTTTCATGATTTTTCTCCTTATTTCCTGGTTGCCCGAATTGCAAAAATATAAATTGCCATTGTTAAAGCTGCTCCAATACCGGCTTCCGCGATAGCTACATCCGGTGCATGTAACAAGTAAAACTCCAATGACAACAATAAACTAGCTGCTGCTAATGCTATAACTGAAGTTAACAGACTTTTATGGATAACAGCAAGTACTGAGGCAATAATCATTATTACCAACACAGCAATATGAGCAAAACCTACTAATGGACTCATTTTAATTTTGCCTCCTTTAATTCATCAATTACCGCCTGTTTTGGCATAACACCACTACGATGAGCAGCCCTTGAAATTGCATGCGCTCCAGTAGGGTTTGTAATGATAAGGCAAGCTAATGCTACTATGGTATGTAAAGCCAAAACGCCATACTTTGAATTTCCACTTACTTTCCAAAGATAGAAACCAAAAATAATTACTGCCAGAGAAGTAAATATTGACCCAAATGTTGTACATTTTGTGGCAGCATGTAACCTGGTATAAACATCAGGAAACCTCATTAGACCAATAGAGCCTAACCCGTTAAAAAATATACCGATCAATATTAGTATCAACAAAATAATCAATAAAATTGTCATTTATCTTTCGCCCTCCTCTCCATATAATTAGCAATATACAATGTAGCAATGTAAGATAGTAAGGCATATACAATCGCAACATCAATATAAATTACTTCTTCAAATGCAGCACCAAAAAGTATCATTCCTGCTATTATCAGGGTATTAATTGTGTCCAATGCAACAACACGATCTGGAATTGTCGGCCCTAAAATAAGCCGAAATAAAGATATAAGCATAAAAATAACTAATGCTATAGCTGAAATAAGAAATATGTTTAAAATTTGATTCATTCTGCAATCCTCCTGGCCCAATCAGGGAAAGTACCACAAATATCTTCTATACTGGGTTTCAGATTTGTCACATTTATCCAATGAATATATAAATCATTGTTAGTTTCATCAATATCAACACTTAATGTACCTGGTGTTAAAGTAATAGAGTTTGCCAAAAAAGTAATAGCAGCGTCACTCTTCAGTCCCGGAGATATTTTTACTATACCTGGATTGATTTTACCTGTAATAACCCGTATTGCAACATCAATATTTGCCTTTGCCATCGCATAGAAAAAAGGACCGATTACGTAAGCCAAAAAAAGAATCCATTTTATCGGATTGAGTAAATGATATTGCTTTTTCTGAAATAAAACATTAGTTGATACAATTGCAATGATCAAGGAAATAATAACAGCAAATATTATTTCATTTTGATTCCACAAACCCAAAATATCTCCCTGGTTGGCTGCTAAAAACATATAAGCAATAAAACTTAACAAAAAATTAGCAATATAACCAATCATCACTTCACCTCACTTTGATACTCGTTATCTTTAATTTTATATTTTTATATCTATACTTGTAATATTAATATTATTATTTTTTATAAATAATTTGTCCGATTGTCAATTTGACAATGATAATATCTTTATTAACCACTGCAAATTTTTTTGAAAAGCAATCTTTGTATGACAACATTTAATATCACAAAATACTTCAAAAGTATACCATATTGAAACTAATTCACGCAATTGATTTTGAAAATTTATTTAATCTCTAATTCGATATCCTGTATAAACAATTCATCACCACTGATTATATTTATTGACTGGCTTTCACAGAAAGGACATTTAAATTCTTCCTTATCCAAATAAAATTCTTTGTGACAGTCCTGGCATTTTCCTTTTAGAGGGGAATTAGTAATTTCTATTTTTGCTTTTTCTGCAGGTGTTGATTTTGATAGCTGGTAAAATGCGGAAATAAGCAGCTCTTTATGAATCATAGTAAATTCACCAATAATTATACGTATTAACTTTACTTTTTCACGTTTATCAGTGATGTTAGACTTGTCTAATACAATCCTTAATAAATTCTTTGCAACAGATCTTTCGTGCATTGTCGCCTTGATTCTTAATGGTTTTAATTTTTGAAATAAAATGGTGCCGGGAGGGGGATTTGAACCCCCACAAGCATATGCCCACCAGCCCCTCAAGCTGGCGCGTCTACCTATTCCGCCATCCCGGCAAATTAAAAGACAGTATATAGTATACCGTATTAAGTATAACGTTTTTGTGTATAATTGTTGTTTTAAAATAACGAATATAGAGATAAAACCTAAGAACTAAAATATAAATCTTTTTTTATTCATTAATTACTAAAAGTTATTTTTAGCATTATGAGCTTACTAACTTCCCCTGTTAATTAATTGATGTTTTCCCGTATGTCTGCTTTAAATATTAGACTTCCACCTTAAATTTACAATTGTAACCTACATTTATACTTACATTCTTTTCACGTTATACGGTATACGTTATACGTAATACTAAATTAGTTTAACTAATTTATTATTCTCAATAATTCCTGGAATCCGTCCCCTCTTGGCAACTGGTTTTCCCTCTACTTCTTTAATATCAAGAGTCATGTCTATTGGTGAGGCATCACTAATATAGCTACCTACTCCAAAGGCATCAACAGCCTCTTTGTTAAGAATTTCAATTCTTCCAGGATTGATTCCACCAGAAACAAATATTTTTACGTGAGTAAAACCTGCCTGATCTAATCTTGCCCTGACCTCTTTCACTAAATCAGGAGTGACACCACCTCTTTCACTTGGCGTGTCAAGCCTGACACCTAACAAATCTTTACCCAGAGCCTTAGAAACTCTTATTGATTCCTCTGCCTCATCTTTAAAGGTATCAATCAGCATAACCCGGGGAACATCCTCAGGAGTACAGTCATTGTAAGCCTTTGCTGCTTTTACTGTATCACCGGTGATAATGATGACTGTGTGTGGAATGGTACCCTGTGGTTCTTGCCCCATTAATTTTGCACCCAGTACACAGCTTGCTCCGTCAATGCCGCCAATAATAGCTGCTCTTTCCATAACTGGAGCAACAGCAGGGTGAATATGTCTTGAACCGAAACATATTACTCTTTTACCATTTGCTACATTATGGCATTCCCTGGCAGCCGTAGCCCAGGCAGAACTACTTGCTAATGTTCCTAAAATAATTGTCTCAAAAACACCAAATTCTTTATAGGGACCTTTTATTCTCATTAATGTATCTTTTGCAAAAAAAGAATCACCTTCTTGTAGTGACCAAAGGCTTATATTTTTGTCTTTCAACAAATTATATACTTCCTGCATTCCAGCAAAAATACCATTTCTTCTTGCAAAAATCTCTGCAGTAACTATAGTATTATCTAATTTTAAATATTCAAGTATTTCTAACGCCCTTATAAAATATATATCTGTTGTCAATCCTTTTTCAATCTCATCATGATTTGCTGAAAAAAATTTTCTATCAGGATTAACCTTGTATTCCTTAATCTCAGCAGTTGAATGAACAAAGTAATTCATTATTTTATTCGCATCCTTATACTATCTTATAATACTAATCAATATTGAAGAAACCATATACAATACTGCAATAGTGGTGGTTATTTTGAGCAATAAGGCCTCTTTGCCTTTTCTTCCGCTATGGTTAGCAAAGGTTCCACCGCCAAAAATTCCACCTCCCTGACCAGCTTTTCTGGACTGGAATAAAACAACTCCAATAAGTGCTAAACTTGTAATAATCTGTATAAGCATTAACCATGTAGGCATTGGTAATTCTCTCCTTTATAGTTTTAATACCTTGAATATAATTATTATCCATATATGCTTATGAATCATAACATATTTGTAATTCCGAATCAAGCTAATCAAATGCTAAATTTATACACTTTCATACTTTTTAATCTAAATTTTACTCTGCATACTTGACTATTTCAGAAAAAGAGAGTGCTTTGAGACTCGCCCCGCCGACTAATGCACCATCAATATCCGATTCAACCATCAGTTCTTTGGTATTCTCTGGTTTAACGCTTCCACCATATAATATCCTTATTTTTTCAGCAGTATTTTCATCATATCTTTGTTTCCAAATGCATCGAATATATTTAATCATATCATTAGCATCCTGTGAAGTTGCTGATTTACCAGTACCAATAGCCCATATCGGTTCATAAGCGAAAACAACCTTTTCGGCATCTTCAGGTTTAAGTATTTCAAAAATTGCTTCCACCTGTTCCCTGACTATATCTTTGGCAGTGCCGGATTCTCTTTCTTCTAATTTTTCCCCTACACATATTATTGGTTTAATTCCGGATGAAAGAGCTTTGCCAACCTTTCTGGCTACTTCCTGTGAACTCTCATTAAAGTATTCTCTTCTTTCTGAATGACCCAAAATCACATAATCACAACCGATGTTCTTCAGCATATTGGCTGAAATTTCTCCAGTATATGCACCTTCATTCTGAAAATACATATTTTGAGCTCCTAACAAAATATTAGTATCCTGTATTATTTCTCTGGTTACCCACAGGGAAGTAAAGGGGGGACAAATAACAATTTCGGTTTTCTGGTATTCTTTCACAAAATCAACCAGTTCCTTCACCAGTGAAATGCTTTCCGTAATTGTTTTATTCATCTTCCAGTTTCCTGCTATTAATGGCTTCCTCATTGTCTTATCCTCCTACAATAAATAGTTAGACAGGGAATTAAGAATAACAAGGTATGTAATTCAGGGAATTTCCCTGTCTAACTTAAAATCAACAAAATTAAAAAGAATTATTCATAATACGCAAAAATAGGCATTACTTTGATATATATTTAACCAGATCAATAATTCTACATGAATAGCCCCATTCATTATCATACCAGGAAACAACTTTAGCCAGGTTTCCGTCAACAACCATGGTAGACAAACCATCTACAATAGATGAGAATGCATTCCCATTATAATCAGAAGAAACCAGAGGCAATTCACTATAGTCCAAAATACCCTTTAAAGAACCATGAGCTGCATCTCTTAAAGCCTGATTAACCTGCTCTGCAGTAACTTCTCTCTTTAGCCATGCAGATAAATCAACCACGGAGACATTAGGTGTCGGTACCCGAAAGGCCATTCCATTTAGTTTACCTTTTAATTCCGGTATGACAAGGGTAACAGCCTTTGCTGCTCCTGTTGTGGTTGGCACCATCGATAAAGCCGCTGCACGAGCTCTTCTGAAATCCTTATGAGGCCCGTCCAAAAGCATTTGATCGGAAGTGTAAGAATGAATAGTAGACATAATACCCTTCTCTATACCAAATGTGTCATTAAGTACTTTTACTACAGGTGCCAGACAATTAGTAGTACAGGAAGCATTGGAAATGATGTGATGTTCTGCATTATTATAATTTTTTTCATTCACTCCAAGCACTATTGTTACATCTTCCCCTTTTGCAGGTGCGGTTATTATCACTTTTTTTGCTCCTGCTGACAAATGTTTGCCGGCATTCTCCCTATCCCTAAACAAACCTGTTGATTCTATTACTATATCCACTCCTAAGTCTTGCCATGGTAAGCTTGCCGGATCCTTGATACTTAACACTTTTAACTCTCTTCCGGCAACCTCTATTACATCGTCTTTTACCTTTACATCGTCTTTCAATATTCCATGTACAGAATCATATTTTAAAAGGTGTGCCAGTGTATTAGCATTAGTAATATCGTTTACAGCTACAAAATCAATGTTTTTGTCTTCCAATGCAGCCCTAAACACGTTTCTGCCTATCCTTCCAAATCCATTAATCCCTACTTTTATGTTCATCTTTTCCTCCTTGAACCTATATATATTTATATTATTTAACTGGTTTTTTGTATCTCCTGCGTAACATTGCAGGTAAAATCCCTTGTAATTTGCGATATTTAGCAATTGTTCTTCTAGCAATTTTTATATTATCCCTCTGTTGCAGTAAATCAGCTATCTGCTTATCAGAATATGGAAAATATGGATTTTCTGTTTCAATGTAGTTTTTTATGATTCTTTTTATCTTTTCATTTGATATTGCACTTTGCTTTTCCTGTGACAAGCCTTTTGAAAAAAAGTATTTCATATCATAAAAACCTCTGGGTAGTTGTATTTTCTTATTATTAATTGCCCGTGATACTGTTGATTCATGTATACCAAGGGATTCTGCTGCTTTTTTCATAGATAACGGCCTCAGGTACGCAATCCCATTTTTTAAAAATCCATCCTGGTAATCAATAATAAATCTGGTTATATCCGATAAAGTTTTTCTTCTTTGTTCAATACATTTTATTATCCATCGAGCTGAATTTAATTTTGATTCAAGATATTTTAATGTTTTTTTTTGCTCATTCTCATTTTCAATTGTAGTAAATTTTTCATAATTAACTTCTTTTGAGCAACTTTGCTTTAAAATATTTCTATAATGAGAATTAATCTTAATCAACGGATAGTAATTATTATTTTCAATTATTTCATATCTATCGTCAACATTTTTAACAATAATATCAGGTATTAAAAGATTTAATTCACTACTTTGTTGAAATATTCTTCCCGGTTTGGGTTCAAAATTCTTTACTATTATATCTAATAGACATTGTACTTCATATTTTGAAATACAAAGTTCTTTACTGATTTTTTTAAAATTCTTCTGTGACAATTCGGACAGGTAAAATAGAATTAATTTTTTTAAAACACTTTTATTTTCAAGCTTTAGATGCTTAAGCTGGAGCAAAAGGCATTCCCTTAAGTCTCTTGCACCTATTCCCGGTATTGTGCAATTCTGTATCATTGCCAATATTTTTTTTACCAGTTGCTCAGAGATGTTTAAGTCTTTTGATATATCTGAGCAACTTATTGTTAAATAACCATTTTGGTCTATATTTCCTATTATGAATTCACCAATTTTATAATCTGTATCATCTTCTATTAATACCTTAAAATTTAATAGTAGATGTTCATGTAATGTTGTATTTACATGAAAGGAATAATCACATTCCTTTTTCTGATCTGATGAGAGAATTTTATTGCCCCATATAGCATTGGACTCCGGGAAAGATGATAAGAAAGACCGCATATTGTTATTATCTGATTCCCAATCAATTTTTTTGTCTATACTGCTTTTTTGACTCTCGTTATCTCCATCTATACTCTGACTAAAATCTCCATCTCTCTCAGTAACAGGGCTAAATTCTACTTCTAAAACAGGATTTTCTAATGATTCTTTTTCTATCCAGAGGTTTAACTCCATAATGTCCATCTGTAATATTTTAATTGATTGGCGCATCTGTGGTGTTAAGTTTAACGTTTGTTTCTGTTCTAAGGCCATGCCCTGATTCATCAGTTTCTCCCTAATTATAAAATTAGCTTTAAAGAGATTATCAAAAGAATTATAACATGATTTAAACTATTTATACAAAAAAGCATGTTACTATTTTAATCACAGAACACCTGTTGTATGTTTCTATCAAGAAATGTAGACATCTTTTGTTAAATAGCATGAAGCTAACTGTTCGATTTTTCTTAGACGATGATAAACCCCTGATTTAGAAATACTACCTCCAATAGTATTAGCAAGTTCCTTTATGCTTGCATATGGATTATCTAACCTGGCTTGAATAACTTCTTTTAGATTATCCGATAAATTATCCATTCCTATATGCTCTTTTATAATATCAATATAAAGCAATTGCCGTGATGCTGATAAAATAGTTTTATCAAGGTTTGCTGTTTCGCAGTTAACCAATCGGTTAACTGTATTAATTAAATCTTTCCTTGCAATAATATCCTGCAGATTGAGTAAGGCTCTTTGTAAGCCGATAAACTGTAAAAATTCAAATATTTGTTCACTTTTTTTAATATAAACCGCCCACTTTTTTTGCCATCGACTTATTTTCGATGAGAAAGATGCACTTTCCAATACATCCCAAATAATTTTGGCCTCCTCCCTGCAGCAACAAGATATTTCCAGATGATACATTCTTTCCGGGTCATTCACAAATCCTCCGGTCATAAATGCACCCCGCAAGAAACCTTTGTTTGAAAAATGCCCCGTGCAACTGTTTTTACTGTCAATTGATTGTTGTTTTTTGGTTATTTTCCCATTTAAATCTACAATTAAATTTAATTCACTCAAAATATATCTTAATTTTTTGAAATCAGCTATTTTTATAAGGTAATTTTTCCTATATTTTTTTCTTTTTATAGTTTCAATTTCTACTTCATAGTCAAATATTTTTTTGAATAAAAAATAGACTGCTTTAATCATAACAGGGTTCTCTATATTTATGGAAAGCAGGTCTTTCTTTTTATCTATATGCCCATTTAGAAGAACAAAAGCCATTAACTCTCCCTTTTGTTCCAATCTATCCTGTGGTCTAATCTGTGCTAATTCTTGTTTTACCAGGGAAGAAAAATACATTTATCCTAATTTTTCTCCTTATGTATGATTTCCATGATTAATTTGGCCAATTTTTCAGAGCTATGTCGGGCAAAATTATATTCTGAAAGCAGTTCCTGGCTAATAATGTTTGTTTTCTGGTCATATTTTGTATTCAATAAGTCATTTTTCACAGGAAAAGCACCTTCATCCTGGTATTTAACAGCCATTTTTTTATCCAGTTTTTTATTATTTAGCAGTACATAATCAAGGCAGTTTTGTTTAAGATATTTTATTACTTCTGTTAAATGCATTGAAGTAGTATAGTTATCGGTTTCCCCTGATTGAGTCATTACATTACAGATATATATTTTTGTGGCGTTTGATTTACATATTGCCTCGGGAATATCCTTTACCAGCAAATTACAAATAACACTGGTATACAAGCTTCCAGGACCAAGTATGACTGTATCAGCTCCTTCAATTGCCTTTATCGTATCAGGTAGTGGGAGTGCTAAAGATGGTTCGATGAAAACATTGTCAATCTTTCCTTTACCTTTTGCTATATTGCTTTCTCCCTTTATTATTATATTATTCTTTAACCGAGCACACAATGTTACATTTTCAATTGAAGAAGGCAGAACCCTCCCCCTTATTGCCAATATTTCACTGGATTTTTTAACTGCCTCTGAAAAATCTCCACTAACCTCAGACATGGCAGTTATAAATAGATTTCCAAAACTATGTCCCTGCAAGCTACCATCTTTAAATCTATATTGAAATAATTCAGTCATCAAAGACTCCCTGGTAGAAAGGGCTACTAAACAATTCCTTATGTCTCCCGGGGGTAAAACTCCTAATTCATTCCTTAATAAACCTGAGCTTCCTCCGCTATCAAAAACAGTCACAATAGCTGTGATATTACTGGTATATTGTTTAAGCCCTCTCAATAAAGTATGCAGACCAGTCCCTCCCCCTATTACAACAATATGGGGCCCTTTTTCTAATTTTCTTTTTGCATAAATAATCTCGGGGATTTGATCAATTTGCTGAGGTATAACTTTTTTTAAAATGGACCGGTTTATATTAGATATTCCAAGAATAACCATTGCTGAACCTGCTAAAATAAGTATTAATCCAGATAAATGGGGGGCAATATTGTAATATATAAACAAGCTTCTTATTTGATTTTTTATCCATAAAAATCTGGTTAAATCAAGTAGAAAGATTAAACCAACGGCCATCAGGATTATTCCAGCTAAAACAATTAGCAAAAATCGCTTTACTTGCATCCCGGGATAAAACCATTTTGCCAGGGAAGCTAAGTTATAATATTTTTTACTCATTTTAAAGCTTCTCTTTATATCTTTTTTCATCTTTCTTAATATCTCTATGCCTTTTAAAAATATTATGATTTTTTGCTTTTAATAGTTGGTACAATTTATTGACAATAAAAACTGAACGATGCCTCCCTCCAGTACATCCAATAGCTATAGACAGATAATTTTTTCCTTCATCAACATAATGAGGAAGAATAAAATCTATCAGTGAAATAAGCTGATCAACAAATTGCTGGGTAACGGGGAATTTCATTAAATAGTTCTTGACTTTATCATCACTACCGGATAGACCGCTCAATTCATCATGATAGTACGGATTGGGTAAAAATCTGACATCAAAAACCAGATCAACATCTATTGGCATACCATATTTGTACCCAAAAGAGATCAAACTGATATGCATTCCTTTGGCAGAATTCGTCTGAGAATATCTGCGGATTTCAGTATTCAATTGTCTGGGACTTAAATGAGAAGTATCTATAATCATTGTGGATTTTGATTTTAAATCTTTTAATTTTTTCCTTTCCTGACGAATGTTTTCAAGAATACTTTGCGAAAACTGTAGAGGATGCTTCCTTCTTGTCTCGCTGAACCTTCGGACTATAACATCGTCTTTTGCTTCAAGAAACAATATTTCAGGATTAATGCTCATGGATTCCAATTCTTTTAAAGACTCATCTAATTCCCGAAAAAATATTTCACTCCTGATATCCACAACAAATGCAATTTTTGATAATTTTCCTCGTGATTTGAGGCACATTTCGGCAAATTTTGGTATTAACTGTGGGGGGATATTATCAACACAAAAAAAATCTAAATCTTCAAAGCACTTTATAGCTATACTTTTACCAGCCCCGGAGAGTCCGGTAATAATTATAAAACGGCTATCTTGCATAATGTCCTCATAAATAAATTTACATATTTTCCGGAGCACCAATTCCCAGTAAAGAAAGCGCATTTTCCAGAACAATTTTAATACAAGAGATTAAATAAAGTCGTGCGTTGGAAAGATCTCTATCTTCACTAATTACCTTATATTCAGTATAGTATTTGTGAAAACCTGCTGCTAACTCATGCAAATAACTAGCAACCATATGGGGTTTCCAATGAATGGCACTTTTTTCAATTACTTTTCTGAAATTGGCCATTTTTTTTATTAATTCCAATTCATCCTCTTTATCAAGCACCTCCAGATTGACTTCCTCTTTAATTCTATCATCTAATATAATATTATTTTCCATTGCTTTTTTAATTATACTGCAAATTCTGGCATAAGCATATTGGATATAATAAACCGGGTTTTCCATAGATTGAGATTTGGCAATATCCAAATCAAATTCAGTATGACTGTCATGGCTATGCATTAAGAAAAAATAGCGGGCTACATCTTTACCCACCTCATCTAATAAGTCTTTCAGGGTAATAAATTCTCCACCCCTGGTACTCATTCCAACCATTTGCCCATCCCTTATCAGGGTTACAAATTGTACAAGCAACACCTGAAATGTATCAGGATTATAGCCTAATGCCTGAATTGCTGATTTCATTCTCTTGATATAGCCGTGATGGTCAGAACCCCAGATATCAATCAAAGTGCTAAAACCTCTTTTATATTTATCATCATGATAGGCAATATCAGAAGCAAAATAAGTGGGTTCTCCATTCTCTCTTATTACCACCCTGTCCTTTTCATCTCCAAATTCAGTGGCTTTAAACCAAAGTGCCCCATTATCATCATAAATATACTTTTCTTTACGCAGTCTTTCCATGACCGTCTGGACCTTATTTGAAATATAAAGGGATTCCTCACTGAACCAGTTATCAAATTTTACGCCAAAAGACTCCAAATCCTTTTTTATATCTTGCAATATTGTCTTGTGAGCAGTTTCCTTGAAAAAAGCAATCTGATCGGAGGTATCTTTTTCCCCAATTTGTTCTATAAACTCCTCCTTGATTTCTCTGGCCAGGGAAGTAATATATTCTCCCTGGTATCCATTTTCCGGGAACTCTGTCTCTTTACCTATAAGATTTTGATACCGGGCAAAAACTGATTCTCCCAAAATGTCTATCTGTTTACCATGATCATTAATATAGTATTCTGTAAATACATTATAACCAGCTGCTTTTAATATTTTTGCTAATGCATCTCCAACTGCAGCACATTTTCCATGTCCAACATGTAACGGCCCGGTTGGATTAACACTTACAAATTCAATTAATATCTTTTCACCCTTACCTGCATCCGAACAACCAAACTGTTTCCCTTTTTGCATAATTTCCTTTAATATTTTATACAATACGGAGCTTTCAAAATAAAAATTAATAAACCCGGGACCAGCTATTTCGATTTTGCTTATTGAAACATCACTTTTTTTATTAATTTCCTGTACAATATTGTTAGCAATTTCTCTTGGTGGTTTTTTAAAAATTCCGGCTAACTGTAAAGCAATATTAGTAGATAAATGGCCGTGTTCAGGGTTTTTAGGAGTAGTCAAGATGATATTTGGGAATGCTTCTGAATTAACTGATTGTTCTGGAGAACATTTTTGAATTGCTTCTTTTATTACCTCTATCAGATGCTCATTAACCTTCTTATTCAACGATACCCTTCCTCTCTTGGTTCAATGTTTTATGGAAAAAATAAATATAATAGTGGAGCGCCCGAGAAGAGTCGAACTTCCAACACGGGGCTTAGGAAGCCCCTGCTCTATCCATTGAGCTACGGGCGCTTATCTTATAATAATTAATTCGAAAACCATTTTAACATAAAATATTAATATGTACAATTTGATTATTATTGTTTTAATAAGAAAAAGAATAAAACAATATATAAATTTTTAATATAAATGACAAGCTACAAAATGTTTTTTTTCAATTTCTCTTAGGAGAGGTTCCTCTCTTGAACAAATTTCCATTGCTTTTGGGCATCGGGGATGAAAACGGCATCCTTTTGGAGGATTAGCCGGACTTGGCACATCTCCCTGTAAAATAATTCTTTTCTTCTTAAAATCAGGATTGGGAACAGGAACAGCTGAAACTAACGCCTGCGCATAAGGGTGTAGTGTATTCTTAAAAAATATTTCTTTTGATGCTATTTCTACTATTTTTCCTAAATACATTACCGCAACCCGATCGCTGATATATTTAATAACACTTAAATCATGAGCTATAAATAAATAAGTCAGATTGAACTCTTCTTGTAAATCTTTAAATAAATTAATAATCTGTGAGCGAATTGAGACATCTAAAGCAGAAACCGCTTCATCACAAATAATCATTTTGGGGTCTAATGCTAAAGCGCGAGCTATTCCAATTCTCTGTCTCTGTCCTCCGCTGAATTCATGTGGAAAACGATCCATATATTCCGGTACAATGCCTACCTTTTCCAATAAATCCCCCACTTTCTGGTACCTTTTTTTAAAATTGTATATGTTATGTGCTGCTAATCCTTCAGCAATAATATTTCTTACCTTCATTCTAGGATCCAGGGAGCTATAAGGGTCTTGAAAGATAACCTGTAAGTCTTTCCTGTACTTTCGCATCTGGCCTTTTTTTATCTTTGCAATGTTTTTTCCCTGAAATAAAATATCACCACCGGTAGGCTCCTCCAACCGAAGTATAGTCATAGCAGTAGTTGATTTCCCACAACCTGACTCCCCGACAAGTCCCAATGTTTCTCCTGAATATATGTCAAAACTAATACCATCAACAGCCTTTACCCACCCTACTGTTTTTCTGAATACACCTTTTTTTATCGGAAAATACTTTACTAAATTTTTTATGCTTACTAATGTATTATCCATCTGTTGACAACCTCCCGGTAAAAGACACTTTTTGTGCCTCCTTTTTTACTTTGTCAATATGCCAACAACTAACTGAATGATTTTTTTCAATTTCCACCAGGGGAGGTTCTTCTTTACGGCATTT
>Ga0172377_10001074_pt1 | contig 27251 bp, 18 predicted proteins | sample Pumphouse3metaG_FD_119749 | JGI IMG/M metagenome (GOLD analysis project Ga0172377, IMG submission 119749) | Leachate microbial communities from a municipal landfill in Southern Ontario, Canada - Pumphouse #3 metaG | ecosystem: Engineered > Solid waste > Landfill > Unclassified | place: Canada... | reverse complement strand
CTTCCACACACGATTTCTTGGATAAAAAAATCCCCATTTTGATGGTTTTATCCAAAGGGAGATTGTTGAAAGGCGTTTTTAATCCCTAAAATTAAAAATTATTCTATTTTCTGAAAGTGCCTATTTATTGCCGTTACGCTACTAAAACTTCAGGAGCAAGGAATCCTTTCTTTGGATGACCCATTGTATCAATGGATACCCCCTACTCGATATGTTGATTCTACAATTACTATCCGACAACTATTAAATCATCAGAGTGGAATTTTTGATTTCTGGAATGACCAAAATAGTTTTTTTTACCAAATCTGGGATGATACCAGTCGATTCTGGACTACTGATGAGATTTTAAGCAGCATTGGTAGTGCCAATTTTACCAAAGGCACAGGTGTTCGATACTCAAACACCAATTTTGTGTTGGGAGGTATGATCATTGAAGCAGCTACAGGTCAAAGTTGGGTTCAAACTGTACACGACTTCATCATTGATCCGTTAGGCCTGAACAATACTTTTGTCGGAGCATTTGAGCCACGCAATGGCCCTGTGGCCGCTGAGTGGGATTATTTTTTTGGTAATCTGATCATTGACTCGCCTATGACATCAGAATACACTCAGGCCAATGCCTGTGGTGCATTTTTATCAACTGCTTCCGATATGGTATTATGGTACAATGCCCTTTTCACCGGTATGGTACTATCTGAATCTTCCATGCAACAACTACTTGCTTTTGAACCTTCTTCTATAATGGGATTGGGAATATTAATCGGCGAGCAGAGACGTCCGTTTTTCTATCATACTGGAGGTATGGTAGGTTATGCCTCTCTAGCCCTGTTCGATCCCATACGGAACGCAACTATTTGCTGTCTTTTCAATGACAGGACATCAAACAGTATAAGAAAAACCAAAGCGCTGATATCTGTTTTTTTTAATGAATATCCTAAAACACCAAATGATGCCGGCATCATTGACATTCGAACTCCCTGGGAACACTATTGTACCGATACCATCACACCAATTGTTACTTTGAAAAATTTTGGTACGGCTACTCTTACATCAGCAACTATAAAATACGGTATTGATGATAATACGGTTAACAGCTTTAATTGGAACGGATCGCTACTTTCGGGTGATTCCAATGAACTTACTCTTCCACCTTTAATAATTGATAGAGGTGCCCATACATTCTATTGCTTCACCGAGCAACCCAACGGACAGCCCGAAGGATATACCTTTAATGACACTACTTATAGTAATTTTTTCGTCAATATTCCTGGTACGGCTCTGCCCGGACTATTTGAAGATTTCAGTGACACCGTTTTTCCAAAGGAAGGATGGACAACCAATTCACTCTCTATTCAAAACTGGAACCGAACATCTCTGACCGGCTTAAATGGTACGGGTGCTGCTGTAAAAGATAATTATAATCCTTTTTTTTGGGGAGCTTATGAAGCTTTCAACAACTTGCAACTACCCTTATTAAACCTGACGAACTCTACTAACCCCAACTTAAGTTTCGACTACGCTTTTACAATTTATCCGGGAGCAATTACTGACTCGTTATGGGTCTCCGTATCACAAGACTGTGGAGCCACATGGGAAACTTTATTTTATAAAGGCGGCATGGAGCTGCGAACTGCTCCATCTTCTTTCCAGCCATTCTATCCACAATCAGAACAAGAATGGGCACACGTAACTATTCCCTTGACTGATTATCAAGGAGATATACTCATCCAATTCAGAGAACGATATGGACAGGGGAATAACTTATTTTTGGATAATATACTTGTAGGATCACCAGTAGGACAGACTGAAATCAGCAGTACTCAAGGCTTATCCTTACATATATATCCCAATCCAACAAGTGGCAAAATAGGTATCAGCGCCAATGATGGATATATGTTGTCCGAGCAGCAAGAAGTCCAGATAGAACTTATTGATTTATACGGAAAACTCATAGAACGTTATACTATCCAAACGGCTGACTTCAGAAATAACAGAACAGATTTGGACCTGAGCAAGCTACCATCCGGAACTTATCTGATACATATGAAAACTCAAACACAGTCAGCAGTAAAGAAATTAGTAAAAATGTAATGCCTACCTTATATTTAGGTTGAAGAGGGCTATTAAGCTTACCACAATTTCGGTTTATAGGATCAGGAGTTTTTGGGTAAATCGGCTGCCATCATCAAGTATGAAGCCGATCAGGTATGAGCCGGGGATTATAGTATTCAGGTCTATGTTCATACGTTCCTCATCAGATTGCACTTTATAGGTACTATATATTCTGCCATCGGGCAAGTAGAGGATAATAAGATGTATTGGTTTTTTGGAAAGATTTTCAATATAAAGCGTATGCTGTCCGGGGTTCGGATAGATTCTAATTCCTTCCCGTCGTTCATCTAATCCTTCTGCACTTGCCCAGCTATGAGGCAGTAGAGCAATTTGATCAGGACTGATCTCGGTCTCCCATAAACGGAACTCATCAATACTTCCCTTAAGGGCATATTCTGTTTCAGAGATATCCATGCGACCCAGCGTCAGAGGTTTGGTAGAAGCTAATATATCGCCAAAAAAGGCTGCAAACGTATCTAACACTCCATCTATGTACAACTCAAGGGAATAGCCTGTATATACAGCTGTGATATGATAATATTTGTTTAATTCCAAAGGATTGGATGCGTCCAGATCGGCTACCCCCTGATCTGATTTCACCGTCCATCGCACATAGCCTTCGGGTGTTACAGAAAGCTTATACCGCTGTTGCCAGCTCCCATGCGACACTATATAACGTTCCGAACCAAATTGTTCAATCTGCACCCAACAACTCAGGCTGACAGCCTTATTGAAATTCAGCTCAGGTTGATTTTCAGTATATATAATATCAGTACTATTGTGGAACCTATAGGCTAATCCTTGCATACCTCTGGCGTCAATAGTTTTTGAAGCCCCACTTACGCTGGCATGAAAGCGATCGGCAACCCTGTTGCGGTTATCCCAATCGAATGGATACCAGATTAATGGTTGTTGTTCAGGTAAGCTTGTGTCTTTTACTAAAATGCCGGAGCTAAGGAACGATGAAAGCTGATCCTGATTAGTAGCTGTAACACTTATTGTTCCGCAGACAGCTTCCTCAGGCGCTAACCACACCACTGTGTTTTCCTCTTGATGCAATATCTCGCCATCCGTTACCAACCATTCGTATTCCAACACCTCACCTGGGGTGGGTTCAATGATTGCTGTAAAAATATTCGTTTTTTCAATTGCCGTATAAGGTGTTGCACTTTGAATAGCAGTTAAAACCGGTGGTTCAGGAATGCGATCCACCACACTTAGATGCAAGGTATCCTGCGCTGTTTGATCGTTTACAACAAGCTCACATTTCAGGATATAGATTCCAGCTGTGGAAGGAGCGGTTATTTCTATAGTCGGGCTTTCAGACTGTGACAGCAACTGATCATTTACATACCACTTATACTGTATGTCTTCTGAAGGAACATGATCCGGTTCACAATAAGCAGTAAAAGCTGCATTTGTAATTACCGGGTTTGCATCAACGGCTAAAGCCTTTATCCTGAGCCTTTCTGAATACTCATAGCCATAATGATAATCCAACACATCATTTTCAATGTACAACTTCCCGTCTTGTATTTCAGCTTGCTTATCTTCATCGAAAAAACGTATCAGCCGGGCTTCTCCGGCAGGTATAGTAAGGGAAAACTGTCCGCTGAAGTTTTCAGGGAAAATGGTTTCCGTCAGCGCTTCATATACCTCAAACCTTCCTTGAGGGAGCGATATATGTATAGTTTCTTCGGTATCAAGAGGATTAAAATAAAGATAAGCAGGATAGGTATTATCTCCGTCAAAATCTGTTTTATTCAAATCAATTTGCAGTACGCCATCCACATTTGTCTTATTTATTACCGCAGCCAGATAACCTACGCTGGAGCCGCTATAGAGCGACAGATTGGTAGCTGCCCATCCGCCGCGTATGGCATCACCGGTAGCAAACGGAGTTTTACCGCCAAAGGTTTGTTTCATCGCTTCGTATGGGATACAGGCTTGAGGATCATTGACCGATGCCCATGTATAAGAGTCCTGATTTTCCGGAGGCAACGCATTCCAATAAAATAGCCGGCTGGCATTTGTAAGATTCAGTAACCACTTGGCGACAGCCCTTGCATATCGTTTATCGTATTTAGGCAGTGGTGCCAACGCAGCTACCTGTTGAAATCCATTCATCACGAAGGCATAGTCGTTTCCATTATCGTTGGCTTCACCTATAAGACCTGACACATCATAACCGCCCCAATTACCTTTGATAGCACCCCAGCCTCTTAGTGCACCCCTGTCGAAGCACCAGTCAAGAAATGTTTGTATAGGATAAGAAGTACCTTCCACCGCATTCATGCGAGCGGCTATCAAAGTTCCATACGGAAGCTGCAGCTCATAAGACGGGTTAGACTCCCATTCACGCAGAAAATCTAAAGCCAGTTGAGCTCCTTCCATATATTTACGCAAGCCAGTCTCCCTATATGCCTGATAGAGTATCCATGCAATAGTTCCTGCCGATTCGGGTTCAGGAACACCCGTTGTAAGTGGCAGACCAGTAGCAAGATTGAACGCACGATAATTCATATAAGGCACTGTCCATGGGGTAGTACTCCCGCCTAAACGGCTGACAGCCCACAGCCAACGATCGGCTACGGAAACAAACTGTGTCTCAAACTCCGGTACCAAATTGGGATAGAGCGACCTGAGCTGATAAAAATAGACATTGGGCATCAGCTCATACCACCAATCGTGACCCGATGTAGCACTATAATTATTCAGATATACATTTTGTTGATTTTTCAAATTAAAAAAATCCCTGGCCTTGGTCACCCAGTCATAAGCTTGCTGTTCGCTTTTATCTATACCTACTAAAGAAGCGCCTATGATAGCCGGCATGATATTAATCGCTTCAGCCTGATTAAGATGGCTTGAAGCACCTACATAAGTATCCAGGAAAAGCGGGATGTTATCTGTATAGTTATACATGCCTTGGGTACCCAAACGGCCAAGCGGCAGATATTGCCCCGACATCTCCAAATTGAATACTAAACTATCATATGCTTTGGCCACCTGATCCCAGTCGCGTATTGAAAGCGGAAACGGCAGATCAGGCATCTGATCAATGCGGTTCACACTCAATTGACCGGGCTGTGTAAAAGCACCAAGTCCGACAAACAAAAGGAGCAGACCTATCAGCTTTTTCATATGTTGAAGGTTTTGTATCTGTTTGAGTTGAAGACAGCTTCTATCCCTTAAGATTGAGAAACTGTTATATTCATTTTTTTAAATCGTATCTCAAAGTCAACCTTTGACAATAAAATGTATATCTGCACCATCTCGTCCTATGAGCATATGCTTGAATAGATATTGACAGGTATTAAAGAAAGATTGCCCATCCATCTGATTGAGGATGGAAGGGCAATTCTTTCCCATACATATTATTAATCAATTAACCAATTCATTACGGTTTTTCATCATTATACAGTTTAGATACTTGTCCATCCGAAAGGGCGATATTGTATATCTTCAACTCATCTATCGCACCTTTGAAGTATCCAAGATTTTCGGCTGTAGTCCATTCCATGAAGTTAGCTTCTAATTCGGCATCAGTTGCTACTCCACCAATGATAAACGGCTGTGGGTCTTCGAGATCCTGAAGGAGGGGTCCTATGCCCTTATCGGATTCAGTCCATGTTTTAGTCAGGGTGCCATCCACATAGAACTTCAATTCTTTGGATGTTTTATTCACCGAGACCACTATATGGTTCCATTGCCCGGCTTTGACCGAATTATCGGTTTCATTATCGGCATCAATTATACCTCCATCAGTCTTTTTATAAGTAAAGAAAGGTTTTCCGCCTCCTTGTGTCTGAAGTTTATATCCATTCCAGTAGTTTTGGGAGACGATATAATTATGTTCATAGAGTTCATCGGGTTTTACCCAAACCGAGATGGTAATATCTGCCGGGAGGAAGGCAGTGGTATAAGGTACTTCTAGATGAGCTCCTTTGTTGAAGTAAACAGCTTTGCCTTTCACTCCATCTACCCAGCTTGGCATCATGGCTTCGTCGCCCAACACAGCAGTACTACCTCTAAAGAAAGTAGCTATATGTGCTACGGTTGAAAAAGCAGTAGCTGTATTACCCGTTCCCTCGTCAAAATGCCAGCCGGCTGTGAGATAAAGGTTCTCATCAATATAGCCATAGGCTTGTTCATTAAATTTCTCCATAGCTGCAGTAAGCTGTACGATCATATTATCTATCTCTGTTTGTGTCAGCTTAGTTTCGACAGCTTCTTTAATGGTCTGCAACGTAGCCTTGAACTCATCAATGGCTGATTGAGGATAATCCTCTGCAGTAGCAGCATTAGCTATAGCTTCTGCTTGGGTGATCAATGCTAAAAGCTCAGTCTTATCGCCTTCAACTATAGGCTCATCCTTATCTTTATCCTTACAAGATCCCATGATCAGGGCGGAGCCAATAATAAGCATCAGCAATAAAGCTTTAATTTTCATTACATGTTTCATAATACAATAGATTTAATGGTTATTGAATGGTATTAATTAATTATAGAGTTATTTATTGTTATTAAATTTCTTTTACGGAATAGCCTGATTAGCATCTATTTCGGCTTGTGGCAGCGGTTGATACCTGTTTTGATCATAAGAAAAGTCAGGTCCAAGAGCTGCTTCGGCTACTGTTTTACCCCATCGCATCAGGTCAAAAAACCTGTGAAACTCTTGCGCCAGTTCTACCCTACGTTCATTGCGAACTGCCTCCCGAATTTGATTTTGATTTATAGTAGTAATATCAGCCAATAGATCTGATGGGATAGTGCCCTGATAGCTGTCTCGGGCACGTTTTCTTACTTTGTTCAGATTTATCAGAGCCGAATCGGTTTTTCCCAACTCGTTGAATGCTTCTGCTTTCATCAGTAATATGTCGGCATAGCGCATATAAATATAATTCAGATCGCCATCCCCTTTTAACGATGATGGCACTTCTGATAAAGGTTGTTGATGTTTCTTGGTCAAGTATCCGGTTGGCGACCATGAGGCACTGAACGGCTCACCATTCAGCCAGGGTTGGCCATCACGTCCTATGCTGGCATCAAGTCGTGGGTCGGCTTCACCATTTGCGCTGATCTCAAAGGCATCCACCAAAGCCTGGGTTGGTGCGTTGAAGTAGTAACCCCCTTCGCCGGGTGGGGCAAACCATTGATTCAGTACATTGCCGGTAAAAGGATTCTGGCCGGTGAGATGTTGTACTTCAAACACTGACTCCTTGCTGTTTTCAAACTCAACCTTGAAGTTTGAAGCATAGTCATCCAGTAATCCATATTGACCGCTACTTTCCAACTGCTGGAAATAGCTGATCGCCTCAGCCCATTTTCCCTGATACAGACATGCCTTACCAAGCAGTCCTAATGCTGATCCACGAGTAGCACGACCCAATTCGGACGAGCCATAGGATTCAGGCAACACCTGAACGGCATACGACAGATCTTCTTCTATCTGATGATAAATAGCCGATACCTCAGATAGAGGGACATGGATAGTCGTCTGACTGAGCTGTGGCAATAGCTTTAGTGGAACCTTCCCAAAGATATTAACTAAATTAAAATACGAATAAGCACGTAAGAACCTCGCTTCACCAATGATACGGGTCTTCAACTCTTCTTTCATTGGAATCTCAGGCACATAGGCTATCACATTATTAGCACGTGAGATAGCCTCGTAAGCAAATATCCAATAGTTGTTAATGATGCCGTTATTGGCATCGGCATTGAACTCGTCAATAAATGTAATCTCGGCCTGATCGCCAGGATTACCACCTTTCACTGCATCATCGGAAGCCACATCACCAAAAACCCAGATGGCATTATTAAAAGAAGTAAATGCTATCGCATTATAGGCACCGTTTATAGCTTGTAAAGCCTGTTTATCATTCTGATAAAAGGTCTCACTGTTAAAATCGCCTTGCAACTCTTCCGTTAAAAAGTCGGTACAAGAGGTGAAAGTAACTAACAGCCATGCTATTGCCAATAATGGAATAGGTTGTATTACTCGAACGCTGCTTAGGTTTATTTTTTTACTCATTATTTTTACTATGTATTTCATATGCTGTTCGTATTAAAAAGTGATATCAATACCCAACATCCATGTCATTGCTGAGGGATAGGTTCCCCAGTCAATACCGTTAGCTCTATCGCCTTCATCTTTTGAGTTGTCGCTCACCGTCATCTCGGGATCAAGTCCCGGGAAGCGAGTGAATGTAAGCAAGTTAGTTGATGAGACATATACTCTGGCTTTCTCAACTTTAACTCTTTCAAGGAAGCGATTGCTCAAGCTGTATCCAAGCTGAATATTTTTCAGCCTGAGGTACGATCCATCTTCAAGAAATCGTGAAGAAGGCCGGGCATTATTGGATTTGGCCGTCCATGAAGGTCTGGGCTGTGTGTCGGAGCTTCCCTGACCGGTCCATCGCTCATCGAAGAATCGTTGTGTAACTGTGAAGCCTCTATAAAAGCCTTCTATATCCTGATTCACCTGCATATAAATCTTATGTCCGAACGCCCCCTGGAAAAACAGACTCAGATCAAATGCTTTGTAGTAAGCATTCAAGGTAAGGCCTGTAGTAGCTTTTGGGATTGCGCTCCCCATAAACACGCGATCATTGTTATCAATTTTTCCATCGCCGTTCTGGTCTTTAAATTTCACATCTCCAGGACGTATATTATTTCCCTGATAAGCCGATAAGAGTATATCCGTCTCATTTTGGAATATGCCATCCATTTCCAACAGATAGAACGCTCCAATAGGTTGTCCTACTTCGGTTCGGGTAGCATAAATCCCCGATTCGACCCTGCCACCAAACAGCGGAGCATCTAGTTCAAGCACCTCGTTATGCAGGAAAGTCAGATTTCCGCTTATTGAATATCCCCAGTCATTTTTGTTTACCCTGTACAAAGCTTCTATCTCTACTCCACTGTTCAACACTGATCCGCTATTGATCCATGCAGCATCGGCATAGCCGGTAGAAGGCGGGTTAGGTGCCTTGACCAACATATCTTCAGTAACTTTGTAGAAATAGTCCACCGAAAAGGCAAGTGCCCCTTTAAACAGCTCGGCATCTATCCCTGCATTATATTGGTAGCTTGTCTCCCATTTCAGGTTTTCGTTGCCTAATGCTGTTTGTGCATAACCTGATGTTGTAAGGCCTCCAAAAGGATAGTTAAAATAAGGTGAGATACGGTCGCTGTATGCATACAACCCTATTTCCTGATTTCCTATTGCACCATAACCGGCACGCAGCTTCAGGTTCTGCAGCCAGTCTAGCTCACGCAGGAATGCCTCTTCTTTTATGATCCAGCCGGCTGAAACAGAATAAAACGTCCCCCATTTATTACTTCCGGTGAATCGGGATGAGCCATCACGTCTGAGTGTACCCGAGACATAATATCTGTTGATAAACTCATAGTTTACACGGCCAAAGAACGAAGCAAGGCTGGAGTTGAACGCATTTTGACTGCTGATCTTCTCTCCCAGACCATTACCTATGAAAATCAATTCTTTTTGCTGTACAGGAAAATCCATATCGTTAGCATACAATCCTCTGCCACTATTACGTATGGCTTCAAATCCGGCCATAGCCGAGAGCTTATGCTTGTCGCCCAAATCTGCATCATAATTTAACAGATTGTTTAAGGTCCAGTTGGCGATCCTTTCATTAGCTATGTTCAGGCTGTTTTTGGCGTTAATTCTATCCAATGTACCCCATGTAGAATTAAACCGACGGCTTGTTGTAGTGCGGTAGTCCATCCCGAAGTTGGTAGTAAACTTCAACTGCGGAGTTATAGTAGCTGTCAAAAAAGCTTTTCCAAGATAGCTGTCATCTTTTCGGTTATTATCGTTAAAATAAGTCATCCCTATCGGATTATATCCATCTCCGAGATAAGAATCAAACATCTGTGCCCCGAAATACTCAGCCGGGCGATCCACAAAGCTGCCATCGTCGAAACGTACTGGAATAGCGGGATTTCTAAAAAAGGCATAGCGCACTACACTTCCACCATTGCCTCCATACCCATCTCCTGAACTTCCGATGATATCATTATCCGAGATACCGGCCAACATGCTTACCCCCATCGAAAGCCATGAGCTTGCCTGAGTGGATACGTCAATACGTGCTGTTCCCCGCGTATAGCCAGTGCTTTGTATTATACCACGCTGATCGAAGAATGAGCCGGAAACCAAATAAGTAGTTTTATCGCTACCTCCTGACACAGCAAACTCATGCAGATTAACCGGTGCTGTCCGAAACAGTTCATCCATATAGTTGATATCGGAAAACAAGGCGGCATCACTTTCACTGATCAGGTTGCGTTGCAAGCTTGCAGGCAGATATTTGTTGTCATTAACAGCAGCTTCGTTATAAATCGTTACATAATCCCGCGTATTGACCATTTCGGGTAGTCGTACCGCTTTTTGAAAGCCGGTCTGCCCTTTATAAGTGACCGTTGTTTTTCCTGCTGTACCTTTTTTTGTAGTGATGAGCACAACACCGTTATTTGCCCGTGATCCGTAGATAGCTGCTGCAGATGCGTCTTTGAGAACGCTTATCGTTTCAATATCTCCGGGGGCTAATATATTCAACGCATCAGCTGTAGGTATGCCATCAACTATGTATAATGGATTATTACTTGAATTAATCGAGCCTGAACCCCGTATCCTTACTGAGACACCTTCGCCGGGTGCTCCAGTATTTTGGGTAACCTGAACGCCAGCCACCTGACCTTGCAACGCCTGATCTACACCGGCTACTGGCATACGTGTCAGTTCGGCAGTTCCAACACTAGATATAGCACCTAATACATTTCGCTTTTTTACCGCACCATACCCGATAACTACTACCTCATCCAACAATGCCTGATCGGGTTGTAAAGCAATATTTATCAAACTACGATTGCCGACTAGCTCTTCCACAGTCTTATAACCTACATACGAAAAGACTAATACAGAAGAGGCATTCAACCGTCCGGCTTCAAAATAATAATGACCGTCAATATCGGTAATAGTCCCCGTAACCGTGCCTTTGATCTGTACTGTAACTCCGATCAAGGTTTCTCCATTGGCTGCATCGGTTACGGTTCCCTCCACTATCCCCTGAGAATAGCTAAAGCCTGCAAAAACAAGCAGCATCAAAAGAACTATAATTTTTTTCATAAGGTGTATATTTTTGTTACACTTTTTGTGATATCATTATTTATACGCGATCGGATGGTTACCTGCTCTGAGTATGCCATCTTCGTACTTCAGCCTGGTTCCGGCAGGCAGTTCGACCACTAACAAAGCTTTCCCCGATTGTATCTGTATGGGAGTACTTGTTGAAATAGTTTTTGCTATATAGGTTTTAGTGAGCACATCAAACAAGTCGCAGTTTTCGCAATCATACTGAAAGGTCTTTGTTTCGGAATATGGGTTATAGATCAGGAATACCGGATACTCGGTATAGCTGTAGAAGTCGGTAGCATTGCAATCAAGTTTTAAAATACCGACCACATCGGTAGTCTGCACTATGGCACCAAACAACCCGCTAATAGATGTGCTATACAAACTGAACATGGATTCTTCCGGCTGTCCTTCCACCCATTTAGGTCCATCGCCCAGAGCAACAGGGCTTACACCTTCCAATGCCGGGTTATTCATGTCGTCAGCTTTTCTGACGCCTTCATATCCAATAATACCTTTGGTTATATCTTTTTTCCCGGATAGCCATTGGTATTGATCGTCTAACTGATCCGGATAAAACAGCCGGGAGGCATTGACTGCATTCAGCATATATCGTCCGATAGCCTGTGCATACTGAGGTTCATATTTCACCATAGGCACTAATGGCCATGCCATAGCTACCGTGTTCATAAAAAATCCGTATCCACCTCCATCAGTGATACTGCCCTGCATGCCCGACACATCAAACTCGCCCCAGGTATCGGCTATCACACCCCAGCCGTAGCGTCCGTCAACAGCCTGGCAACCATCGAAGGTATGATTCAGCAGCTTGGTCAGATCGTAATGGGTTCCTTCTTCTGCATTTAATCGGGCAGCTGTATATGCGCCAAACGGCTGTAATATTTCGTAAAACCGGCTTTCCTTCAGGTCTGCCAAAGCTTTGGTAGCGCTCATAGCTCCAATCAGATAGCGTGGGTCACCAAATTTTTTATAAGCTGAGTAAAGTACATACGCATGTCCGCCAGCCGCATCTTGTTGCCAAGGGATATGATTACGCATGCCTTGCATGTTGGAGTAATCGAAATAAGAATAATCGTAATTCCCATTGAGAACAGAATCAGCTTTATAGAACTGCTCTGCTACCGTACGTTGAATAGCAGCTGTATTTTCCACCTCCGGGAATAGAGCTGCCACCCCATAAAACAACACATTGGGATACACGTCATACCACCAATCGCGCCCATAACCTCCTCCTAACATAGCTACCCTGGGAGAGGTATTGTTCATCACTATATTCCACCGATTGTCGGTGTTAAAATAGTTCTGTGCCATCTTCACAAAGTTAAATCCCTGCTGATCAGTCTTATCAATTCCTATCAGACCTGCGCTCAGTAAAGCATTCAACGAGGTGAGGGCTTCATGAAACTCGCCGTTATTATTTCCATCTTGTTGACGAACATCTCCTATGACCGTATAAAGTCCAAAAGTTGTTTGATTAATATTTCGTCGGGCACTATCCAACCATATATACGGGGCATAAGGTGTTGTAGCTGAAAAATTGAATACCAGGCTATCAAACAACCATGCTTTCTCCTTCCAGTCAATGATCTTCAGAGGAGATGGCAGCATAGGCATCTGTTCAATTCTTGGTATAGTGGTCTGAGTCACAGGCTCTCCATAATATTGTGTACAAGAACCAAGTCCTAAAATAATGAACCCGACCCAAACCCAACTTAACTTAGTTTTCAATAGTTTCTGCATATGATTCTTTTATGATATTTTTTGCCAATGGGATACTCAACATTTGCAAGGCGGCTACTATGATCAAGGCGTAACGTAACGCAAATGTTTCAGACACGCTATAAGCCAGCGCAATAAACAAACCTAATCCGATGACCCTTCCTGCGTAAAGGCCTAATTCATGGTTTAGGATATACGCATAATTATTTCTGTTCTCGCGTACAGAAACCACGTCAATAACCTTCAGCATGATTGGGAAATAAGCCAGATCATGTAGTGGCTGGAAAAAGACCTTGCACAACACAAACACCATCACTCCAAACATGGAGAGTTCAATACCGTTTACGATGGTACCTATCAGGAATAAAACAATCCCCACTGCAAAAACGATGATACGGTGCTTAGACTTTGTGAACCGTCCCAACAAATAAATCAGTATAGCAGTCAACCCTCCGCTTATGCCTTGTATCAGTCCGAGCGATCCTTCCTGTCCGACGTATTTCATGATCAACATAGCAGGAGCGGTAACCAAAAACCCTTGTACAAGTCCTTTGAGAGCTGCCAGAAGAATTTGTTTATTCCACAGCCTGTCGAAACGAAGAAAAAGAAAATCCTTTTGTTCGGGATTTTCAAATTGCCCTCTCGACAGTGAAAAAGTGGCTAATAAGGTAATCAGAAACACCATCACCGTTACGATGCGGTATCCATGAAACACATCAAATGTAATTCCCATCAGCTGCATCCCGTCTATCGATGCTAATAATACTCCAATGATCAGTGGGACAGCTATATTAGAGATGGTAAAAAAGAACGATTCCAAGCCGAAAAAATAGTTTCTATTTTCGTCGGAGGTAGAATTCAACGTCATCAGGTAGCGGTTTGTCCAGAAGAACCCTGAGGCAGCGCCTATGAGTGTTCCGGCAACGATCAATCCGGGTAGGGCAATATTTTTTACCATCATCATACCAGCCATCGCAATCCCGCTAAGTAAAATACCAAAGCTGTAGAGATGAGCTACTTTGAACCGTTTTAACAACAGCCCGTTCATAAAGGAAGTGATGATGATACCGGTGTACATGGCTACCTGAAAAATGGCGACAAACCCGGTATGATTGAATGAGCGCATGATATAGGCTGCCATAAATATCTCTACTACCGGCAATACCAATGCATACAGCATATTAGTGATCAACAGCACTCTCATATTGTGCGGCATAGAGAAAAAGTACCGATATTCCGTCAACAGCTTATTCTTCATAAGGAGTATCTGTTTATAAAAGTGTTGAAAGTATTTCGGAGACCGACAAACGGGCTCCACATATCACCTCGTCGCTGGCACCATAGTACATATATATGGTATCCCCCTCCACATAATGTCCATTTGTGAACACTACGTTGCCAAAAAATCCGGTTTGTTCATAAGGTTCAACAGGCTCCATGATAGGTTCCTTACTGCGTGCCAACACCTTCGCAGGATCATTGATATCGAGCAATAAAGCTCCGAGGCAGTACCTATGTTCGTGATTTGCCCCGTGATATATCTCAAGCCATCCTTTTTCGGTTCGTATGGGTGCTGCTCCTGCTCCTACCCGCGCCGAATCCCACATACCCGGCCGCGAAGTGGCTATACATTTGTGCCTTCCCCAATGAATCTGATCGGGCGACTCGGCTATCCAGATAAAGTTTCCTCCCAACTCGGGACTGCTGGGCCGGTGAAGTGCATAGTACCTTCCGTTGACCTGTTCTTCGAATATGGCACAATCTTTATTATGTGGCGGGAAGATCATTCCCTCTCTATAAAAGTTTTTCCAGTCGTATGTACGGATCAGACCAACGCCTACACCAAACTCAGAGACCTCAGTAAAGGTCAGACTAAAACCATCTTCCATAGTCGAAACCCGACAATCTTCTATACCAAAAGTTTCTAACTCACCCTTCCCGAATATAGGCTCATAGCCTTGAGGCTCATAAAAATGGATGCCATCATCCGAGCAAACCAATCGAAGATAGCTGAGTGTAGTCAGATAATCCTTTTTCTTGTAATTGATCACCCGTGGATCAGAAGCATCTAAATCGGGATCGTCTTTGTCGAAGCTTAGTATTTCAATTTCTCCATGACTGTTATACACCGGAAAGCTGATCTTTCCTTCTTGTTGTTTCGGCCGTTCGGCTACACGCAGCAGCAACCAGATCTTGCCGTCATATCGAAACACACCTGGGTTTAACAGACATGTGATCTCCATGCCTTGTATCCCGGGTTCCAAATCAGAAGGACGCAGCAAGGGATTTTGTGGAAAACGCTTTGCAATATCCATAGTTATATTGTGATTAAGTTTTTTTTAGACTATTTCAATCAATTGAGCTGACGCATACGAACTCCTTATCCACTGATGTTAGATATCAGTTAATAAGCACCTTTCAAAATTACAATCGATTGTGTAAAATCTTGTCCTGTAGAGTCCGTATCTTGTCCGGCAGAGTCCAAACTCTATTCAAATTCGGTACAATTGACCAAAACTCAAAGATTGTTACTGAAATTTTAGTTGTGGTTGGCTTGTTGTTTACGTTTCATTCTGTATTCAGAAGGGGTACAGCTATACGACTTATTGAACAGTTCGTAAAAATTTGTACGGCTTGAGAAGCCGGTTTGATCGATGATCTCGCTCACTGTCATTTGTGTAGTTTCAAGCAGTACAGCTGCCTTTCCAAGCCTACGCTGATTGATCAGCCCATGAGGTGTGGTAGCAAGTATTGTTTTTGTTTTGTCATACAATGACGACCTGCTGACAGCCAATTGCTGGCATAAACGATCAGCCGAAAGAGTAGTATCGTCAATATTTTCATCAATAAATTCCAACATTTTCTGAAAGAAAGGGTCGGGCAGCTCGTCAACAAGGTTTATATCATCTGCCTGATTTCTAAAATACAATTGTATTTGTTTTCTCAGCTCTAACAGTTTTTCAATTCGTATGCGCAGATGGTCGGGATGGAATGGCTTAGGGATATAGGCATCAGCCCCGGCTTGTAGCCCCATGATGCGGTCTTCTATTTCGGATTTGGCGGTAAGCAGGATCAATGGAAGATGACTGGTATCAAAATTATCTCGCAATCGTTTACATAATTCTATCCCGTCCATGATGGGCATCATCACATCCGAGATGATCAGAGCCGGTTTATGAGTAAGTGTTTTTTCATAGGCTTCCATTCCGTTAGCAGCAAAAACAAGGTTATAGTGTCGTTCTAAAAATTCCTTTAACAGGTTCAGTATCTCCGGATCGTCGTCTGTGATTAACAACAGAGGACGGTCTTCACCTGAGAGCTGATCTGCTGGCGACATGCTCACCTCTTCTGTTTCAATCAAATAATCAAGGCTTTCCTCTCTTACCATAGCAGAATCAGCACTTACGGTAATTGAATGAACATCAGGAAAAACACATCGAAAAGTAGTACCATAACCGGGCTTGCTGTCCACATCTATGGTTCCTCCTAATAACTCCACAAGTCCTTTGGTTACAGCAAGTCCAAGGCCTGAAGACCTATACCCAGGAAAGCTAGCCCGCTTTTTGGTGGAGGAAACTCCAAAAGGCTCAAACAGTTTAGGCAGTAAAACAGGTTCAATACCTATACCTATATCGATGACCTCTACTACTAACTGGCGGTTTTGCTGCATCAGCCGAACCGTAACCTTGCCATCGTCCACATTATATTTAATAGCATTGGAAACCAAATTGGTTACAATTCGCTGAAATTTATCGGCATCCGTTTTAAACAGCAGGGGCTGCTCACAACCTTCTGTCGTACAGTATATCTGTCGTTGAGAAGCCAGAAGTTCAAAATCCGAAACAACTTCTTTGATCAATTGGCATATGTTTGCTTCTTGTATAGTAAGTGGCTCTTTCCCTTTTTCTAACTTACGAAACTGCATGATCTCCAGGATCAGTTTTTGAAGTTTCAGGCTGTTATTATACACTCTGGTCAGCCGTGAGTTTTCGGAGATCAGCTTTTTGTCGTCCATCAGCTCATGTATATAAGAACTGATCAAGGTGAGGGGAGTACGAAACTCATGTGCCACATTGGTAAAAAACTCCAACTTATAGGCTTGCATTTCTTTTTCCTGTTTCATCTGCATTTCTATTAGCAAAGCCTCTTTGCGGCGAGCTTCACGCCTACGATAGGCTAAGATGATCAACAACTGTATTAATAAAAAGAATACAATATAGCCGGCAATAGCCCATGCTGTTCGCCAAAAGGGAGGCTTCACCGTGATGGTTATTTCTCTGACAATATCTGACCATATCCCGTTTTCATCGCTTACCCGAAACTGAAGGATATAATTACCTGCTTCCATATTGGAAAAAGCGACCGGCTGATCCAATGGGAGAGTAGTCCATTCGGTGTGATAGTTCAATAAGCGGTAAGAAAGACGATAACGTTCACGACCCCAGTATGCCAATGGTTTTGCAATAAAAGCAAAGCTGTTCTCGGCATACCTAAGCTTGAAATTGGTTTGCAGATTAGCCCTTTGTTGCAACACCTTACCCTCTCCGGGTTTAATCGCTATATTACGTATCAACAAGCTGTTAATAGCCAGGGGTGGGAAGTAGGAGGAAAAGCGGATCGCATCCGTTTGTACGATATCCATACCCATAGTCCCACCGACAAACAGCCTGTTTCCCAATGCATCAAAATAAGAGGCGCCATCACTGTATTCAAAATTGATTAGCCCGTCATTGGTATTAAAACTTTGGATAATTCTACGTGTACTGTCTATCAACGAAAGTCCGTAATTGGTTGTGATCCACAAGTTAGCTGACTGGTCTTCGGTTATAGTGTGTATGCTGTTGGAAGGTAATCCATCCTGAACAACTAAAGCTTTTATCTGATGTGAATCATCTTCCTTAGGTTTCAGTCCAAACAGCCCTCCGCTGCTACCTACCCATACCATTCCTTCTGTATCCGTAAACAGCGAAAGGACATCATCATTTCCAATCAGTTCGGGATGCGAACCTGACATATAATGAGCTGTCACCCTTTGACTGACTGTGTTATATCTATAGACACCAAATCCCCGGGTACCTATCCAGATGATCCCGGGTTTTTCGTTGGTCAGCGCATACACAATTTGTTTCTGTAAATTAGTAGCAGCCCTCTTGTCAAGCATCAGTTGTGCATAATCCAATGGCTTTCCTTTCACGTCGGTTTTTATGCGCACCACTCCATATCCGCTGGTGCCAAGATATATATCGCCATCCACGTCTTCCATAATACGATATACAGAAGAAAAATGCAAGGGTATCTTATCAAAAAAGTCGTACGGATAAGATTTAATAGTCAGATAATCGGGTGATAAAATATCTACTCCGTTTCCATCAGTGCCCACCCAAATGGTTCCATCAGCACGTTCATAAAATGACAATACGGAGTTATTACTTAGTCCGTCTTTTGAGGATATCTGTCTGATATGCGTACCCTCACTGTCAAACACATCTATCCCTCCTCCTTTGGTTCCAACCAATATATCTCCTTTTACTGTAACTAATATGCTTCGCACTATAGGATAGGAAAACTTTTCCGATTCGAGCCGTATAACAGGGAACTCGGTCAGCTTCATAATATATGCTCCGTTTCCATCGGTGCCAACCCATAGCAAGTCAGGCTCTGTTTCGTACAGACACAAAATACGGGTAGCGATAGGATTATCCGAATATAACTTTGACACGGTTTGCTGTTCTGTAAAATCACCTGTTGTCAGATCATAGCTGAATATTCTTCCTTTTTCGCTACCAATCCACAGCATACCTGTCATTCTTGAAGCAGCCATACTGGTTATCAGATCATCTGTCAGCTCTAATACTTGTAATTCTGCCTGAGCCAAATCCACTACAAAAGCGGGTCCATTACGTTGAGTAATCAAGAAATACGGTATTCCGGCTATCACCTGTATTGAAGTGGCTGTGAGAGTTCCTGTCAGCGGCAGTTGCAATACAGGTATCAGGTCTCCATCTTGATACGAAAAAACAGTTCCCTTCGAACTGATACCATACAGTTTGTCGTTGGCTAAATGTATCCGTTGCAAGGTTAGCTCCTCAGCTTTAGAAGCCGTATTGATCTCTAATGATACAAACTGATCCGAAACACTATCAAACCGAAACAGGCCTTGTCCGAATACCAATGCGAGTGCACCCAACTCCTTACTATACGTCAGAGCTATATCGTTTTCATAGTTGATCTGTTCTGATTCATCGGCAAAGAACGAGCTAAACTGCCCGTTCTTGTGCTCATAAAGAGCAATGCCTCTGTTGGTCAGCATCCACATTAACCCATTTTTTGCCGGATAAATCTCTCTGACCACATGGTTGTGAATAGTACCATGACTACTGGCGGGTAAAAAAGTCTCAATACTTTGACCATCATACCTGTTGAGACCGTTCCATGTCCCCAACCAGATATATCCTTCCACATCGCTTACTATGGCGTTCACTGCTCCGTTGCTCAATCCCTCGCGCCTTGAAATAGAATGTGCCGTGGCAGCCCATACCGACAATGACCCAGAAAAAAAACTTAGTACCCACAATAACAGATAAGCCCGTAAACGCATGACAAGATAATCAACAACAAAAGTGATGAAGTAAAAATATAAAAAATTAGTATGCCTCGCATAAGCTTTGCAGATTTGATAGGAAGCCTGGCAAATCAACCATAAATAGTTTGATAGAACCATCTTTTATTTCCATTAAGGATTTAAGTCATCATCTGCTATGCAAACAAAGCCTGCTACCCCTCAACTGCTTTTTGTACTTTTGAACAAAAATTCGAAGACTATGCCTAAAGTACTGATCATAGACGATGAGGCAAGCATACGGCGCACCTTGGGAGAGATACTTGCCTACGAGAAATACAATGTAGAAGATGCGGCTAATGGGATGGATGCATTAGCTCTTATCAAAGAACATGAGTTTGACGTGATCCTATGCGATATAAAAATGCCTGAGATGGACGGTATTGAAACCTTGGAAGCCATTAAACAGATCACCGACACACCTGTTATTATGATCTCGGGGCACGGCACTATAGAAACGGCGGTTGAAGCCATCAAAAAAGGAGCATACGACTATATCTCCAAGCCCCCCGATTTGAACCGGCTGCTAATCACTCTTCGTAACGCACAGGACAGGAGTCGATTAGTCAATGAGACTAAGGCACTCAAAAAAGTAGTCAGCAAGCAGTTTGAAATGATAGGCAATTCGCCTGCCATCAATGAGATACGGCAGATGATAGAAAAAGTAGCACCTACCACAGCAAGGGTTCTGATCACCGGAGAAAACGGCACCGGTAAAGAGTTGGTAGCCCGTCAACTACATGAGATGAGCAGCCGGTCACATGCTCCTTTTATAGAGGTAAACTGTGCCGCTATCCCTTCAGAGCTTATTGAGAGTCAGTTGTTTGGTCATGAAAAAGGATCGTTCACCTCGGCTATCAAACAGCGTAAAGGTGATTTTGAATTAGCGCATGGAGGCACTTTGTTTTTAGATGAGATAGGCGATATGAGCCTCTCGGCTCAGGCTAAGGTGCTGCGTGCACTGCAGGAAAACAAGATTACCCGGGTTGGAGGTGAAAAGGAAATAGCTGTTGACGTTCGCATACTAAGTGCTACCAATAAAAATTTACGGGAAGAGATCAGCAAAGGTAATTTCAGGGAAGACCTCTATCACCGCCTGAGCGTGATCCTGATACCTGTACCACCACTTCGCGAGCGCTTAGAGGATATACCTGTATTAGTGGAGCATTTTGTTGAAAGACTTGCTGCACGTATGGGTAAACCTTCGACACAATTCAGCGAAGATGCACTGCATGAGCTACAACAATATACCTGGAGCGGCAATATACGTGAGCTGCATAATGCAATTGAACGATTGGTTATATTGGGTGGTGCGTTGATTACTCAGACTGAGGTTCAACGTTATGCACGTCCGTTACACGATTAATTGATATATTTTTGACGATATCATACTGACAGATTTATTGTATCTTTGCCAGGCCTGTTTCAGGCATGTTTTTTGCTTGATACCGCTACTTGGGGTTGACTGGTTTTGACAGCAAGATGAATGGTTATGTAAGCATGCCGAGCCTTGCGATGACGCTCGCTAATCTTGATCGCACACAATAATTGGCGAAACTAACTTTGCTCTCGCTGCTTAATCGAAGTATAGTAGATTAAAGCTTCATCTCTTCACAAGGTGGGGAGACGAGACATCCCGCAGGTGGAACTGCCTGATGCCGGCCTGATACCGGGGTGCTAATCAAACTTGGGCTAGCACGACAAACGCTTCGATTGCCGTGCGAAAACACAGAAGCTAAGGTAGGTCTTAGGAAGCCTGTTTTCTTGTCTTACACGAAAAATACGAACAGGATACGCATGTAGAAAGCATAAGTGTTCCTTGTTTGGACCCGGGTTCGATTCCCGGCAACTCCACTAACACCGAACCACTGAACAATCGTCTGAGCTATTCGCTCAGACGGTCAAATTCACACATATTCAATATTGAGTTGTAACTATTCAAAAAGCGTTGCCTCTGATGATTATCTGATTGTTAGACCTAACTTTACATTCAGAAGCATGTAAGAAAACGGAACAGTTTTTGTTTCAAAAACGACATTGAAACTTTTTATAAATCTGTATGCATGTTTGAATGTAGTATAGTGATAGTTGATCTGGCAGTCATACACATGCAGAAATAGTCTTCTAATAAATTATGATAAGAACAAGTATTTCAAACCAAAAAAAGAAACCGAAAATGAAAAAAGTAGCAACTATCGTTCTGTTTCTGCTTATCATCGGCTGCTTATCGGCACAAGAGTCAGCTATCAGCAGCAAAGCAGGCAAAATAGGAATTTCCTTTGCATCATTTGGCACCAACGAGGTTGTCAGGTTTACTGTGTTAGACGGCGACGCCACCTATAAGCCTGATTTCTTCTATGCGCTTGGAATTCATTATGTCTATCCTCTGCGTTCACATCTTGGATTGGAAGCAGGCATAGAGTATGTAAGCCATCGAACTCGGGTCATTCCGAACATTCATCCATTGATTTTTATTGAACCCTATCGGGAAAAGATCTCATTTGTCAGCATCCCTATAAGTGTCAGGGCCGACTTTCTAAAGTATTTCTTCGTTCAAGGGGGAATGCTTCTTAATATAGATGGCTCCTCCGACCTATTTGTTCATAATCAGTCTGGTTTGGGTGTATTGGCCGGATTGGCTTTTCAGTATCAATTTGATATGGGTATCTCTGTTTTCGTCAATCCCTATACAAAACTTCACTCACTCTTGCCATTCCAAAAAAGCCGGTACCACCAGCGGCTTTGGGAAAGTGGGTTCAGAATAGGAATAAGCTATGATCTTGGGAAACTACAATAAATGTTCTGTGTTCCATTTGGAAATATGAGAAAGTTAAAAAATTATGTGGCAACAAAAATTGGGAAGCGAACTGAATAATTCAGGAGTATCACTATGAAAAATCACAAGGTCACATATTTACCACTGAATTGATACTCACTGTTTTTCTACTATTACCTATCAGATAAACAACAGCTTATAAAGGCCATCGGCAGTATCAGTTCACAATTCAAATTAAGGTTACTGAGACATAGGATCAGCTGAATTTACAAATACCTAAACTCTTCGCAACTTTCAGGGTAACTCGCACAAAGTCAAGGTGATTGGCTATTCTGGTAGATAGAATTTTTTTATTACAAACCTTAGAATTAAAAATCATGGACTTTTTTTACGTCTATTAAGCACTAAGTGAAAGATTTGTCGAAGGGGATGACATCGAAAGAAAAAAATTCGACATCGCTTGTATCCTCCTTGAAAAATACAAAACGAAGTCTAACTTTGCGTAAAAAAGATGACAAGAAACATATCCAATACGATTTGAAAAATGCGTCCAAAAAAGGAGCTAAACTATCTTGATTTATGATTTCTTTTTTGTTTGGTACCATAAGTGCTTTAAGTTTTGGCATTAGCAATGCCTATTGGAAAGTCGCATCAAAGCAAATTGATTTCCCATATTTAGTTATTTTCAGAGGAATCTTAGCCTCAATATTTTTCGGCTTGTGCTGGATTATATTAAAACGATTTGATCTTGAACACTTTGGAATTATTGGTAATGCTGCAACCAGCACAGTTTATCTACAAGCTATTTTTATTTGTTTCGTTTGCTCCTTAGGATTGATTTTCTTTTTATCCTCCTTAAAATTTCAAGAAGTAAGCATAACAGTACCAATTACTTCAGTAAATATATTTAATATTCTGACATCTGTTTTTATTGTAGGTGAAAGGTTTTATTCTGTTTATTACCTGTCGTTTTCAATTGCTTTGGTTGGGATTTTACTCACACAAAATTTTAAGCTCAATAAAAAAAATCGTTGGAATAAAGGTGCAACATACGCAATATTGGCAACTTTTTTTTGGGGAATTACCTATCCCTTATTCAAATTTGTTTCGCCTATTATTGGTGCCCTCCCGCTTTCATTCATCTTAGAGTTTAGTGTCACGATTTCTGCCTTAATTTGGGCAATCAGTAAGAAAAAGAGCATAGCACTACAACAACTCCTATCCATAAAAAACCTTACACATTATTTTGTGTTAGCAGGATTGCTCATAGGCGGAACCTTATTTTTCAATCTTGCGATCCAAAGCTTGTCTGTTTTAACGCTAAATATTCTATCTAATTTACAATTAGTGGTTTCAGTGTTAATAGGCATAGTAGTTTTTAAAGAAAAACTAAGTCAGAAACAACTCAGTGGGATCATTCTCATTCTCATATCTATACTCCTTACCCAGTTTTTCGCCTGAGACTATATCAAGTGGACTAAAGCCTAAGTCGAATTGGAGATATAGGGGTAGAAAAGAATAAACTGAACAGTCAAAAAAAACACGACCCAATCAATAACCGGTACAAAATCTGTTTTAAATATGTTAAGTGCCAGGTTCACAACAGAGTTTCCTCTGTCTTTTTCCGAGCAAAAAATGCCACCCTCCAATAATTGAAGCATAATAGACCCCACAGAAAACACACCCTAACAGCTATTTCTTTTAATGAAGTTAATTTTTTATTTTTGTGAGGTTAATAAAAGATTGGGGGTTACCTGATGTATAACTTATTGTACTTTTGGAAATTAAGGAATGCACTTTTGGAAAAAAGTTGTGTTAATAAGCCGTTGCACCAGTCAAAAAAGCAATTATGAACTAAGACTGAACTGCTCTACCTATGAAACTAACTCCATATGAAATAAAAGTGTTGAAAGATGAAGTACAACAGCGTTTCGGGAAGGAACTGATCTCGTCCTATGAATGCGTTCAACTTTCAGAGCACATACATAAAACAACAGGCAAATACATCAGTTCTCAAACAATACGTCGTTTTTTTGGATTCATAAACGATGGCACCAACCCTTCATCCTATACTATTGCAATATTATTGAATTATTGCAATATTGATTCTGTTGAAGAATTAAGGCTGCAAGAAAGCCGATATAGAACAAAACAGAATTTGCCGGATGCAATATCACTGATTAAAGAGTTTTACAACATCAGTCTTACACCTGAGACCGATTTTAATTTTCAGAAATCCTGTGGAAATGTAGCCAGGCAAATACTCTCCAACCCGGTGTTAATGAACGAACTTTCCGGATACCTTTGTAAGAATCCCGTTTCGCAAATATACTTTTTTGAACGGCATCCATATATTGATGGTCTTGCCAGCGGATACACAAAACACATAAAAAGCTATATAACTGAAAAGAATACAATTGAAGCCCGACTATTTGGCAATTGCCTTATCCATCTCGGTTTGTTCTTGTCGCGCAAACATATGGAAGCCAGTAAAATTTTAGAAAAAATAAATGCCATCGGAATACAACATACGATTCATCCTTTCGTACAAGCCCGTCTAATCATGGCAAACTTATTAGATGCTAAGACTACTAACGATACAGGCAAATTAAGTCATTGGACCGAAATTGCATTCAGGGAAGAGAAAAGGCAAAAGAGGTATCCGGTTGAAGAAGCTTATTTCCCGTTTTTTCAGTTTATCCTTGCCGATGCATTCAATTTGGTTGGCAAATTTGATGAAGTACTGGAAATGATACATATAGCGTCAACGGATTATAAAAAAGTTGACAATTCACCTATTGAAGATGGATATTATACTGCCTTATCATTAATGCATGCCATAGCTTTATTCCATTCGGGAAATATTCCAGCATGCAAAAAGCTGTTAGAAAAGGTTGATCACCTTGAGCTTATTTTTACCTCAAAAAAATATTTTCTGATTCAAAGGCTGTTGCTTGAGTTGCACATGGCAAAACCACAGTCATCAAAAAAAAGACAATCCTTACATAAAGAATTGAATAAGATAGTGAAGGAAACAGGATTTACATATTTCTCTGCCTGATTATCAATATATAGCTATTCTTATCTTTTGTCCGACTTCCACTTGGATTAAAATGGAATTTTTTGTCAGATATTTTATGCTTTTTTTTGTTGAAAACTATTGGTATGAACGAAATATATGTCAATCCAGCAAATCCAATCAAAACAGTATTTGTGTTTCCGATTCACAATGCGCTAAAACAAGGTATAGCAGAATATGAAGCCACCAGGCGTGCATGGAGGGTATCAGAACGAAATCAGAGTTTAAGGCCTGCATTTGCTGTAGGTCTGAAAGACTATATTTCAATTACTAGTTATGAAATAGCAGCGTGGAATCCTGACGAACAAGAGCCGGAAAAGATGGCATTTGAATCGCCACTACATCCTTTTCCGTCAACATATTATCCTTTGTCAGATCAAAACTGGTCATATATTATTGAGATCACTAAAGGATATTGGCAATTTGGGAGACATCTGATTGTAGAGTTTGATGGAGCAGGGAAATTTCGGATCAAAAGTGGTTCACGAGACCACTCATGGCATAATTGTATTAAGAAATCAGACTAATCTAACACCAAAGGTCAATTTAAAATGAAAAAGATAGTATTATTACTTGGGCCTATAATAATACTTACATTTTTTTCAGGCTGTGCTGTCCGTCTTGACTTCTGCGAATGTACGAACATAGCAAAAACATTAACCGATCCTTATTTCTTGACCGAAAAAGAAATAAGAGCAAAAAAAGAAGGGTGTAAATGGATATATGAAGAACTTTCACCAGCAGAGTTCATGCAACACTTAGCTGAATGTGACTGAAACAATATTCCACTAAACTCAAATAACCCACTACCGACTTCTATAAAATAGTAGCAGGCAACAAATCTATTTAAGAGGCTCATTCTAAATGAGTATCTCCCATATCCTTCTATCGCCTCATATACTGCTCTCAATAGAATCATAGATCACCAGTTCAGACAAAGAATAATTTGATACAGGTATAGGTTTTGCAGAAATTATTTTTTACTTTTGTGTGGTAAACGTAAATCACTATCATGATAATATGTAACTTATTGATTGTAAGGTTTCTTGAGATTTCTTAGAGTAAAATCATGAAAATAATATTTACACACAAAGGGGGAAAAAGAAGCAGTAACAGAACTAAACAAGTATGGATTTATGAAAAAGATTCCGATATTGATTTTCTTATTTGCTATAGCTATTAGCAGTTGCACAAAAGAGGATACTGAGTTACGATTACCAGACTTTTCGACACCTTCAATAAAAGGCTATCATCAAAGAGATTTTCATGGATTGAGTATGGGGATTGTAGGGAATCCAAATGTTCGATTAGGCAATGGGACAGATTATACTAATTCCACATATTATTTTGTTACCTACCCAAATCCAAGTTCAGATAATGTTTTATTCATCTATGTAAAAGCCCCAACCGATCACGAAAAAAAACTAGTATGGATAACTCCTGCATACTGGGACAATCAAGGGTCGAATTATATCATAAATAAAGATAATTATATTATTATTGGAGGTCACCCATATATTCAAGCAGAGTTTACTTCTGATCTTCTCACGATAGATGTATCCTTAGTTCCCCGAGGTTACTACAGAATTTACTTAAAAGTAAACGATCATTTATTATATGATAATATTGTAATTAATTAGTGTCTGTCTTTAATGTCCTCAATTTTTTCATTAGTCAGTCATCAATACAGTATTCATAGGCATAAGCACGGCTATGGTATATGATGGCGGCCTGTTTTAGCCGGTAAAAATGTTTT
>Ga0172377_10001073_pt1 | contig 27255 bp, 26 predicted proteins | sample Pumphouse3metaG_FD_119749 | JGI IMG/M metagenome (GOLD analysis project Ga0172377, IMG submission 119749) | Leachate microbial communities from a municipal landfill in Southern Ontario, Canada - Pumphouse #3 metaG | ecosystem: Engineered > Solid waste > Landfill > Unclassified | place: Canada... | reverse complement strand
TCGACGGCCTGAACCTGGATCCCCTCACCGGCGAAGCCCGCTACTTTTATCCCCGCTACGACCGCAGCCACAGCGTCTCGGTGGTGGAAAACTACAACATCAGCGAAAACACCGGCTGGCAGCCCCTCGGGGCGGATTTCAAGCTGGGCCTGAATTTCACCTACAATTCCGGCCAGCCAGTGGAGGTGCCGGAACGCATCTATTTCGACGGCGAAAACTATCAGCTCATCTACAGCTATAAAGACGGCTACCGCATGCCTTACTACATGCGGCTGGACCTCAGCGCCAAACTGCAGTGGAACACGCGTTGGGGGAGCATCGAGCCCTACCTGGACATGATCAACATCTTCGACCGCAAAAACGTGAGTTTCCGCAGCTACCAGCTGGTACCCCAGGAAGACCTTACCCTGCGCCTGGAGACCCGCGACGGCTCCCAATTCCCCTTCCTGCCTTTCATTGGAGTGAATGTAACATGGTAAGAAAACACCTCTTCCGCCTTCTGCCCATCCTGCTGCTGGCGCTCACCCTCGCCTCCTGCGAAAACACCAGCGGGCCGCGCTTCGAGGGCGAGGTCTTCACCGTGGCGGGATTGCTGATGGCCGGCCAGCCTGTCAGTTTTGACTATCCCATCTATGTGACCCGCAGCTCGGCCATCGAGGATTTCAACCTCCAGGAGATCTTCGTTTACGACGCCACGGTCACCATCCGCGACCTCGACACAGGCCTTCAGTTTCCGCTTACCCCAGCTCTGCACGAGTTTAAGTTCAAGTACATCGACACAGCCCAAAATATCATCCAGCCCGAGCATCGCTACCGCATCGAGGTGCTGGCGCCCGGCGCGGATTCGCTGATCTGGGCCGAAACCACTGTTCCGCCCTGCCTTACCGGCGAGCCCGATCCTTACGGAACCAATCCCCCCGGCAGCGGCTATTCACTGGATCCCGAAACCCAGAACGAGATCCCCTGGGCCAGGATCGACAGCGACTTTCCTGCCATCGCCAGCACCGGCGAAGCCGCGGGAAACTTCAACCTGATGGCGGAAACCTTCTGCCTGGAGCCCTTCAGCACGGACCTCGAATTCACCTCAGAATTCCTGCCTAACGCCCATCCGGATTCCAGCCTGGCTGAGGGTTACAACGCCGGCCGGCCGCCGCGCAGGCTCAGTTTCATGTACCGGTTCAGCACCTCGCCCCTGCCCGGTTTGCCGGGTAACTACATCGTGCTGAACAACTACGCCACCGCCATCGTTTTCTACGGACGCTACCGGGTGCGCCTGCAACTGGTTGACGATAACTATTTCAACTACAACTTCATTGACGAAGGTTACCTCCACGGCGGCATCCACAACGCCCTCGGCTATTTTGGCTCCGCCAGCGGCACGGAAATGTTTGCCCGCATCGTGAGAGAAGCCCCTCTTTAAGGCTCAAGTTCATTTAGGGTGGTTAAACCCAGCGCCGTCTCCGTCATTTTGGCGCAGGCAGTGTGAAAACTCATTTCAGAGTCCCGGAGGGACGGCATTTTAGATAGCTACGTTGGTTTCAAGATCTTTTACGTGAGTCCCGGAGGGACGGCATTTTAGATAGCTACGTTGGTATCAAGATCTTTTAAGTGAGTCCCGGAGGGACGGTATATATGATGCGTATTTCATTGTAGTTTATTTGAGTATCGGATTCCAATATCCCGTCCCTCCGGGACTCATTGTGGGATGGTTCGGGCATATTGTGCTATCTAAAATCCCGTCCCTCCGGGACTTTACGGAATCTTTCCTTACTTTTCACCCATACTCCTGAGCCGGGATGATATCCGTCGCGCCCACTCCATTTGAGCATGAACCCCAATTTTTTGCCAAAACGAATTTCTTTGGATAAAGGAATGCTTTTTGCACGATCGATATACAGATTTCGCCGGGAGGTGATTAAATGCAGCCTACTTGGAAAAACTGGCTCATCATCCTTCTTTTGGGGGCGCTGGCTTTCGCGGCCCTGCCTTTGGGAGCGGATGAAGTGATGAACGTGTATTCCGCGGGCAGTTCTGAGTTCAGCCACGGATTTCGGGCCAGCCAGACCGTGGGGGACAGCCTGCAGCTTTATGACTATGAGATCCTGGCTGACAGAGTCCTCATCAAACTGGCCACGGTCGGCCCCGACGGGCAAAGCGGTCCCCAGCATATTGTCCACCAGTTCGGGACACAACCTGACTGGGGCAATCTATCAAGCAATCCCCTGGCCTTTTCCTGCAAGGCTGGCAAGCTGTTTTCCGCCTTTCACACAGCCAACCGGGTCATTGTCTGTTGCACGGACCACAGCGGTACCAGCCAGCATGTGTTCAACACCTCCGGGCTGAATATCGAAGACTATATGTTCGGCCCCACCCTCTATGTCTTGGATGAAGCGCGGGCCTACCTCTGCGCCACCAGCGGCGCTTATCCCCAGGTGACCCAGGTGGTGTACATCCTGAACCTGTCCAACAACAGCCTGCAACCGCTGCACCAAAGCCAGGGCTGGCTGCCGCACTGCGTCCTCTCCTTCGAAGATGAGTTCTTCCTCTTCTGGACTGAAGGCGGGCCAGACCTCCTGGTGCAGAACCACAACATCATCCAAACCTACCCGCAGGGCTGGCTTCCAGCCAGCGAAGGCGGCGGAGCGGGCTTCACGCAGACCAGGAAACTCTGCGGAAACTATTTTCAGACCCTGGCCATCGGCCTCATCGAAGACGCGCCCACCACTGCCCATCTGGTCTGGCTGGAAGGAAACACGCTGCACAGACAGTGGTTGGACGGGCCCAGCCAGTATCCATTTATGGCAGAGCATTACAGGGATGTGATCACCCACAGCGACACTAGTTTTTCGGCTGTCCACTATTGGTTCTCCCCGCCTCCGCTGATCGAACTGCGTTGGTCATTTTGCCACAAAACCCTGGTTAATGGCGTATTCAGCGACTTGCTTACCTTCCCTGACCTTACGGGATACCCGAACGCGGCTTTTCTGAGAAAGCTGGATGAGGACTACACCCTGGCTATCAACCGCCCGACGGGCACGCGGTACGGCTTCCATCTGGTGGATTATCCCCTGGGTGTGGTGAGGGATTACAGCTTTGACGGGATGAACGTTTGGGCAAGTTACTGCCTCAATTCCGACCGGAGCGTTTACTTGCTGGGCAGGGCCGCCTACGACGCCCCCTGGCAAGTTTACGCCTTCCGGCTGGAACTGGGCCTTTCGGCGCAGGATGAAGAGGTTCCGCCAGCCCCGGTAAGGATCGCGGCCTTCCCCAATCCCTTCCGGTCATCCTGCCAGATCGAAGTAAGGACCGAAATCCCGCTGGAAGCGAGCCTGGAGATCTTCAACCTCAGGGGTCAGAAAGTGGCCCGGATCTTCACAGGACAATTCGAAAGAGGCGGAAACAACTTTGCCTGGGACGGCAAAGATGAAAACCTGCGGGATGTTTCCAGCGGTATTTATCTGCTCAGGCTGACCACTTCAGAAGGATCATACAGCCGCAGGATGATGCTGCTCAGGTGACAGACAGAGGATAAGGCCGCGCCCTGACAGGTTGGATCTACTGATATAAACCCATATTGGGCAGCCTCTTGTGATGTAGCCCATGAACCTTTTGCACCGATTCTAGCCCAAGCGCCTCTCCCCCATATAGTTCCCCTTCCTCGCCCTGGATGGCCCCCATTATCATTACGGGATAAATACGGGATCAATACGGATGAAATCCGTATTGATCCCGTATTTATCCCGTAATGATGCTGGGAGCCAGGCAAATAGAAAATGGCGGTCCGAAGACCGCCTGTATATTGTTGATCCGGAGATCAGATCAGGTTTCGATCACCTCAACGTTGGCGCGGGGCAGGATCATTTTGCTGCCGTCCTCGAACTGGGCTTCCAGCACGCGGACGAGGGTTTCGGATTCCACTTTGGTAAGCTCTTCCGGCAATCCGGTCACTTTGGCGATCTTGCCGAAATTGGGTTCGCGGATCACGCGGATGAGGGTTCCCGGTTCCAGCACGGGCATGGCGGCTTCTTTGACCACCAGTTCCTTTTCGTCGAAGGGCAGCGGCACGATTATCTCGGGGCGGATGACTCCGGCGCGGATCTGGGTGCGGCCATGGATGGAGGTTTTGTAGCCATTGAACTTTTGCAGCAGTTCGAAGGTTTTGCGGGCCATGGTGATCTTGCCGAAACCTTCCGTGACCACGATGGTGAGGCCGATGTTCTCGTGCCCGGTGATGGCGACGCCGATGTCGTGACCGAGGAGTTTTTTGATGTCCTGGTCGTCGATGCCGCCGGTGATAATGGCAATGGCTCCGTGCTTGCGGGCCGCTTCGATCACATCATGCGAGACAAAAGCCCCGGTGACTATGATCTTGCCGGAGCAGGCGTCGGTGACCTCGGAAGCAGTGATCACCGCGTCCGGCGATTTGGCCAGCACCAGGATCTCGCCGATGGTTTCGCCGCCGAGCCCGAAGATGCCCTGGATGTAAGCGCTCTTGTTTTCGATGATGACGCCTTCATCCGGCATCACATCGGTTACCACGCCGTCAATGAAGGCTTTCACCTGCACGGGAATGCGGGGCTCGCGGAGCAATACCTGTCCGGTGACGGAGGAGATGCTTTCCACCTCACCTTCTACGGGGGAACGGACTTCGTTTTTGAACAATCCGGTGCCAAAGAGGCCTTTGGTTTCTGCCAAAACGGTATGAGTGTTGATCTGCTGGCCGGCCTCGATCTTGATGAAGTTGTCCAGCTGAGAGGGCGTGACACCGAGTTTGTTGGCCAGGTTGAAGGGTATCACCTTGCCCGGGAGCAAGGTTTCCGCGATCACTGTCTCGGCCTTGACGTGATCGCCCTTTTTAACCAGCACCTTGCCTTTGAGCGGCAGGATGCGTTCTTTGCGCAAGATTATGTTTTCAGTTACTGAGAGTCCGGCTGAGTATGCTTGTCCCATTTCTTACCTCCTACTTCAGGATCTGATCCGGATAGGCCTGGAATTCGGTCATCCATTTCTTCAGGGTGGCGATGCGTTGGACGCGTTCAGTGGGGATCACGAAAGGCTGACGGCCACGGGTATCCAGCACGATGCCGACGATGCCGCCGTGCAGATCGACCGTGAGTTCCTTGTTCTTGTTCTCATCGAGGATCAGGCCGCCGTGGGTTTTAAGGGTGGCTTTGGCCACTTCGCCGACGCCGCAGGGGATCAATCTCACTTCGCCGAAGGGGATGTCCTCTTCCCAGATCTTGCCGTCCGGCAGTTCGAGCCTGGCGTTCAGGGCGGGTTTGCCGATCTTGCTCTTGCCCACGGGAGCGACGCAGGAACCCAGATAAACCATGCAGTCCTTGCGGAAAACCTCCGTGGCGGCTTTGGTGCTGATCTCGGAAAGCACACCCAGATGCGGCATCATGAAGATGCTGTCCACTGCCAGGCGGGTCACGCCTTCGGGCAGGAAGGCGTTGATGAGCAGCATAACGGTTTGGTGCCGGCGCGGAGCGTGGGAAAGCACCCCGCCGCTGCCTACCAGGAGGTCCAGGGTCATCAGATTGACGATGGTGGCGCCGGAGGTGGATTGGCTGAAGGCTTCGGAGATGTCGCGCTGGCGCTGCATGCCCTTGAGGCTGCTGGCAAATTCCTTGTGCTGTTCGAAAGCCAGACGCAGCGCTTCGATGGCGATGGCCTGTTCCAAAACGAGTTCCTCCAGCAGGGAAGGGATCGTGGTGGGACGGATCATCTTGTTTTTGATCATGTTGCGCAGATAGTTTTCATCGATGTCCAGCGGTACCCAGCGCATGATGTTATCCAGTCCGGCGGAGGCCAGAACGTTGGAGATGCTGTAGCTCATGCCCAGGTTCGCGCTCACGGTGCGGTTGAAGACAAATTCCTCGGTGAAAACGGAAAAAACGTCCGTGGTAGCACCGCCGATATCCACCCCGACAACCTCGATGTTTTCCTCTTTGGCGATGGCCTGCATGATGTTGCCGACGGCCGCGGGGGTGGGCATGATGGGCACGTTTTCGTGACCGGGGCCCTGGCACCATTCCATCAGCTTGTTGTAGCCGGGGGCCTGCTTCATCACGTGTTCCATGAAGAGGTCGTGGATCTTGTCGCGGGCGGGGCCGAGGTTTTCGGTTTCCAGTTTGGGCCGGATATTGTCGGTGACGATCAGATCCACCTTTTCGGCCAGGGAATCTTTGATGAATTGTTGGGCTTCCTTGTTGCCGGCGTAGATCACAGGCAGTTTATAGCCGGAACCAAGACGGGGCTTGGGATCGGCGCCGCTAACGAGCTCCGCCATTTCCACCACGTGTTTGATGGTGCCGCCGTCTTCGCCGCCGGCCATGAGGATCATGTCCGGACGCAGTTCACGGATGCGTTCGATCTTCTGGTGGTTCATGCGTTTGTCGTTGCTGGCGATCAGGTCCATCACGATGGCCCCGGCGCCCAGGGCAGCGCGTTCGGCGCTTTCGCCGGTCATGGAGGCCACCACGCCGGTGACCATCATCTGCAAGCCGCCGCCAGCCGAGGAGGTGGAAACATAGGCGTCCACACCCACATCGCCTTTGCGCGGGATCACGAATTCCCCGTTCTCCATGAAACGGATGTTGGGGTTCTGATATTTGAGCCGGGCCAGCTCTTCCAGTTCCTGAGTGGCGTTGATCACGCCCTTGGTAACGTCGTTGAGCGGGGCTTCCACAGTTGTGGGCGCCTCGCCGCGGATGGTTTGGCGATATTCACCGTCCACCCATTCGATCAAAATGGCCTTGGTGGTCGTGCTGCCGCAGTCCGTGGCTACGATCCGGGTCAGGCTTTTTTCGTCGTATTGCATTATACCTCCGCTTATTCAGCTGATTTATCGTCTTTTTTAAAGATCTTTCTGATGATGGCTTTCCGTTTGTTTTTTCGCCGCAGGTTCCGGAGTTTGGCCTCGGCCCGGCGTTCGCGGTTCAGCTCTTCGTCAAGTTCGTCGATGCGTTTGATCAGGCGCTTGAAATGGTCTTCGTCCTGGATCATCAGGGCGAAATGCTGGTATTTCTGCGAGTCGAAGATCATCTCGGCGAAGGGCAGGATGAAATACAGGGCCTGGCTGGCAATGCCGTGCAGGGGATGCAGCGATTCCAGCAGCAGGATTCCGGCCGAGCCGATCTGCTTTTCCACGATGAAGCGGGCCACCTTTTCGATCATCTGGTTCGCTTCGTCGGCAGTGATCGTGGTCTTGATCTCCTGATATTCCTTGTTCATGTCAGACAGCCCTCGTGGCCGTTAAAACAGCGATCCTGGCCGCGCCGGCAGCTTTGAGCACCCGTGAGACTTCATTGACCGTGGTGCCGGTGGTGAAAACGTCATCGACCACGATGATCCGCTTTCCAGCCACAGCGGCTTTCCGGGCAAGCGAAAAAGCCCCCTCCAGGTTGTCCAGCCTGGCCTGGCGGCTCAGATTGGTCTGGCTGCGGGTGTTGACGCGGCGGAGCACGGGCTGCGCGAAAGGCAGGTTCAGCCTTTCCGCCAAAGCGCGCCCCAGCAGCTCAGACTGGTTGTAGCCCCGTTCGCGCTGCCGCACCCTGTGCAGGGGCACGGCCGTAACGAGGTCGAAATTGTTCGCGAAACGCCTGGCCGCGGGAATGCCCAGAAGGGCCTGGCTGAAAAAGGCGGCCGGGGATCTGAGAGCGTCGTATTTGAGCTGATGCACCAGCTCCTGCACCGGGGATTGGTAAATGTAGGCTGCGCGCGCGTAATCAAAAACATATTGGAGCTGGGAACAGGCTTCGCAGCGGTAATTTTCCAGCGGGGCGCCGCATTTGTCGCAGTAGTTTTCGGCGATCAGGAGCAGCCGCTCGCGGCAATCCGGGCAGAGAACTTCCCGGGCCTCATCCACAGGAGCGTTGCAGGCCAGGCAGACCGGTGGGAACAAGAGTTTATCCACCGAGCCCAAAATGGCTTTCCAGCGCATCGAAGATCCTTTTCCCGTCCTGGCTGACCACCGCGTCGGTGGCGGAACGCTCAGGATGGGGCATCATTCCCAGAATACGCCCTGAGGCGTCGCAGATGCCGGCAATGTTGTCGCGGGAACCGTTGGGATTGGCTTCCAGCGTAGTGATTCCGGCGGCATCGCAATAGCGGAACACTATCCGGTTCGCATCCCGCAGTTCATTATAAACTGTGTCATCACAAAAATAATTGCCATCTTTATGGGCGATGGGAATATCCAGCACCGTTCCGGCCGGGATGCCTTCCGTGAAAGCTGTGGCGGATGTTTCCACCCTCACCCTCTGATGCCGGCAAATGAAATCCAGGCCGCTGTTCATCAGCAGCGTGCCCGGCAGCAGGCCGCACTCCGTAAGGATCTGAAAGCCATTGCAGATTCCCAGCACCAGGCCGCCTTTTTGGGCGAAGGCCAGCACTTCGTTTACAATGGGCGAAAACCTGGCCAGAGCGCCGCAACGCAGGTAATCTCCATAGGAAAACCCACCCGGAAGCACCACCAGATCGGGGTTTTGCAAATCCCGGCCCTTGTGCCAGACCAAGCGGCTGTCATGACCCCGGGAGGCAAAAACCTCCAGCGCGTCATGATCGCAGTTCGAGCCGGGGAAGGTGATCACGCTTACTTTCAAGCTTTGCCGCCCTCCTTGTCTTCCAGGGTGAAGCTGTAGTGTTCGGTGTTGGGATTGGCCAGCAGGTCCCGGCAGATCCGTTCAGTTTCCAGCTTTGCCTGCTCCCTGTTGGAAGTGTCAAAGCTGATCTCGATGTATTTGCTGACGCGGGTTTCAGCCACTGAGGCGTAACCCAGCTGACGCAGGGAATTGGTAACCGCTTTGCCCTGCGGATCGAGCACGTTGGGTTTGAGGCAGACGTATATTCTGGCCAGGATCATGCTGTTAACCTTTTGTTTTTTATAAGTTTATCATAATCTGGCAAGCCTGTTTTTCGTCAATGCTTTTTTTTGGCGATAGCCTGAGTTCCGCTTGGAACAAGGCAATTAGCTGTAGCCGCAGCCAAACAGGACCGGCGGCAGGAGATGTCTGTTCAATTGACCCTGGCTGGCGGTTCCTGGCCGTTGATCACCGCGATCGCGTTCTCCGCGGCCATTAGGGCCATTTGGGTGCGGGTTTCAATGCTGGCCGAGCCGATGTGGGGCAGCAGCACAGCGTTGTCCAGGGCCAAAAGTTCCGCCGGGACCTCGGGTTCGCGTTCATAGACGTCCAGCCCGGCAGCGGCGATTTTCTTTTCCTGCAAAGCCTTTATCAACGCGGTTTCATCCACGATGGGTCCCCGTGCGGTATTGACCAGAATGGTCTTTGGCCCCATCAGGGCGAACTGTTGGGCGCCAATGAGATGCCTGGTATCAGAGGTCAGAGGGGCGTGGATGCTGATGAAATCAGCCTGGAGGCAGAGGTTTTCCAGGTCTGTGCGCTCATACTCAGGCGGCATGGATCCCGGATCCGCCTTGGGGTCGAACCAGAGCACGCGCATGCCGAAACCTTCTGCCCGGCGGGCAACGGCGCGGCCGATGCGGCCCATGCCGATGACCCCCAAGGTTTTGCCGTGAACGTCCACACCCAGCATCAGCAGAGGCCCCCAGCCGTCAAAGCGGCTTTCGCGCACATATTTGTCCGCTTCCACCAAGCGTCTGGCGCAGGCCATGAGCAGTGCCCAAGCGAGGTCCGCGGTGGTTTCTGTGAGCACTCCAGGGGTGTTGCAGACCGCTATCCCCTTTTGGGTGGCGTACCGCACGTCGATGTTGTTGTAACCGACGGCGAGATTGGAAACGCATTTCAGCTTCGGGGCGGCATCCAGAAGCTCTTTATCGATGCTGTCGGTGAGCAGGCAAAGCAGGGCATCCGCATCTTCTACAGCTCGCAGAAACTCCTCTCTGCCAAGGGAGGCGCCGGAAGCGTGGACGGATACGTCGAAAACCTCTTCCAGCCGGTCAAGGGCGGGTTGGGGGATATTGCGGGTAACGAATATCTTGGGTTTTGGCATGCTGTACTCCTTCAGAATTTTTGACCGGGGACAACCATTTCCACAGCCTGGCGGTCGATCCAGCCGCTGAGGCCGTCCGGCAGGATCACCTGAAATTGCTGCCCCGAGGCCTGTTTAACCGTTACCGTGCTGGCCGGCGGCAAGTCCTTGAGCATCCGGCCTGAAGCTGGAGCAGCCCTCAGCTCCACCGCTTCCAACACCACTGCCCTGGAATTGTGCAGCCAACGGTGGTGTTTCACCAGCAGCGTGCCGCCAGAACCAAGCAGCAGAATACTGCTGATCAGGACCAGCAGGACGGGCAGGCCGCGTTCCTTATCCAGCGGGTAGTGGAAAAGCAGATGCAGGCTGAGAGTGTTTAGCAGGGCGCAAACCAGCACCATCAGCGCCAGCCGGTTGAGCGAAAAGAAATTGTAGATTCTCAGGAAAAGCTGTGCCAGATATGGTTGGCGGGGTTCCCGGGGCAGGTCGGGATCGGTGGTATGGATATAGTTGAGATTTTCCCGGGCCTGTTTGTGGGCGGAATCGATGTTCAGGGTCCGCAGGAAATTGAGCACTGCTTTCCCCCGGTCGCCCAGATGATAGTAACAGACGCCCAGATCATAATAGAGATCGGCGTTGCGAACACCCTTTTCCGCCAGAGGTTCCAGCCGGGCCAGGGTGGCGGCGTATTCTGTCTGGGAATTCCCGTTGGCGGCTCCGGACAGCGTTTGGATCGAATCAGAGTAGCTTTGGGCACCCAGAGCTGATAACCAGAAAAACAGCGGCAATAAGATCAAGGTCCTGTTCAACGTTCCTCCCCAGAAGCGTTGTTAATCCCTGCCTGACCGGTAACATTCACTTTACCATTTCCAGTGCCGGGGCGCCAGCGGCTGAGGGACTGAACCAGCTGCCGCAGTTTGAGCAAGGCCGCGTCCAGATTCCCGGCTTCCGCGCCACCCGGCATATAGCGGGCTTGCTGGCAGAGCAACAGAAACTCCTCCAACTGGGTGAGCAGCGTTGAAGGCAGTTCCTGTTGCCGCAGGGCTGCCAGAAGCTCTTCGGTGCCCAAACTCTGGGATACGCCGTATTTCCTGGCCAGATACTGCCCCAATCCGCTTTCCGCCAGGGGATAGAAATCCTGGGATAGATTCTCCGCAGCTGTGGTGGCCCGGCGCAGATACCTGTTCAGAAGCCGGCTGGCGGTCTTTTGTGCGAAAGCCGCCGGATCTTCCCGGCTCAGGTGCTGGTTGTGGGCCAGGAGGCCGGAAACAGCCAGGGATAGCAGGCAGGCCGCCAGGACCAGCCAGAACCAGGGTTGGGAGGCATGAGCCCGGAAATCGGGATAGTTGGGGCGGTTGAGCAGGGGATTCAGGGTTTTGGGGCTGTCCCCTTCCAGCAGGCCGGAAAAATAGGACAGTACGTTACCCTGCTTCACTTTCAGATCAAAAGGCTGTCTCCGGGAAAGCTTGTAGCTGCCTGAAACGGTGTCGAACCAGCTGAAAGTGACTCCCGGCAGCTGGTATTCCCCCGTTGCCCGGGGCAGCAGGGTGTAGATGATCCGGCGCTCGCCTTCGATCGGATTGCGGAGCTTGTCCTCAACGCCAGGTTCTGATATCTGGAAATTCTCCACCTCCCCGAAAGCGGGGCTGGTAAACTGGCTGAAGTTGCCTCTGCCGGAGATCTGGATAGTGCAGGTAAGCGCTTCCCCCAGAGTTATTTTGGAGCTCGAGTAACTATGGCTTACGTGAAAATTCCCAACCGCCCCCGTGAAGCCGGCCGGACGGCCCGGCGGCAAGGATCTGACGTTAATGTAGGCCGGCGAAGAAGCGGCATTGCGGTTGAGATAGCTGTAAAAACCGGAGAACTGGATCCTGCCGGTGAGAGTGGGCATCTGGAGGCGTCCCGTGGTTTGGGGATAGATCACGGAGCGCTTGATCAGGGCGCGCTGGAAGCGCCGGTTTTGATACTGAACGTCTTCGTAGCTAAGGCTTTGAGGTTGTTCATGCCCGGATTTGCCATAACCGGGATAATCCTTTTCGCTTTCCGTGAAAAAGGAATCCACCTGCTGATCTGTGTAGATGTAATAAGAAACTATAGCCGGCTCGCCCAGCCAGACGGTCTGGGTTTCCGGCAGGCAGAGCAGGAAGGATTCGCCCTGGCCGCGGCTGCGGTCTGGATACACCCCGCCGAAGGGATCGTACCAGGGGTCAAAATTGTGTTGCTGCGCGGGCGGCGGGGCCGCCGCGGAGTCTTTCACTTCAACCCTGAGGTCGGGAGTGCCGTAATCCCGGCCCCCTATTCTGAGCTTGAAACCCGGGATGCTGAACACGCCTGTTTTTTGCGGCAGATAGATATAGGTGAAGGTTTTGGTGTGGGTGTTGGAAAACACCCCGTTGATCCAGCTGGATTGGGTGGAAGAGCTTTCCACCACGTTGCGGTAGCTGAACTCAGGTATCTTGGGGGCGGTGGGCGCGGCCAGATCCAGCTTTTTGTCGCTGCTGATTTTCAGATCCAGCTGCAGCTGGTCGGAAAGGCCGATGGAGCTGTTGCGCAGAGAAGCCGTTACTTTCAGATTCTGGGCTGCCAGTTGCGCGGAGCAGATCAGCGCCAGCAGCAGGAAAGCGATTTTCTTTACCACCATTTGTCTGCCCCTCCTTTTTTGCCTTGCGGCTTCTGGGCCTGCCGATCTCTAGATTCCTGCTGGTCCAGCGCGTCCAGCTGGTTGCGGAATTTTTCCCGCTCTTCCTCCGGCTGGGGTTCCGGCTCGGTTTGCCGGTCCGGCTGATCCTGGTCTTGCCCGGGGGAAGGCTTCTCTTCAGGCGGCGGAGGCGGAGGTTTGTAACCCTTGAGGTTCAGCACCAGTTCGTAATTGGCTTTGGCGTCCTGATCGTCCGGATCAAGCAGCATTGCCGATCTGTATGCTTTGAGGGCTTCATCCAGCTTATCACCGCGGTAGAGGGCGTTTCCCCGGTCATAGTGAAGCCGGGATGCCTGGTCGTTTTCTTTAAGGGCCTCGGCCTGGCTGGTTTCGCTTTCGCCATAGTTGCCGGCCTGGTACTGGGATTTGCCCAGGCTGCTCTCCGGGATGTGATCGCCGTCCTTGGCATCGCGCAGTTTTTGCCAGATCTCGCCGGCCTGCTGATAGCGTCCCTGGTTGTAAGCCCCGGAAGCCAGGGAATGGCGTAAAACCTGTCCGCGGAACAGCAGTTCGAAGAGCAGGAACAGGAGGATCAAAGCGCAGATGGCCACAACGACTCGGCGGATGGTTTTCAGGTTTGTTGGCTTCATTTGCGTTTCCTCGTTTTGCGCAGAGGCAGGATCAGGCTTTCGGCCAAAAGCAGCAGCAGGGCCGCTGCGGCTGGAATGGCGTACTGATCCTTGAGGGCGCTGAGGTTGCGGCTGCGTTCCCAGCCCTTTTCCGCGTTGTAGATATCCTGCAGTATCTGATCCAATTCAGCCTGCCCCGGAGTTACGGAGAAATACTCCCCTTTGCCGCTGGAGGCTATCTGACGCAGCCTGGCGGCGTCCAGTTTGCTGAGGATCTGCTGGCCGGTGGCTTGGTTTTGCACCAGCACCCCCTCTTCCGTGCCCACACCCATGGAATAGATCTTCACGCCCAGCGCGCCCAGCCGCTTGGCCTGGACTACGGCGCTGTCCTGCAGGTCTTCCCCGTCCGTGATCAGCAGCAGCACGTTGCTGCCTCCCGCGCCCACAAAGCTCTTGCCAGCCAGAGCCAGGGCCGCCCCGATATCCGTTCCCTCGCGCACGGCGGCCTGGGTGCCAAGCCCGCCCAGGATCATCAGCGCGCTTTGATAATCATCTGTCAGCGGACATTCCAAAGTGGGAACCCCCGCGAAAGCAATGAGTCCGATCCGATCTCCCCGCAGCTTGTCGATCAAAGCGCCGATCTGCAGCTTGGCCCGCTGCAGACGCGAAGGCGTGATATCCTTGGCGTTCATACTCTGGGAGATATCCAGGCAGACCATGATGTCCAAGCCGCTGCTGTCCAGGTCGCGGGTCTCGTAATCCCATTGCGGGCGCAGGAGGGCGAAGATGATGAACACCAGGGCGAGGATAGCCAAAGCCGTTTTCAAGGCCAGGAAAAACGGCGAGTACTTGCTCAGGTACTCAGAATAGAAAGCTGTTTCGGCGAAACGGGAAAAGCGTTTGCGGCGCCGTGGTTCAAGCAGCGCGAGCAGAACGATGAGCGGGATCAGGATGAGCAGCAGCCAGAGGTGTTCGGGATAGTAGATGTTCATCGGCTCACTCCGGCAGGATGGGCATTGCCAGCAGGCGCAGAAACAGTTCCAGCGCCAGCAGCGCGAACGCCGCCCACAGCAGCGGCAGGAACTGCTCCGCCCAGATGTAATGCACTTTGGCCTGATACTCCGTGGTTTCCAGGGTGTCGATCTTATCCATGATCTGCTGCAGCTGGGCGGCGTCACTGGCCTGGGCGGCCACTCCGGTGCCGGTTATCTGGGCTACGTTGTTCAGCGCCGCCATGTCCAGTTCCACAAACATCTTGCGGTAAAAGGTGCCAAAGCGCGGATCGGTGATGGGAAAATCCACATAGCCGTTGCTACCCACCCCGATGGGATAGACCTTGATGTCGAAGGCACGGGCCATCCTGGCCGCCGTGGCGGGATCGATCTCGCCGGTGTTGCTCACCCCGTCCGTGATCAAAATAACCACCTTGCTCTTGGCGTTGCTGTCTTTGAGGCGGGCCACCGCTTTGGCCAGGCCCAGGCCGATCGCCGTGGCGGAGGCTTCCTGATTCACTTCCAGGCGTCCCAGCTGCTCCCGCATCGAGAGATGGTCGAAGGTCAGCGGGCTCTGGGTGAGGGCGTATTCGGAAAAGGCGACCAGGCCGAAGCGGTCGTTGGGCCGCCTGGCGATGAAATCCTGGGCCACCTTGACGGCCGCCGCCAATCTGTTTTGCGGGGCGAAATCCATGGCCAGCATCGAGCCGCTGATATCCACGGCCAAAACGATATCCACCCCTTTCTGGCTGATATCGCGAGTGCCGGTTCCCCAGCGGGGTTGGGCCAGCGCCAGCACCAGGCAGAGCAGGATCAGGGCGCGCAGCGCGGGAAAAAGGTATTTCCAAAAGCGGCTCTGGGCTCCGATCTGCCGCAGCAGGGAGATCCGGGTGAAGGGCAGGCGTGGTTTGCGGGGGTTTTGCCAGCGCGTTTGCCACAGCCAGATCAGCGGGATCAGCAGCAAAGCCAGCAACCACCAAGGCTGGGCAAATTTAAGCATCGCCGCCTCCAACGCTGGCAATCTTCAGCCGCGCTTCCTCCACCTCGAAAGACCGCAGCCAGCCCCGCAGCCAATCTTCAGCCGCTTGGGTCTCTTCCCAAGACGGAGTGTATTTGGCAAATTTCACGCGGTCGCAATGCTGCAGAAAAGCTACAACCTCCAAGGCAGAGTCCACCCGGATGCGCCGGGTGACCCAATCGATCTCGGAAGTGGACATCTCCAGCGCGGAAAAGCGGTATTTACGCTCCAGAAACTGCCTCATGATCTCTGACAGCCGGTAGTGATGAAGTTTGTGCTCGCCGTGATACATCAGCTCTTCCGCGATAAGGGCGTCCAAACTGCTCAAAGCCATTTTCCAGGCCGGATCGGGAACGATCGGCACAGGTGGTTTTTCGCCGTCAGTTTCGGCGGATTTGGCCACGCGGGGTTTATACAGGATCACAAACAGCATCCCGGCCGCGGCCAGCGCCACAAGCAAAAGATAGACCCACCAGGGCAGTTGAAAGGGATACTTTTCCAAGGGTTTGATATCCACCAGCAGGGTGTCCGCCTCTGCCCGCACGGGGATGATATTCAGCCGGAAACGGTCGATAAACAGCGGCCCGGCGGCAGGATCGGCAGGCTTCACCTCCAGGGAGGGAAAACTGTGCGAGCCCGGAAACAGAGGCACAATAACCACTTTCAGCCAGTTTGCACCCAGGCGGTCTTCGATCACTTCCCAACCGCGAATGTGGAACACAGTCAGCGTGTCCGGCACCACCACGCTTTTAAGATCAGTTTCTGCCCTGATCTCCAGCACAAAGCGGTCGCCCACGCTCAGGTCATCCGCCCCCACCAGTTTCTGGTCCAGCCCTTCCGCGCCCAAAAGTCCCATCCAGAGCGCGATCAACAGCCCAAGCAGCTTTTTCAACGGTGGGCCCTCCGGCGCTTTTTCCGCTCTTCAAAGAACGAGCGCAGCGCCTTAACCTGGGAATCCCGGTTGCGGATGAGGATATGGTCCACCTGCATGGCCTTCAGTTCTTTGGCCAGCGCTTGCTGATATTTGCTGACGCCGGCCTCAAAAGCCTTGCGGATGCTGCCGTGGGAGCTATTCACATAAAGGGTTTCACCGGTTTCGGGATCGCGGATGTTCAGGATCCCAGCGTCCGGCAGGCTCAGTTCGGCTTCGTCCAGAACCTGAATCGCTATCACATCGTGTTTCTGGGCCAGCAGGCGCAGGGACTTCTGATAGCCAGTGTCCATCAGATCGGAGAGGACAAAGACCACGGCGTGTTTTTTGAGGATCTGGCTGGCAAAGGTGAAAGCTTCGCCCAGGGCGGTTCCGGTGTGCCGCGGTTCCAGATAGAGCACGTCGCGGAGGATCTCCAGCGCTTTGTTGCGCCCTTTTCGTGCCGGCAGGTATTTTTCCAGTTGGTCCGAAAACATGATCAGCCCCACCTTGTCGTTGTTTGAAAGCGCGGAGAAAGAGAGCAGGGCAATGATCTCGGCGATCCGCTCCTTCTTAAGGGCTCTGGAGGTGCCAAAATTCTGCGAGGCGGAGACGTCCACGATGAAAAACACGTTCAGTTCGCGGGTTTCCTGATATTTCTTGATGTAGGGCATGCCCAGGCGGGCGGACACGTTCCAGTCTATGTCCCGGTAGTTGTCGCCGCTCTGGTATTCGCGCACTTCGGCAAATTCCAGTCCCTGCCCTTTGAAGCTGGAGTGGTACTGGCCGCTGAAGATCTCGCTTACAATTCCCCTGGCGCGGATCTCGATCCGTTCTATCCTGGCCAGGATTTCCGCCGGAGTCCGGGCTGGCATGGGCTTTCCTTTAAGGGACCTCGATCTCTTCGAAGATGCGGGTTACGATCTCTTCCGTGCTCACAGCCTCCGCCTCCGCTTCGTAGGAAAGGATGATGCGGTGCCGCAGCACGTCTTTGCCAACGGCCTTGATGTCATCCGGGATCACGTAGCCGCGGTGCTCCAGATAGGCGTGGGCTTTCGCCGCCCGGGCCAAATAGATGGTCGCGCGGGGCGAAGCGCCATATTGGATCAACCCGTTCAGCGCGGAGATCCGCGGATAGCGCTGCGGATGGCGCGTGGCTTGGATCAGGTGCAGGATGTAATCCTTGAGCTTTTCCTCCATATAGAGGTCTGCGATCACGCCCCGCATGGCTTCCAGATCCTGCGGGCGCAATACCCGCTGGGTCTTGAACTCGCGTTCCACCACCATCCTCTCCAGGATCAGCCGCTCTTCCTCAAAGCTGGGATACTTGATCTTCAGCTTCATCAGAAAGCGGTCGATCTGCGCTTCCGGAAGCGGGTAGGTGCCTTCCTGCTCGATCGGGTTCTGGGTGGCCATCACGAAAAAGGGCCGCGGCAAAGGGTAGGTGGTGTCGCCGATCGTCACCTGGCGTTCCTGCATCGCCTCCAGCAGCGCGGATTGCACTTTTGAGGGTGCGCGGTTGATCTCGTCCGCCAGGATGAAGTTGGCAAAGATGGGACCCTGCTTGGGGCTGAATTCCCCTGTTTTCTGGTTGAAGACCAAGGTGCCGGTGATATCCGCCGGAAGGAGGTCCGGCGTGAATTGGATGCGCTTGTAGCTGGCGTCGAATGCGCTGGCTAAAGTGCTCAGGATCAGGGTCTTGGCCAGCCCGGGAACGCCTTCGATCAGCACGTGGCCGTTTGCCAAAAGCCCGATCAGCAGCCGGGCGATCACGGCATCCTGGCCCACTATCACCTTGCCGATCTCGGCGCGCAAACTGTCCAGCACCGCCGAACTTTCCGCCACCCGGACGTTTATCTCTTCAATGTTCATTTTCTCTCTCCAAAGCTCCCCATAATAAAAAACGGGAACAGGCAGATTGCATATTCCCGATGGGATTCAATTGTCTCACGGCTCCGCGAAGACATCGGCTTGGCTTATCAAACCGCCTTGCGGACCTTGTTCGCCTTCAGGCAGGAGGAGCAGACTTTCACCTTCTTCACTCCATTGCCGATGATGGCGCGAACTTCATGCAAATTAGGATAAAATCGCCGCTTGGTGGCATTCAGCGCGTGGCTGCGGTGATTGCCGACCTGGGCTTGCTTTCCACATATATCGCATATTCTTGACATTATTCACCGTCCAGATTGTTTTCTTTGAAACCACTATTTTCCCACCCACTTTTTTGACAAGGATTATTTGCGGATGCCGGCGCTGAAATGATGGAGGGATGGCACCCGCGCCTGCATGCCCAACCCCTGGCCTGCCCACGCCTTGCTTTTGCCCGGCTGCCTACATGGCTTGGACATGGCTTGGACAAAGGCAAAACTGTGAGGGGCGGGGATCCAATAGACAAAGGGGCAAATTCATAAACCCATAAAAGTGGCTGCGAATCCATTAATTCAATGAAAGAACTTGTTTATTCGCCACCGGACTGTCTGAGCATGTTACATCAAGGAGGAAGTTCCTCCAACCCGTGGATCCAGGCTGCCGGCGTCTCAGCCGCGGAGGCCCTGAGGCAGCAGCCGGTGTTCGGAGTATTCCCGGATCAAGTCCGCAAAGAGCTCTTTCACGGTGGTGATCTTCTTAACCAGGCAGGCATTCGCCCCGGCGAAAGCAAAGCCGTCGCTCATCAGGCCGTCCCGGGCGTTTTGCAGGGCTCGGGCGATGCAATAGGGGGCATCGCGGTAGTCGCAGGTTTTCAGGCATTTCCAAGGACAGGCGAAAGGTTTTTTGATCCCCAGGGCCACGTCTTTCAGAAATTGGTTGTTGATGGCGCGTCCGGGCAATCCCACCGGGCTTTTGATGATCACCACGTCACCTTCCTGGCAATCCACGAAGAGCTGTTTGAAAGCTGGATCGGCATCGCATTCTTCGGTGGCCACAAAGCGCGTACCCATCTGCACACCATCGGCGCCGAGCTTCATGATCCGGTCGATCTGGGCGCCGCTGAAGATGCCGCCGGCAGCGATCACGGGGATGGTTTTCGCGTATTTCAGCTCGATCTCTTTGACAGCTTCCTTCACCTGCGGCAGCACGTTTTCGAGGCTGAATTTCTCGTCGAAGATCTGCTCGAGTTTAAAGCCCAGGTGTCCGCCGGCCTTGGGTCCTTCCAGGACCACGAGGTCCGGGATGCGCTTGAAGTTTTCCGCCCAATGGCTGAGGATGATCTTTGCCGCCCTGCCGGAGCTGACGATGATGCCGATCTTGGTGCGGGTGTTTTGCAGGTATTCAAGGGTCATGCTGCCGGGAACTTTGAGGGGCAGCCCCGCTCCCAGGAACACGATGTCCGCCTCTTCTTCAAAGGCGGCGTTGATCATTTCGTCGAAATCCGATATCGCCAGCATGATGTTTACTCCGATGATGCCCTTGGTTTGGCTCCGCGCAGCGCGAATCTCCTGTTTCAGGGCGGCAATGTTGGCTTCTTTATAGGTTTTTCCCGCCTGGGGATGCAAGATCCCCAGGCCCACGGACGAGATTATCCCGATCCCGCCTTCGTTGGCAACGGCGGCGGCCAGCTTGCTGAGCGATATTCCCACCCCCATGCCGCCCTGGATGATGGGCAGCCGGGCGATCAGATCGCCGATCTTCAATTGGGGCATTTTAATAAGCATCTTGTTCCTCGCTTGTAAAGGCCGCACATCCATGAATCGGGAGTGATGGCCTGCTGGAATTGATTCAGAGATCGGTTGATAATCAGGATTGCTATGCCGTCGTGGCGCCGGGGCGGGTCTGATAGTATAGTAAGAGGGACTATCGCAAGATTTCTGCTTGCATTTGGGGACAAGATAATCCGAAGCCCCTGCGCGTCAACGCATTTCTTTCCCAATCCGCGGCAGAATTGTGCGTGAACGCCTCTCAGCCGCGCCCCGTGAAAGACTTAGCGGGAGAGTTCCTGCTCGAGGTTTTGGGGCAGGCGGATATCGAAGCGGGAGCCGTGGGGCTGCACGGGGCTGAATTCTATCCGGCCGTTGTGTTCCTGCACGAGTTTCTGGCAGATGGGAAGGCCGAGTCCGGTGCCGTTGGCTTTGTTATAGGTAAAGAAGGGTTTGAATAGCTGGGCAGCGGCGCTTTCGGGGATCCCCGGGCCGTTGTCGATCACGCTGATCTGCAGCCAATTGGAGGCCAGGGAGGCAACGATGCTGATCTCGCCGGATTCTTCGATGGCTTCGGAGCTGTTGCGCAGCAGGTTGATGATCACGCGGCGGATGCGCTCCACGTCGAAATAAGCGGGTTCAGCGCAGCGGTTTTCGATCTTGAGGGTGATGTTGCGCCCGCTCAGTGAGGCACCGTAGGTTTCCCTGAGTTCCTGCAGGAAGGCGTTCATATCCACCTGGCGGGGGATGATGGCGCTGGGTGTGCCTTTCACGTAGTCCAGCACTTCGCGGACGAGTTCGTCCACCAGTTTGGTTTGCTGAATTATACTTTGGGTGAATTCGGCGGCGTCCGGATAGAGGGATTCCAACAGCTGAGCCGTAAGCGAGATCACGGTGAGGGGAGTTTTGAGGTCGTGAATGATCTTGCCGGCAGTCATTCCTATGGCTGTGAGGCGGTTGCGCTGGATCATGTCTCCCATGAGGTCTGAAAACACGTTGTCGGTCCCGCGCAGCCGGGTGGAAAGGGCGCGGATGACGTTCAGCAACACGCTGGGATGGGAAAAACTAAATTGGGTGAAGAGGTCGCGCGGGATCTCCAGCAGTTCGGAGTCTTCAAGGGCGGTGGCAAAAGCTCCGGCGGCGGTATCGCTCAGGAGGGAGAACTCTCCGCAGAACTCACCCGCTTTGACGGTTGCGGCAAGTTCATCCCTGCCCCCGGCAGGTTCAGCAGAAAGTTCCAGGCTGCCCTTGTTCACCAGGTAAAGAGACTGCCTGCCTTCTCCGGTGATCTGCACTGCCTCGCCCTGGCGGAGTTTGAGCCGGGTTAAACTCTTGGTAAAATTGTTGACCACAGCCTGATCCAAGCCGTCAAACAAGCCTATGCGCTGATCCTGGTTTTTTTTGGCGCTCATCATTTCTCCCCTGCAATCATTGATTACAGCCTCTTATTCCATCCGGCCATTTTGCGTCAACCATTTTTTTGGTATCCGGGCGGCGGTGTCACTTTTTGAGCATGGCTTTGGTGAAGGTGGCGGCGGGGATGCTGAGGTCGAAGCGGATCTCATCGACGTAATACTCGGTACCCTTCCCGCTTTTAAGCTCGTCCTTGAAGTTCACGAAATGGGGATACCAGCGGCCACCCACTTTTTTGACGTTGCCAAAGCGGATAGTCTTTAGCAGCTTGCCGCTTTTGGCGAAGAGCTGTTCGTGGAGGATCACGTTGCGGGCTTTGTCCACCTGGATCCTGGCGGAAGAGTAGGCCAGGCCGGTTTTTTTGGCGGTGAGCAACAGCACCCAGCAGTCGCGTCCGTCGTAGCTGGCGGAGCCTTCCAGGCTGGCGCTGTAATCGTCCTGGAGTTTGGAGGCCTCCATAAAGTCTTCGTAGGAGAGGTCGCTGCCCATCACCGATTGTTTGAGCATGTTTCCGGAGATCTGAACGCTGCGGTCGGTGCCGGGATCGTAGATCCAGAGTTTGTCGCCCAACTTGAGCATCTTGGTGCCTTTGTCCCGCGGCGGGGCGGTGTATTCGGTGAAGAATTTATCCTCGCCCTGGGCGTAGTTGACGGATTCCACGGTGCGGGAGCTGCGGCGTCCGTTGATCACCATCCTGGTTACGCTGTAAGAGGAGGAAAAGGTGAGATTGGCGTCCACGGCTTTGAGTATCGAGGCAGGATCAGGATCGGCGGCCCAGAGAGGCAGGGCGGCCAGGATCAGGATCGCGAGGAGTATCTTGTTCATGTTTCGAGTTCCTTGAAGAGTTGTGAGGTCTGGCGGCTGAAGATGGCGCGTCCGGCCAAAGCCGCTCCCAGAAGGGTGGCCAGCACTCCGGGAACAAGGCTGGCCAGGGCATCTGCCAACCTCAGTTCTGTATAGACGATGTCTTCGGTCATAAGGGTGGTGGTGCGGGCGAAAACGCTCACGTCGAGGCCGTGGATATTGAAATACCAAAGCCCCGCCACGCCCAGCAAAACGCCGATCAGAGAGCCCACCACGCCAATGATCACCGCTTCCAGGATGAGGGTTGCGTAGAGATGGCGCTTGGATTCGCCCACGGCCAGGCGCACGCCGAATTCGCCGTAGCGGCGGATGCCGTTCATGAGGCCGGCATTCCAAAGCACGATACCCAAAATGAAGATGAAGATGAAGCTCATGATGCCAAAGACGCTTTCCATCATCGAGATCAGTAAGCCAAGCTCGTTTTGCTCGCCCATGGTCAGCATCAGGGGCGAAAACTCATCGCCGGCCTGGCTGAAACGCTGATTGAAACTGTCGCGGATGGCAACCACCCGCGCACTATCATATTCGCCGTCCTTCAGGAAGGCGAGAATCTCGGAAGCTCCGCCAGGCATGTTCAGCATGGCGCGGATGTCTGAAATATCGGCGATCACTGCCCCCCGGTCGAGGGCTTCCACTCCGAAACTGACGCTGCCGCTCACAGTGAAACCGGCCATGGACAGAGATCCGTAAACATCCGATCCGATAAGGGTTACCGGATCGCCCAGGCGCAGTTTCAGCCGCTTCAGAGCCTGGTCGCTGAGCAGGATCTCCCCCGGCTGTTCCGGGATCTTTCCGCTCACGAGGCCTTTTTCCAGGCCCATTCGTTGGCGTTCCTCGGCTGAGCCGAACATGTCGATGGCAAAGCCCGCGATCTCGCCCTGTTCCCGGGTTTCGCCGTTGGCGTCGGGAACATCCAGCAGGGCACCGAAATGGATCCGCTGGGCCCAATCCAGCTGGGGATGGGCCTGCTTCCAGTTTTCCAGATCCTCCTGTACGCCCAGGAAGCCCAGGTCGAAAGGTTTTTGGCTGATCAGATCCGCGTAGGCGCGGGTGACCACTTTGAGGTGGCCGGTCTCAAACCCTGAGGTCTGGCGGATGAAACTGCCCATATAGCCGCGCAAAAAGGCCTGGAAAAACAGGATTATAAAGACGCCGGTGGCCACGATGATCAATGGAAACAGATAACGGTGGCGGTCGCGGAACACGCCCTTGAACAAAAACCTAAGCATTGGTTCCGCCTTTGAGCGCGTCAACCGTTTTCAGGGCGGCGATCTTGCGCACCGGCAGCCAGCTCACAAAGGCCGTGAGAATGAACATCAGCACCAAAGTTAGCAGGATCAGGGGCAGGGGATAGACGAATTTCAGGGGCCGGTCGAAACCGACGACCCCAAAATCCACTCCTCCCGGCAAGGCAAAGCCCTTGGTGGCGAAATACCAGAACAGGGGAAAGCCCAGCACCAGGGACGCGATGGCGGCAAACACCATATAGAGGGCGCCTTCCAGGGTGAACATCCGGGTGATCTGGCCCTTGGTCATGCCCAGGGCGGAAAGCATCCCGATCTCTTTGCGGCGCTTGAAGATAGCCAAAGCCTGAGTATCGAAGATGGCCAGCATTGCCAGAAAGATCATCAGCAGAAACAGCACGGACTGCCCCACCGCTTTGGTCATCACCATTTCGTTCAGATCGGCAAAGAACTCTTTCTCCGTGATCAGCTCATACTGGGGTGCGGAAACCGATTGGAGCGATTTTTCCTTCAACACCAGCACGGTGGCCACATCCGTTAGCAACCTGGCTTCGCGCAGGGCGCTCAAGTCCACCCAGACGGTCCCGATATCCAGCGACGGCACGGGACTGTCCATCACATCAGTGATCTGGAGGTCGACGGCGTTGAAAGCGCCGGCGCTGTCTTTCACCCGCAGGGTGAAAACGTCTCCGATCCCCAGTTTGGTGGTCCTGGCCATGTTTTTGCCGATCAGGGCCGGGATGGGGCCGTCCTCTGAGGGGGCAAGACCGGAGGATGGCAGTTCCAGCACTTTCTGGCCGGCCGGAATGCCTTTGACCATCGCGCTCAGCTGGCGTCCGCCGGGATAGATCACGCTGGGGGCGTAAAGGATGGGCACGATGTCCCCGGATTCCACGTGTGGCAAAACTTCCGCGGGAATGGGAGCGTAGCTTTTTTCCCAGGAAAAGGTATCGTAGGGGTCATAGTTCTTCGAGCGCAGCATTCCCGAGGCGAATTCCCACTGCTTTTGCTGGGTCTTGGCCAGCACCAGCCAGCTGTACCACATCGCCTCCATCCAGATCAGGCTGATCAATACGGCCGCGATGATGCCGATGTTGATCAGGCTGCGCCAGCCGTTGCCGATGATGTTTCTAAGCGCCAGTTTGAAGATCATCGGAAACCACCTCGCCGTCAACCAGCCGGATCACCCGGCGCAGGTATTTGATCACTTTCTGGTCATGCGTGGCAAAGATAAAGGAAGTGCCCAGATTTGCATTGATGTTTTTCATCGTGTCCAGGATATGCAGTGAGTTCTCGGTGTCCAGGTTGGCGGTGGGTTCGTCGGCCAGCACCAGGGAAGGTTTTTTCACCATGGCCCGGGCGATCGCCACGCGCTGGCACTGCCCGCCGGAGAGTTGGGCGGGCCGGCTTTTGGTCTTGTCCGTGAGGCCCACCCATTCCAGGGCGTCCTTCACCATCCTGTCCCGCTTCTGGCTGTCCATTTTGAGCAGCAGCAGCGGAAATTCCACGTTTTCATAGACATTGTAAACCGGCAGCAGGTTGTAGGTCTGAAAGATGAAGCCCAGATGATGGCTGCGCAGTTCGCTGGATTGTTTGGCGCTGAGCTGGCTCACCTTGTAGCCCAGGACATCAACTTCGCCGGAGCTGGGCGTATCCAGGGAGCCGATCACATTCAGCAGGGTGGTCTTGCCGCTGCCGCTGGGGCCAACGATCCCGGCGAATTCGCCCGCGCCAAAATCCAGGGTTACTTCTTTCAGGGCCAGGAATTCCCCTTCCCCGGTGGGAAAGGCTTTGCTCATCTTGGTGATGGTCACGGTTTTTGTTTCCATATTTCCTTCAGATATCATAGTTTATGGTTAGGCTCAGCGCCGCGGCGTCTGCTTGGGTGAGCGGATTGGCGCTGTCGTAACCCAGCGAGAGGTCCCAGCTGAGTTTGTCGTAGGTCCGGCGCCAGGAAAGCGAGGAGCTGTATCTTCCGGCGCTGCCGTCGTTGTAGGTGCCCAGGAGCACAAGGCTGTCCAGCAGGCCCAGCGGATAGTTGAGCATCAGGGCTCCGCGCCAGTCTGAGGTAAAGCCGGGAAATTTTCCTTCAGCCAGGCCGTGGTTTTGCTGTTTCCAGAGCAGGCTGATTTCCGCCAGTGCGTACAATCCGTTGCCCAGGCCAAAAGTGTAGTCTCCGCCGAGGGTGGCGGCTCCGCGGTAGCGCGGGTCGATGAAACTGCCGTTCTGGCCTGAAAACCAAAGCTCGTCGTCCAAAACGCTCAGTTCCGCCTCCAGCCAGCCACCCATGAATCCGTCCACCCGCTGGTCCAGGCCAAACCTGTATTCCCGGATAGGTATGCTGTCCGGGGCCGCGAACTCCGTTTCGCGCAGATCGAAGCTCAAGCCGGATTCGCCCAGCCAACTGGAGATGCCCAAACGGCCGCCGTATTCCCAGGAACCCGTTTTGGTGGCAAATTCCTGAGAGCCGATCCTCTCCCCCGTTCCCGGCAAAGCCCAAATTCGCAGCTCCGGATTGGGAAAGAAATGGCTCAGATTGAGCGCCATAACTCCTTTTGTGTCTTGCAGAAAGGAGCCCGGGACCAGGTCGTCGAACCACTGCAGGGGACGGTAAATGCTGGCCACGCCCATCCGGATATGCTGGAGTCCGGCTTTCAGCTCGGTGCTTTTCCAGGCCGCGGCCGCCCAGGCGCGGTAAAGATCGAATTCCAGTTCGGGATCAGCCTCCGGTTCACCGAACAGCAGTTCGAGACGGTTATCCAGGCTGATCTCCGCGGCCAGGCGCAAGTTCTGCCGCAGATAGTATTCCCCGAAAAGTTCAGGTTTCCAGGCAAACTGGGCCATCCCCTCCGGCAAAAAGGCGCCCCGCAAAACTACGCCCTGGGCAGTGAAGCTGTTTTTCACATCCAGCCTGCCGGACTGGCCGTGAATCGCGCCGCTGCCGAAAAGCAGGATCAAAACAGTCACAATTGCCTCGCGCGCGGGCATTTAATCCTCCGGAACGGAGTGGCTCCGTTTCATGAAGCGGGAGATGCGGCCTTGATAGCGGTTCAGAAGCTGGTTCATGAAGCTCGGTTCGGCCATCCGGGCCAGGCTTTCCTTCGCGGCCTGGTAGCCGAAATCGTAGAAATCCTCGACGTCAGCCAGGTCGAACATGTTTTTGCCGGGGTTGTGGGCGTCGATGAAAAGATCGGGAGGATTCTGCAGCATGGCCTGGATCGCTACAAAGCCCTGGTTTTGCAGGATGGACTGGATCACCACTTCGTGGGCGCGGAGGTCGGAATCCATTTCTTTTGCCGGCTTGCCGATGCGCACAGCCTCGCGCGAAACCGGCGGCAAAACGTTCACGGCGATGGTGAAATTCCCCGGCACGAGGTCTTTAAAAGCCACCGGCAGAGGGTGTTCGATGCCTCCGTCAACAAAGAGGTGGCCGTTCATTTCATGCGGCGAAAACAGCAGCGGTAAAGATGAGGAAGCGCGCATCGCGCCGGTGAGGGGGCCTTTGTCGATCAGGATGGTCTGGCGCAGATTGAGGTCATAGGCCACAGCCACAAAAGGCAGGTCCAGAGCTTCGATCCGGGCGTCACCGATCAGCTTGGCGAAGACGTCCATGATCTTGTTTTTGTTGTGCAGGCTCTTGATCAGGTCCAGAGAAAGTTTCAGCGGCTGATAGTTCACCAGGCCGGGATTGAACACCAGCGCCGATTTGCTGTCCAAAGCCAAAGCCAGTATCTCCCGCGGGGTTTTGCCCAAAGCGTACAGCCCGCCAATGATCGCACCCATCGAAGTACCCACAATGCCGCTTATCCTGAATTCCGCGCGGATGGCCTCAATGGCGCCGATGTGCGCCAATCCGTAGGCGGCCCCGCCTCCCAGGATGAGTCTGGCTTCCTTTTTCATGAATCCCAATCTAGGGCGGAGAATAAATTGTCAAGCAAAACGCTGGCGGAGATTCGTA
>Ga0172377_10001072_pt1 | contig 27256 bp, 29 predicted proteins | sample Pumphouse3metaG_FD_119749 | JGI IMG/M metagenome (GOLD analysis project Ga0172377, IMG submission 119749) | Leachate microbial communities from a municipal landfill in Southern Ontario, Canada - Pumphouse #3 metaG | ecosystem: Engineered > Solid waste > Landfill > Unclassified | place: Canada... | reverse complement strand
TGAGATCAATGTGGCAATTGTGTGATACACAGTGCGACCGGTATAATGTTTGGTGCGATCCATCCAATAATTCCCAAAATATTATTAATCATAAAAACCTCCTTAGCATCCTTTCAATTGCTTGTTAATGTATAAAAAATGCGCCCGGTTATTTATGCAATAACCGGGCGCACCAGACATCTTCTCCGACTATCCTATTACGATAGGTTGTCCTCTGATGAGTGAATATTAAATTTGCTCAATTGCTGAACGCAGGCGCGATACATCGCCTGTAAAGGTCTTGCCCTTCCCTGGTGAGGGCGATGCTTTTGTTCTTGATATCAGAATAAAATGCATTATACTCAGGCTATTATTAAAATGCAATTGATAAGGTAGTGTTTTTCTGTGATTTTTCTGTGTCTTCTTAAAGCGGCATTTAACGTTGCAGTTATTTCCAAATTCGCAAAAAAATATAACGGTAAAATGATTTATGCGCATGAAAACAATACAGTACCTGCATAAATGTTATTTGGTTGGAGGCAACTTTGAAGTTTTTTAAACATGAGAAGTATCTTTCGAAAATGCGAGACTTTTATGACGCAGGAATACATTGACAGATATCTATATATGATTTATACTCCTCACATAGACAAATATCTATGTGAGGAGATAAAAGATGAATACAATTGATGTCGCTTTGATATGCAAAGCACTGAGCGATTCAAATCGTCTGCAGATAATTGAACTGCTGTCTGATGGAGAAAAATGCGGATGTAAACTGCTTGAAAAGTTCAACATTACACAGCCTACCCTTTCTCATCATATGAAAATTCTGTGTGACTGTGGTCTGGTAAACAGCAGAAAAGAGGGTAAATGGATTCATTACTCCCTGAACTGTGAAACCTTAGGCGGGTTCAAGGACTATATTGGAAATTTATCCTGCTGTAAGAAGGGGAAAGAATGCAGGTGCATTTAATGTGGACTTTTGTGCAGAATCAGATCCTTGGCATGAAATGGCTGAATGCCCTTACAGGTAATCTGCTTTCAATGACAGGTCTTGATACAGAGACCAGAATTGGCGGAAGTGTTCAGTTCTTTCTTTACGATACGATCAAGATAACAATACTGTTGTGTTTTCTGATATTTCTTATCAGCTACATTCAGAGCTATTTCCCACCGGAACGCAGTAAGAAGATACTGGGGAATTTTCACGGTATATGGGCAAACTGTATTGGTGCTCTGCTTGGCACGGTAACGCCGTTCTGTTCATGCTCGTCTATTCCACTGTTCATAGGTTTTACCAGCGCGGGGCTTCCACTGGGCGTCACGTTCTCTTTCCTTATTTCGTCGCCAATGGTAGACCTGGGTTCTCTGTTGCTGCTCGTAAGCATCTTCGGAGTAAAGGTCGCTGTCATCTATGTTGTTGTCGGACTCATTATTGCAGTCGCCGGTGGCACGATCATTGAACAACTACATATGGAACCATATGTTGAGGACTTTATTTATAAAGTAGGAAAAGTGGATATAGAATTGCCGGATCTCACACAGAAGGACAGATTCGTTTATGCAAAAGACCAGATGTTTTCTACTTTCAGGAAGGTATTTCCTTATATCCTGGTCGGCGTTGGTATCGGAGCTGTTATCCATAACTGGATTCCGGAAGAATGGGTCGAAGCAGTTCTCGGAGGCAATAATCCTTTTGGAGTCGTGCTTGCCACATTGATAGGGATACCTATGTACGCGGACATTTTCGGATCAATACCAATCGCGGAAGCGCTACTGTCCAAAGGAGCTTTGCTTGGAGTCGTACTATCATTCATGATGGCTGTGACTACATTATCACTGCCTTCCATGATCATGCTTCGCAAGGCAGTAAAGCCAAAACTCCTGGCATTGTTTGTTGTGATATGTACCGTAGGTATCATTGCGGTTGGATACTTTTTCAACGCGATCCAGCCATTCATAATATGATATAAGGGTCAAAAGTACATTCTGCGTTTCTGCTTGCAGAAAAAGCAGAATGTATTTGGGACCCGTCCCACACTCGGAAGTAGCGATTTGCGCAGTAAATCAGCGGATTCCGAGTGCGGGGAGAATTGCGAAAGTTTCGACATGAAGCACAGAATGCTTCATGTCAGGAAACGGAGCAATTCGTATACCATAGTTAATAATTGGGTTTTGACCCCAACATCATAATCTAAAGAAGAGAGGAAAAAAATATGACTATCAAGATACTCGGAGGCGGATGTTCTAAGTGTAAGGCACTTGAAGCTGCAACAAAGGAAGCCCTTGCCGGGCTCGGTGTGAATGCAGAGATTGAGCATGTGACAGATTTCAGTCAGATCGCAGCATATGGAGTAATGTCAACTCCGGCACTTGTTGTAGATGAGAAAGTCGTTTCGTATGGCAAGGTGCTCAAGCCCGATGAAATTGTGGCACTGCTTAAAACTTATTACTGTACCTGAATAGAATGCAGAGAGCCCCGGAACCATTGAAAGATCAATGGCTTCGGGGCTCCTGGTTTTTGCATAATTAACGTATATAACGGTTCGATTGGTCAATTACAGATCCAGGTCCTCGAAACGTTTTTGTGAGATCTTAAGCGACAGACCGGTGAGAAGGATAAAAACAAGCAATGCCGGAACGAGCAGGATCCATTGCATGGTGAGACCTTCACCGGAGATGGAATTGAAGCCTGCCATGCCGGGAAGATGATGAAGCGTCTCTCCGAATCCGACGATAATGAAGGCAGCGATACAGAAGAAGATGAATGGCTTCCCGTAATTATAGGCGGTCCTGAAGAATCCACCGAGAAAAATGTAATTGAACAGCGCAAAGATAAGGAGAGCAAGAGCAAGAAATGTGATATTTGCAGCCATCAGTGGATTGCTGACATAGGGCGTGGCATCCTTCAGAACTGTCATTCTCAGCACAGTCATCACGATCAGAAGGAGAAACGCAATTGATTCAAGAAAGAGCGCACATAGATATTTTGCCGTCACGACGTCTTTTTTCCGGATCGGAAGAAGGGCAGTATAGAGGATATCATCAGCCTCCCGGGCAAACTGGTAGGAATAGAACATCCCCATACAGATGAAGAAACAGCTGACAAGTATTGGATAGCCTGGAATCAGCGCCATGCAGGCGAACAGGATGAAAAACCAGGTGATAGGTGCGGTAGTCAGTTTTAATTCCTTATGCAGAAGCTGTTTCATGATGATTTCCCCTTTCCAGATGAACCATGATCTCTTCAAGACCAGGCTTTCGAATTGCAACTGCATCGAACGCGTTCTGGTCACAACTGCGGATCAGGTAGCTTGTTCCGTCTTTGGAACGGCATTCTCCAGCAAAGAGCTTCTGCTGTTCTTCGGTAAATGGCTCTGTGCTTTCAACGATCAGATAGTCATTCTCGAAATCTTTGAGCGTGGAAGAGAAAAGAATCTTCCCTTTTTGAATATAGGTGATATCATCCGCACACTTCTCAAGATCAGTGATGATATGAGTGGAGAACAGAATCGTGACCCCCTGACTTGCCAGATCCAGAAAGAGATCCAGAAGTTCATCTCTGGAGACGGGATCGAGACCGCTGGTCGGCTCATCCAGGATCAGCAACTCGGCATGATGCGACAAAGCAAGTGCAAGATTCAGTTTCACCTTCATTCCTTCAGATAACTCCTGCGGACATTTGGTGTCATCAAGCGCAAACTCTTTGAGGTAGAAAGCCCACTGAGAAGAATCCCAATCGTCATAAAAAGAACTGGTGATTGCTGCGATTTCTCTGATTTTCTTCTTGCGATAGCACACAAGTGTTCCTGATGCATATCCGATCTTCTGTTTGATTGCCTTTTCGTTTTCGTTGGCATCTAGTGAAAAAAATGAGACTTCTCCGGAAGAGGGATGGACAAGATGCAGGATCGACTTCAACGTCGTTGTTGTGCCCGCACCGTTCCTGCCGATGAATCCCATGATATGTCCTTTCTCAATGGAAAAAGAAACATTGTCCAGATGAAAGGCAGGATATTCTTTTGACAGATTCTTGATCTGCAGGACCTCATTCATCTTGAGATTCCTCCTTGTTCATGATGGCACCAATAATATCTGCGACAGAGTTCTTGGGCGGGATACCTATACCCTTTTTCTTGTCCACTAAAAGAATCAGGGTATCTCCGGGCTTTATATCCATCATTTCTCTGACTTTTTTGGGAATCACGATCTGTCCCTTTTCTCCTACAGTTGCCGCGGCCATATATTTATCATCTTCTTTTTTCATAATTTCTCCATGTATGATAAGTGGGAAAAGTATAACTTGTTACACGAACAGTATATGATTGTTCAATTTAGTTGTCAATGATGCGAATAAACATGTTTATTAACTTGTAAATATACGTGTTAATATATTTTATATGCTTATGGAGGTGCTGATATGACAAACATAATACCAATATCTGATTTGAGAAATTATACTGAAGTTTTAAAGGATGTAGACAAAAATCAATGTGTCTATTTAACTCGTAATGGGCATGGGGCATATACAATCATGACGATGGCAGAAGCTGAAGAGTATGATCGCCTCAAGGCAATATACGGATTGATGAAAGAACTTAAGTCATCAGAAATCAGAGCAGATAAAGAGGGCTGGGTCTCTGAAAAGGAAATGTATACGTCCTGAGAATATATAACGAAAGAGAAGATTTCATGAGCAGACTGTTTGGAACAAGAACATAATATCTGCAAACAAATATATGAATAAATACATAAAAACTAATGCAATGATATTGAAGAAATACACAATGCGTGGCTGGCTGTAAATGCTTCAGGAACAGAACAGCTTGAAAGCAGTGAACGGGACTGGTCAAAACATGCTGTACCTGCAGAGGTCCACACGTCCGTTTATGACTTCAATGCCGTCCGCTGCAAGTAGTTTTGCCTGGACATCCGCTCCGCCAAATGCAAATTCTCCGGCGAGTTCGCCCTTTGCGTTGACAACGCGGTAACACGGAATATTATCAGGGTCAGGGTTGTGGTGTAATGCGTTGCCCACTGCCCTGGCCATTTTTTTGTCACCGGCCATTTCTGCGACCTGACCATAAGTCGCAACACGTCCCTTCGGGATTTTCTTTACAGCTTCATAAATGCGTTTTGAGGGGCTGTCAGAGGCCAGATAGTAACTGGCGGCTATCATGTTCTTAATGTCTTTGTCAGGTATTGAACCATCCAGGATTATGGTGTTCCAGTGCTCTTTGTTCTGATGATATCCGGGAATCACAGATGGAAAAGTCTGCCTCCACATGTCACGCCAGCCAGGTTCTGTTTTAACATTGAGGTTAATGAAGCCATTTCTGTTGTATGTCCACAGGAAAACTTTTCTGCTGCCTTTCACCCTCACAAGCTGCCAGTCGGGATCATGGAAAGGCGCGTCCTGATACGTGTCTGGAAATGAAAGACCATATTTGAGTGCCTGTTCTCTTGTCTTCATTGTGTTACCCCTTTCCCCAGCAGGCGTTATTCCGGCTGTCTGTTGCCGCTGCGTTGCAATTGCAACTCTTATCATGATATTTGATTTCAGATGCCATTTCAATTGTTGTCCGTTTAGGTTCAATTAATAAATTCATATCTTTTGATGTTGCGATATAGCTTCCGGCCACTCGAAAATCTTGCAATTCCGCCACTTCATAGATTTATGCTTATTGGTATAGCTTCCATCCACTGAAAAATCATACCATCTTCGTAGAAAAGACACAGAAACGTCACAAACTCCAACTACTATTTACGAGATGGCTATCAGAGATGGCCATAAATAACAATATTCAGGCATGGAGGAAATTATGAAGAACAGGGTAAAGAATCTATTTCAGCGTTTTGTGCTCACGTTCGCGATGGTAGCAGCATTGATCGCAGTGAGTATCCCCACACCGGTAGCGGCAGCGGGCTCTCTTACAATGAGCACCAGTTATCCCGGAATCACAGTATCTGCAGGCGACACAGTGAGTTTTGACCTGGATTTCGATAATGAAACAGGGTCAGGCACAGATTGTGCGCTGAGCGTCACATCTATTCCTACAGGATGGACAGGATACTTTTCAGGATCAAGCAAAGAAATCAGCAATGTTTATGTAAAGACCGGTGAACAGGATGCGTTGGCAACATATGCACTCCAGGTGCCTGACGATGCAGCAAAGGGATCATACAAAGTAGTCCTTAAGGCAGCAGGATCAGGAGCATCATCGAGTGTTACCCTGAATCTTACAGTGAATGATGAGGAGACAGGCCTCAGCTCTCTGACGACAGATTACGCTGAACAGGAAGGCGCTTCAGGCACAGCATTCACATTTACAACTACAATTCAGAACAATACAGCAGACGCTCAGTCATACAGCCTTACTTCACAGGCAGCTGATGGCTGGACAGTAGCTATCACTCCTTCAGGAGAATCAACACAGGTCGCTTCTATAGATGTTGATGCCAAGGGTACACAGGCTCTCACAATCACAATCACACCTCCGAGCGGAGTTACAGCCGGTGATTACACGATCCCGATCTCTGCAATTTCAGCTTCAGATAAACTTTCAACAGACCTCAAAGTCACGATCACAGGTACCTATGGCATGACAGTTGCTACTCCTTCGGGAACCTTAAGTTTTGACGCAACAGCAAATAAGAAGAAGGCAGTAACTCTTGACGTGACAAACTCAGGCAACATTGATCTCACAAATGTAAATCTTACAGCTTCAGCTCCTGATGACTGGACAGTTGAATTCTCAGAGAGCACTATCGACACTCTGGCAGCAGGGCAGACCAAAGAAGTCACGATGAACGTAACTCCTTCAGAAAATTCACTCAGCGGAGATTATGAAGTCGATGTAACTGCCAAGAACGATGCTTCCAGCCAGACTGCGGCATTCCGTGTGACAGTCAAAACTGCTACAAGCTGGGGCATTGTTGGTGTTGTTCTTATCGCAGCCGTTATCGGATGCCTTGTCCTCGTATTCCGTAAATTTGGCAGACATTGAGGTGTAAGTTATGAGTGAAACTATTATTCAGACTTTTGGCCTCACGAAGGATTATGGTGAGGTAAAGGCTGTCGACACGCTTGATCTGACGATCCAGCGCGGTGAGATCTTCGGGCTCCTGGGGCCGAACGGAGCAGGCAAAACAACCACTACGCTTATGCTTCTCGGACTCACAGATCCCACCTCCGGTCATGCTGTGATCGAAGGACATGATTGCACGAAAGATCCGCTGGATGTAAAGAAGATCGTAGGTTACCTGCCTGATAATGTCGGATTTTATCCCGATATGACAGGACGCCAGAACCTGATTTTCACAGGTCAGATGAACAGCCTTGATAAAGAAACATGTGAATCGAGATCAAAAGAGCTGCTCGAGAGAGTGGGCATGACATATGCGGCAGACCGCAAGGCCGGTACATACTCAAGAGGTATGAGACAAAGACTTGGGATCGCTGATGTTTTGATGAAAGATCCGGAAATAATCATCATGGATGAGCCCACGCTGGGCATCGACCCTGAAGGCATGAGAGAGCTGACAAAACTCATTCGTGACCTGGCGGTGAAGGACGGAAGGACCATTCTTCTGAGTTCACATCAGCTGTACCAGGTCCAGGAGATATGCGACAGAGTCGGCATCTTCGTAGAGGGAAAACTGATCGCGTGCGGACGCATAGATGAGCTCGGAAGACAGTTGCAGAGCGAGGGCTTGTTCCTCATGGATCTGCAGGTAGAGCAGAACAGTGACCCGCTTGTCAAACTCCTTTCCGCAAAGGAAGGCGTGACGAAAGTCACAAAGAACGACAACGGCAGTCTTCATATTGAATCGACAAGGGATCTCCGAAAAGAGATGATAAGCTTCCTGATGATGAACAACTACACGTTGCTCGATATGCATCAGAGGGGCGGCGACCTCGAAGAGATTTATCGTAGGTATTTTGAGAAAGCAGGTGAAGAGATAGATGCTGCAGGCAAAAATTCTGAAGCAGGATCCGCGGGAAATGATGGGCGCGGCAAAGGAACAAAGCAAACCTGGAGAGAGCGGAGAGCAAACCGCAGGAAGAATAATCCGGGAGTCTAGAGGCCGCCGGGAACCGGGAAAGGCCGCAGAAAAAAAGAGCAAAGGGGCAGCAATGTCAGGCTTTACAGCTCTTTATCGCAAGGAACTTACGGATCATTTCTCCGGAGTCAGAGTTTTCCTGATCTTCTGCCTGATGTTTATCGTCACGGCGATGAGCCTCAACGGCGCGATAGGGAACCTGTCAGATGCGATAGCTGACAGCAAAGAATATGTTTTCCTTAAGCTGTTTACGACAAGCGGCGATTCAATATATTCATTCACGACGTTTCTTGGTTTCTTCGGGCCGATAATCGGAATTGCACTTGGATTCGATGCGGTCAACAACGAAAAGTCGCAGGGCACACTGATAAGAATTGCGTCGCAGCCAATCTACCGTGATGCGATAATCAATGCAAAGTTCCTCGCCGGATGCACAGTGATCTTCGTACTTACATTTGTGCTGGGCGGCTTTGAGACAGGCGTAGGCATCATCAAAACAGGTCTTCGCCCGGGGCCTGAGGAGTTCGGAAGAATATTTATCTACCTCCTGTTCTCAGCGGTCTATTGCTGTGTATGGCTTGCAATGTCTGTTTTCTTTTCAGTCATCTGCAAACATGCCGCAACAGCTGCAATCTCAGGAATATCGATCTGGCTGTTCCTGACGATGTTCATGTCGCTCGCGGCACAGGGCATCGCAAATGCAATCTTCCCGCTTACAGGGTGGGGCGCATATTACAACCAGTACAAGAATTATTCACTGCAGATAGGCCTCAACCGAATATCACCGTATTACCTTTACAGCGAGGCCGTGTCGATCATCATGGATCCGAGCTCACGTTCAGTCGGACTCGTGACAGAGTCGCAGTACAGCGGCGCAGTCGTCAGCTACCTGTCCATCGGACAGAGCGTTCTGCTCATCTGGCCGCACCTGGTCGCTATGTTTGCAATCGCAGTAGTACTCTTTGCAATAGCTTATGTCTGCTTCATGAAGCAGGAGATAAGAGCGTAATTGCAATACGGCAAAACAAATTAAGCCCGGAAGATCTGATCCTGAAATGGAATCAGACCTTCCGGGCGTTTTTGTGTATGGCGCCTTACTGTTATTTCTGGCTTCCGGGCTGGGACAGCTCGTCGAGTGTGCTGCCGTAAGGCGGCAGGAATTCAGAGGTGAAGACCGCGACCTCCGGGAGAGATTCAGACATCTTCCGGACAGCGGCGGATGTGCTCGCCTTGGCAGTGCGGAATTCGGTGTTGCCTGACTTCTCCTCTTCGATGCACTTGATGAGAGCTGAGAGCTTGTCAGCGGCCTTTACGAGGCGGCGCATGTACTTGTCGTTCTCGTCGTCATCGCTTCCACTGAAGATTGCCTCATATGTCGGCTGCAGGTCTTCAGGAAGGCGGCTTACAAGATTGTTCTCGGCGACTGCCTCAACATCCTTGTAGGCATTCTTGATATTGCTGTTGAAATACTTGACCGGCGTCGGCATGTCCCCGGTTATGATCTCTGACGCATCATGATAGAGCCCGATAAGTGCAGCCCTTTCGGCATTCAGGCTCTTACCGAAGCGGACATTTCCGATGGTGCACAGCGCGTGCGCAATCATCGCGACTTCAAGACTGTGCTCACTCAGATTCTCAGGTCTCGAATTCCGCATCAGCGCCCAACGTTCTATATATTTCATTCGAGAAACAGTTGCAAAAAAGCTATATGACATGTATATGAATCTCCCCTCAATCAGATGCAAGTATCAACCCAGCGAACAACTCCGATGTTTCTGGCTATTCAGATCGTATCCAGCGCCTGCCTGATATCATCAATAAGATCCGCCGCATCTTCAAGACCGCAGGAGAATCTCACGAGATCAGGACTTATGCCGCAGGCTGCAAGCTCAGCGTCTGTGAGCTGGCGGTGAGTTGAACTCGCCGGGTGCAGGCAGCAGGTGCGCGCGTCAGCGACGTGTGTTTCGATGGCTGCGATCTTCAGCCCCTTCATGAATTTCTCAGCAGCGGGACGCCCGCCCTTAATGCCGAATGAAACAACACCGCAGGTGCCGTTCGGCATATATTTCCTGGCAAGATCGTAATACCTGTCACCTTCAAGGCCGGGGTATGAGACCCAGCTGATCCTGTCATCTGACTCAAGGAACCCGGCAACGGCCAGGGCATTCTCACAGTGCCTCTTCATGCGGACTTCAAGACTCTCGAGTCCGATATTGAGAAGAAAAGCATTCTGCGGAGCCTGGATCGATCCGAAATCGCGCATCAGCTGAGCTGTCGCCTTCGTGATGAACGCGCCCTCTTTGCCGAACTTTTCAGCATATGTTATTCCGTGATAGCTCTCGTCCGGAGTGCACAGACCAGGGAACTTATCCCTGTCAGCCATCCAGTCAAAATGGCCTGAATCGACGATAGCACCGCCCACAGCGGAGCCGTGGCCATCCATGTATTTTGTCGTGGAGTGAGTGACAATATCAGCGCCCCATTCGAATGGACGGCAGTTGACGGGAGTGGCGAAAGTGTTGTCGACGATGAGCGGCACGCCGTGAGCGTGAGCTGCCTTTGCAAACTTCTCAAAATCGAAGACAGTGAGCGCAGGGTTCGCGATTGTTTCGCCGAATACAGCTTTTGTGTTGGGACGGAAAGCCGCTTCCAGCTCTTCAGGAGTGCAATCAGGCGAAACAAATGTGAAGTCGATTCCCATTTTGCGCATTGTCACATTGAAAAGGTTGAATGTCCCGCCGTATATGGACGAGCTGGAAATTATGTGGCTGCCGTTTTCAGCGACATTGAAAGTCGCGAAGAAATTTGCCGCCTGACCGCTTGATGTCAGCATCGCAGCGGTTCCGCCTTCCATATCGCAGATCTTGGCCGCGACCATGTCGTTTGTCGGGTTCTGCAGTCTTGTGTAGAAATATCCGCTAGCCTCGAGATCAAAAAGTTTACCCATATCCTCGCTTGTTTCATAGCGGAAAGTAGTACTCTGAATTATCGGTATTTCGCGCGGCTCGCCGTTACCGGGTCTGTAACCGCTCTGAACACATTTTGTTCCGATCCTGAAATCTGACATAATCTCCTCCTTGCCTGAGCGAAATTTGCTGAATGAAAGATCCTCCATCCGCAAGATCTTTTTCTTCTGACTTCATAGTGTAGCAGAATCCGTAGTAAATCGAAAGAAAAAGGTGTAATGTAAATCTATGACTTTACACAGGGACAAAACGCCCGAATCGTCGGGAATTACACATAAATCAAAATCGCCAATGACCTTATGGGCAGTGTTTTTCTGGCTCGTCATCTGGCAGATCGCGGGGATGATAATAAATGACAACATTTTCTTTGTCACTCCGCTTGAAGTCCTGCAAAGACTCTCCCAGCTTGTATTACAGGGCAGTTTATGGCTATCGATCGGTTACTCGTTCACGCGGATAATTGCAGGTTTCTTCCTTGCTGCTGCCATCGGAACTTTGATGGCAATCGTTTCTTCGCGGTCAAAACAAGTTGAAAGCCTTCTGGCTCCTTTGATACTGGTAATTAAATCTGTGCCGGTCGTGTCGTTCATAATCCTGGCTCTCATTATTTTTACTTCCAGAAACCTCTCGATCCTGATCTCGTTCATGATGGGACTGCCTGTATTCTATTCAAATGTTTTGCAGGGAATAAGGAGCATGGATCCAAAGCTGGACGAGATGGCAACAGTCTTCAGGATCTCGGATGCGCTACGGCTCAGAGATATAGCAATGCCGCAGATTTACCCGTATTTTGAGGCGGCTGTATCCACGGCGGCCGGCCTGTGCTGGAAAGCGGGAGCGGCGGCAGAAGTGATCGGGATACCGGACGGCTCGATCGGCGAGAATCTCCAGAGAGCCAAGGTCTATCTGGAAACGGCGGATCTTTTTGCCTGGACGATCGTGATAGTCATCTGCTCATTGCTTCTTGAGAAGCTGAGCCTTCTTGCGACAAAGCGGGTGGCCACGGCGCTGGAGCGGATACCGAAAAACCAGACAGGCGGGGCGAAGAGAGAGCAGACTGATGCCGGTGACATCACGATCAATGATCTCGTCAAAACATATGGCAGCCTGAAGGTTCTTAAGGATTTCAGCGCCGTCATTCCGAACGGCGCTGTGACGGCAGTAATGGCGCCGTCGGGAGTCGGCAAAACAACGCTTCTGCGTATTCTTGCAGGACTTGAAGAGGCGGATAGCGGACATGTCAGCGGACTTGAGAACAGGAAGATATCATATGTTTTCCAGGAGGACAGGCTCCTCGAGAGTTTTGACGCTGTGACGAATGTAAGAATTGTGAGACCGGAGCTTTCAGATGAGGAAGTGAAGACCGCGCTTGCCGCAGTAGGGCTGAGGGAGAACGCCTGCATTATCAACGAATACTCGGGCGGCATGAAACGAAGAGTCACAATAGTCAGGGCTCTGATGGCGGACTGGGACGTGCTGTTTATGGACGAACCGTTCAGGGGCCTCGATGAAATCAGCAGAAAACTTGCAATTGACTATACAAGTCAACTACTGAAAGGACGCACCTGCGTGCTTGTGACGCATGACCCTGATGAGCCGCAGCTTATGGGTGCAGAAAGCATTATCACTTTGAAAGTATAGACAGAGCAATGCGACAGCGCATGTCGCATGAAGGTGCATTGGCAAGGAGGCAGCAATGAGCGGAAGCATTAGCAATATCCTCAACATTATTTTTCTTATAATATTTCTTGAAGCATCATACATAGATTGCCGCAACGCCGAAAGGCACGGCAGAAGATTCCTTAAGCCGGCGCTGATGCCGCTCCTTATCGTTGTATATTGCACTGGCATGATTGAGGCCGGCGGGAGCGTCAGCGTATTCATGATCCTTGCGCTCGCCTGTGGTTTTGCCGGGGATACGCTGCTTCTTAAGGAAAAATATTTCACGTTCGGTCTGGCGGCGTTCCTGCTGGAACACATTTTCCTTATAATAGAATTCACACGCGGCATCACTTTCAGCGAGATCCCGGTGATAATCCTGGCGGCGATCGTTCTGTACGCCCTTGCAGGCTGGCTTATACTGCGCGGGCTCCTGCCTGCAATTGACAGGAACATGAAAGCCCCGGTCTTCCTTTATATGACCGCAATACTGATGATGAGCTACACATCACTGCTGAGGTTCTCACAGACCGACATGAATTCATTCCTGTGCGCCTTCATCGGTTCACTTCTTTTCATAACATCGGATTCGATACTGGCGTACAATGTTTTTCTTAAGAAAAGCGACAGACTGGTAATGGAGACATACCTTGCGGCACAGTTCCTTATCGCCACGGGCATGATACTTGCAGTATAATGTGACAATATAAGGGTTTCAAAGTCAGACATATTCATGCTTGCATGATTAAGGGGAGGATTTGATTAATGTTTGGAGACAGACTCAAGAGGCGCATAAATGTTATGCGCGAACTGATCAGGAAACTTGATGACACAGATTTCGGACTTAAGAGCAGGACGAATGGAAATATAGATCTTCTCACATCATTCAACTGTGACATGCTGATGTATGTGATCTATCTTTCAGGGAGCGATGGCTCTGTTTCAAAGAGCGAGGCTGCTGTCATCAGGAGATACCTCGGCTATGATGTCACGCCGGAGGAACTTGATAAGTACATCGAGGATCATCAGCTTTCAGTTGAGAGCTATACAGTAGAAATACCGCTCACTCTTCAGGCACTGTGTTTTGCGGACAGAAAGATCGCGGAGCAGCACAATGAGAAGGTCAGAAATGATGACAGTTATCAGGAGGATGATGGAATATATGTGCCGTCAAGCCTGATCCTGCGGGAGATTTATGAGGATCTCGGAGAAGCGGTCGTCTACAGTGACAACAAAGTCGATGAGGATGAGAATACCGATTACACAACATTCCTCTCGCAGGTAGACGAATATATAATGGATGAGCTCGACATGACGGAGGACGAACTGGAGACAAAGAAGGAGATCCTTCTTGAGGACAGTTCCAGGGACGATGGGTAATTTTTGTATTGGAGGAAATTATGAATTACGATTATCTTATAGTTGGCGCCGGTCTGTACGGCGCCGTGTTTGCGCATGAAGCCGCACTTCGCGGCAAAACATGTTTTGTCATCGATCGCCGTGATCACATCGCAGGCAACATTTATACCGAGGATGTGAATGGCATACATGTACACCGTTACGGCGCGCATATTTTCCACACATCGGACAAAGAAGTATGGGATTATGTGAATCAGTTCGCGGATTTCAATAACTATGTGAATTCTCCGGTCGCGAGATGGAAGGACGAACTCTATAACCTGCCATTTAATATGAACACATTCTCGAAAATGTGGGGGATAAAGACGCCTGCAGAGGCACAGGAGATCATAGATAAACAGCGCGATGAGGCGAGGCAGAGGATAGCCGGCGGCGATAAGGATTATGTGCCGAAGAATCTGGAAGAACAGGCGCTTCTCCTTGCGGGAAGCGACATATATGAGAAACTGATCAAAAGTTACACGGAAAAACAGTGGGGCAGACCATGTGCTGAATTGCCGTCGTTCATTATAAGAAGACTGCCGTTCAGAATGATATACGACAACAATTATTTTAACGACAGATATCAGGGAATTCCGATCGGAGGGCATACAGCGCTCATTGAAAAGCTGCTCGGCGATACGCCTGTGAAGACGGGCGTCGATTTCATGAAGGATGTGGAAGACCTCTCTGTGAGCGAGTTCGGAGGCTGCGAGGAGCAGACCCCGGTGAGCAACGGCCCTGGGTGGCGCATGGGTGAAAACACATTCAGCAATGTACTTTATACAGGCCTTATAGATGAGTTTTTCCATTTCTGCTACGGACCGCTCGAGTACCGCTCGCTCCGTTTTGAGACGGAGGAGATGCCGGATGTGGACAATTTCCAGGGCAATGCTGTTGTAAACTACACAGAAAAGGAAATACCATACACGAGGATCATCGAGCACAAATGGTTCGAGTTCGGAAAGAATTCAGTGACCGGTGAGCCGATCCACGGGACAGTCGTCACAAAGGAGTATCCCAGGACCTGGGCGCGCGGTGACGAGCCTTATTATCCGGTAAATAATGATAAGAATGACGCGTTATATAAAAAGTACAGCGAACTGGCGGCAAAGCGTCCTAAGGTGGTGTTCGGCGGACGTCTCGGGCAGTACCGCTACCTTGATATGGACAAGGTCGTGAGGCTTGCGCTGGATACAGCGAAAAGTCAAATATACTCTTGACTCACGGACAGCGTATGTGTTAGATTAGTAGGGCAGAGCCAGCCGGCTCTTTTGTTTTGGTGTTTATGAGTTCGGGCCCGGCGGCGGAAAACGCAGAAATTTAGCGGGTTCGTGCTATCAGAAACTATATGGAGGACAATTGATATGCGTACAAAGATTACTCTTGCCTGCACTGAGTGCAAGCGCCGCAACTATGACATGACTAAGGATAAGAAGAATCATCCTGAGCGTATGGAAACCATGAAATACTGCAGATTCTGCAAAAAGCACACACTTCATAAAGAAACGAAGTGATCTGTTTTTTGTCGACGGAGAATAATCTGTTCCGTCATGAAAGGAAAACATGGCTAAAGTTGATGTTAAGGCCGGAAGCTCCAAATTCAGGGATTTCTTCAAGGGTGTAAAAGCCCAGTTCAACAAGATAATATGGCCGACAAAAGAGACAATGCTCAAGCAGCTCGCAGCTGTTCTGGTTGTCAGTATTGTTGTTGGTCTGCTTATTGTGCTGATCGATTACGGCGCACAGGAACTGATCGATTTTCTCATGGGCATCAAGCTGAGCTAAGTTGAAGGATTCTTATAGAGGAGAAGCAGTTCAATGGCAGAAAAGAAAACATCTGTTAAAAGCGGAATACATATAAAAGCAGGCGTCCTTCCGGAAGTCAGAGAGATCAAGCGCCCTGATTTTACGAAGAAGGCCGCTGATATAGAAAAGGCGGAAGCAGAGCGGGTCCTCACACAGGGTGACGAAGGTGCTGCTCCGATACAGGACACCAATACGGAACAGCAGCTCGATGAGAGCGCTGTGACTACGGAGCCCAAATGGTATGTAGCCCACACTTATTCAGGATATGAGAATAAGGTCATGGCGAACCTCATAACAACGATCCAGAACCGTCATCTTGAAGAGCAGATCTTCGAAGTTAAGATCCCCATGCAGGATGTTATTGAAGTCAAGAACGGCGTAAAGAAAGCAGTTCCGAAGAAGATGTTCCCGGGCTATGTCCTGGTCAGGATGGTAATGAATGACGATACATGGTACGTCGTGAGAAACACAAGAGGTGTCACAGGTTTTGTCGGACCGGGGAGCAAACCGGTACCGCTGTCAGAATCTGAGATGAAACCGCTTGGAATCAGAACGCAGAACGTCACGGTGGATTTCGAAGTCGGAGAAACAGTCACCGTTGTCGCAGGTGTCTGGAAAGATACTCTGGGCGTTGTTCAGAAGATAGATCTCACCAAGCAGACAGCTACGATAAACGTGGAACTGTTCGGCAGAGAGACTCCGGTCGAGATAAGTTTTGCCGAAGTCAGAAGAACCAACTGATTTACTGGTATTAGAAGGTGTAGTTTACCTTTTAAAGGTGTAGTTTACCTTTTAAAGGTGTAGTTTACCTTTTGATATACGGGCAGCTACTGCCTGGAAACGTGGGAGCGGCTTTGTGCCGCGTTGAACCACATTAGAGTGGGAGCAGAATCCTTTCTGCGATGACCACTATGAATTACAGATGGAGGAAATCATGGCTAAGAAAGTAACAGGTTACATCAAATTACAGATCGCAGCCGGCAAAGCAACACCAGCACCGCCGGTAGGACCAGCGCTTGGACAGCACGGTGTCAACATCGTTGAATTCACCAAACAGTTCAATGCCAAAACTGCTGATATGGGCGATACAGTTATCCCCGTTATCATCACAGTATATGCGGACAGAAGCTTCAGTTTCATTACAAAGACTCCGCCGGCAGCTGTTCTTCTTAAGAAGGCTGCAAATATCCAGAAGGCATCCGGAACCCCCAACAAGGAGAAGGTAGCCAAAGTGACCAAGGCTCAGGTTAAGGAAATCGCAGAGACAAAGATGCCAGATCTTAACGCAGCATCTGTCGAAGCCGCAATGAGCATGATCGCCGGCACAGCAAGAAGCATGGGTATCGAAGTCGTCGACTGATGTCGACCTTGGCGTGGGAGGCTTTTATAAGCCAATGACCACAATGGAGGAATGAATAATGAAACGTGGAAAGAAATATCAGGAAGCGGCAAAACTTGTTGACCGCTCCAAGTTATACGAGATCGAAGAGGCAGCTCCTATCATCAAACAGACAGCGACAGCCAAATTCGACGAGACAGTTGAACTCAACATCCGTACATCATGCGACAGCCGTCATGCAGATCAGGCTATCCGTGGAGCTGTTGTTCTCCCTCACGGCACAGGCAAAACTGTAAGAGTCCTTGTTTTTGCCAAGGGCACTAAGTTAGACGAGGCTCAGGCAGCAGGCGCTGATTTTGTCGGCGGAGACGAGCTCATCCCCAAGATCCAGAATGAAGGATGGTGCGATTTCGACGTAGTTGTTGCAACTCCTGACATGATGGGTGTTGTAGGACGTCTCGGCAAAGTCCTCGGCCCCAAGGGATTAATGCCTAACCCGAAGGCGGGAACAGTTACCATGGATGTCACAAAGGCAATCAACGAGATCAAAGCCGGCAAGATCGAATACAGACTTGACAAAGCCAACATCGTACACGTGCCGATCGGGAAAGCTTCATTTGCGCCTGAGCAGCTCGTTGACAACTACAATGCACTGATGTCAGCTATCGAGAAGGCAAAGCCTTCAACAGTAAAGGGCCAGTATCTCAAGAGCATTTCCATCGCTACGACGATGGGCCCCGGACTCAAGCTTGTTGCAAACAAGTATTGATTTCGAATTATCATGAACATGGAAGCCGTGTGGATATAATGTCCGCACGGCTTTTTGTTGTTGTCCGTTCCGGTCAACAGTGCTAATATTGTTTTATGAGATTTTCAAACAGCAGACAACCGAATAATTTCTATTACGACGGTGATGACAACAATTTTGACATGCCGCCACTTGTTCATGCCCGGAGATCCGGGAAGTCTCATGCGGCAAATGCATTTCTGATAACGCTTATCTCGTTCCTTACGGTCGGATTCATATTCCTTTTTATCAACGCATGGAATCAGAGCAGCGCTGCAAGAGCGAACGGTGTAAATACATTCCAGGCGGTCGCGGAAGAGATGATCCCGAAGCAGATAGTTGAAGTTGTCACCGGCACGGAGACAGGTGCAGGTGATGCTGGTGCGGGAATCGACCTCACTAACGCCACGCCCACAGCATCTCCTGACATAGTGAGCTGCGACGGTCAGTACGTGATTACGGATACAGCCGCAGACGACAGTGTCACTTTTTCTTTTGCAGGTGATATTCTTTTTGACAATAATTATGCGATAGCGGCCTCGATAAATCAGAAGGGCGGCAATATAGAATCCGCTTTTGACAGCGCATCACTCGATCTCATGAGGAGCGCTGATGTTTTCTGCGTAAACAATGAATTCCCTTACAGCAAACGTGGAACACCGACAGCCGGCAAAAAGTATACATTCAGATCAGATCCGGCTCACGTTTCATGGCTTCAGACAATGGGCGTGGACATGGTGGAACTCGCCAATAATCACGCATATGATTACGGCCCGGACGCACTTACAGACACAGTGGAAACTCTGGACGGCATAGGCATGATCCATGTTGGAGCCGGCAGAAACCTCAACGAGGCCTCAGCTCCCGCTTATTTCTATGTCGATGGCATGAGAATTGCCCTCATAAATTCATCGCAGATCGAGAGATATGACAACCCTGAGACAAAAGCCGCAACAGACACGACGCCCGGCGTTTTCAGAAGTTTTGACCAATCAGGACTTCTCCAGGTCATAAGCGCTGCCAAATCCCAGTCGGATTTCGTTATTGTCCTGATGCACTGGGGCACAGAGAAAACACATGATCCGGACTGGTTACAGACAGACAGGCTCACGGATATGCAGCAGGCAGGCGCTGATCTTATAGTCGGTGCGCACCCACATGTTTTGCAGGGAATGACGTATGTCGGCGATATGCCGGTAATTTACAGCCTTGGAAATTACCTGTTCTCATCGTTCACGATGGATTCGGGCATCCTTCAGGTGACGTTTCAGCCTTCGTCAAAACAAATGACTCAGCTCAGGTTCGTGCCGATGCTTCAGAGTAACAGCACGGAGAAAGTCCTGACTGGCAGCGAGAAGCAAAGGGTAATAAACGAGCTCAGAAGCTGGTCACCGGGTGTTAACATCAGCGACGACGGCACGATAGCTTCGGCGCTGGCACAGTGATAACACATTTTCGCGGGGAAATATTATGGATCTCACAGCCCAGGTAATTGCACTGCTTTTCCTGAATTTTCTGATTTTCTACTACGTAAAGACGCCGAGACTGCCACTTCTTTCGCAGAAGTGCTTTACGGTCATGTTCATCCTTGCAATTGTGAATCTGGCATTTGATTTCCTGACAAATTTCACAATTGCAAATCCTGATAACATCAGTGAGAGAGTCAACAGGTTCTGCCACGATGGTTTTCTCGGAAGCCTCAGCACGCTGGTATTTGTTTTCGCAATATATACGATACTTGTCGCAAGAAATCAGGTGAGACTTGGCAGGAGAGCTATCTGCATCTTTTCAATACCTTATGTCATTTCCATACTTTTCATTTTATTCGGCAGGATAGAGTATTACAGAAGCGAGAATGCCAATTATTCATACGGACAGGCCGTCCAGGTGTTCTTTGCAGAAGCAGTTCTATATCTGATTTTTGTAAATATCCTTGCGGAGGTAAAGCGCAAGGCCTTCAACAGGGAGATGCGCTCTGCTATTCACATCGGAACATTTATCTGGGTCGGATCATTGCTTGTTCAATACTATTTCCCTGAAATGCTCCTGTCATCTGTCGGAATAGCCATGATGATGTTGTACATTTTCATTACATTTGAGAACCCGCTTGAACGTTTTGACAGGAAGACAGGGGAATTTACGAGAAATTCACTTGTAGAGATGCTTAAGGAGTGTTTTGCCAGAGGGAAGTCTTTCGAGGTGGTCGAAATAGTCCTTATGGATTATGCCGGGCTTATGTCGGGTTATGGATATGACGCCGGCGTGGCGTATCACAAAGCAGTTGCCCAAAGGCTCCATGAGATCACGGGCTGCTCTGTATTCAACAGGCATTCCGATACGATGGTGATAATCTGGGAAACAGATAAAACCATGCTGCATGGCAGTTTTGAAGAAATCAAAAAGAAAATAGACAGTCCGGTCGTGTATGATGGCAGGCAGCTCGGTGTCAGAAGCCGCATGAACGTGGTCAGCTGCCCTGAAATCGGAAATAATATGGATACAGTCTCAAAAATCCTGGACTATATGCTGCACGAAGCAGAGAAGAGCAACTGTGAAATAAGCGTGGCCAGAGCCGATACGCTCGAAGCACAGAGGCGTTCTGCCGGAGTGGAAGAACTGGTGGCAAAAGCCGTCACAAATGACGGACTTAATGTCCTGATGCAGCCGATATACAACACGAAGACCGGCAGAATCATGGCAGCCGAGGCACTTGTAAGATTAAAAGACTGTGGCGGATTCGGTTTCATTTCTCCTGAAGAGTTCATACCTATTGCTGAGCGCAAGGGTTACATTTCTGAACTTGGTGATGAAGTACTAAGGAAAACAGCCCGGTTTTACGTGGAAAACAAGCTCGATGATCTCGGTATAGATTATATTGAGGTAAACCTTTCCAGGATCCAGTCATCGGATAAGGATCTCTCCTCCAGATTGCTTAATATTCTGGGAGAAGAGGGTCTTTCACCTGAAAAGATCGACTTTGAAGTCACGGAGACAGCCAGCATAGAATGTGGCAGTACGCTTAGAACCAACATGAACAGACTCCGCGAAGCCGGAAGCTCTTTTGCCATGGATGATTTCGGCACTGGATATTCAAATTTTTCCGAAATGGCCGAGATAAGGTACGATATAGTAAAACTCGACAAATCCCTCATATGGCCTTGTTTTGACGGCGATAACCGCGAACGCTCGAGAGACGTACTCACGAATGCCATCAACATGATACATGCCACAGGAAGCAGGATAGTTGCAGAAGGAATTGAAAATGCAGAACAAAAGGACGCAATAATCAAGTGGGGCGTCGAGTACATCCAGGGCTATTATTTCAGCAAACCGATCGAAGGCGACAGGTTCATAGAGTTCGTGAAAGACTTTAACAGCAAAGTTGTGATTGACACTTGATCCTGGTTGATTAACAATGAAAATACGGTATATCTATGAGGCAGGAAGGAGGTCCTAAATGTTGACAATTGATAAGATTTCAAGTGGTGTCAGAACTGCGGCAATGGAGTATCCAATAAAGAAAGTGGATCTCTTTGGATCTTATGCAGACAGGAAAAGCAATGAGCGAAGTGATGTGGATCTGATTGTTGAGTTCAAAACCCCCGATGTGTCATTATTTACAATATCTGGATTACAAATTCGTCTGGAGGAATTGCTTGGGACAGATGTAGATATAATTCATGGTCCTATTGAAAAAGACTCTATGATAGAGGTTAATAAGGTGGTCTCAATATTATGAATCATCGTGATTATGTTATTCTTAAAAAAGTGGTCTCGGAAATAGATATAGCAACAGAATTACTGGGAAACGAAACGCTGGAATCATTTTCCGGTGATGAACGTACAAAACGTGCTGTTGCAATGACAGTAATAAATGTTGGTGAATTGGTTAAGTCACTGACAGAAGAGACAAGACTCAAGTATAACGATGTTCCATGGAAACAAGCAGCGGGGTTTCGTGATGTTGCAGCACATAAATACCAGACACTCAGAATTGGAGATGTGTACGAAACGCTTAAGAAAGATTTCCCGGTTTTCAAGAAACAGATTCAAGGTATTATTGAAAATTGCGATTGACACTGGTAACCACCTGTGCTAAATTATTACACGCAAGCCGAAGACAGCAGGTGCCGAAAGGCGTAAGTTCCGAAAGGACGCCAGCCGAGGAAAGATCTCATTCTGAAGATTATCGCCTCCTGTCTTACAGCAGGAGGCTTTCTTTATTTTGAAACCTCTTTCGGCAAATCATATAAGGAGGAAAACATGGCAAAGGTAGAAGAGAAGCAGCCCGTCGTTAAGGAAATAGCAGAACGCATCGACGGTGCACAGTCACTCGTACTGGTAGACACCCGTGGTCTTACCGTTGTACAGGATACAGAACTGCGCAAAGCTCTGCGTGCCGAAGGCGTAAGCTTCAAGGTGTACAAGAACACAATGATGCATATCGCATTCGAAGGCACAGACTTTGCAGGACTTGACCAGTTTCTGGCAGGCCCCAGCGCAATGGCAATATCCAAAGAAGATGCGACTGCACCGGCAAGAGTTATTGCAAAGTTTGCTAAGGGCAATGACAAGCTCGAGATCAAGGGTGGTATTGTTGAAGGAAAGGTCTACGATGCAGCTGGTATAGCTGAGATCGCGAAGATCCCTTCAAGAGAGACACTTCTTTCCAAGATGCTTGGAAGCCTGCAGTCACCTGTGACCAACTTCGCTCGTGTGATTAAGCAGATCGCAGAGAAGAAGGCGGAAGGCGCACCTGTAGAAGCAACAGCAGAAGCACCTGCACCGGCAGAAGCCGCAGCAGAGACAGCACCTGTAACAGAAGCATGATCGCAGAAATGATCGGCTGATAAGCTGATCCATAGAAGCAATCGACAAAATTGAAATTAAACTAAAATCATATGGAGGTCTAAAATGGCTAAATTATCTACACAGGAAATCATTGATGCGATCAAAGAGCTTTCAGTTATGGAACTGAATGATCTTGTAAAGGCTTGCGAGGAAGAGTTCGGTGTTTCCGCAGCAGCAGGCGTTGTAGTTGCAGCAGCTGGCGCTGGCGCCGGTGAAGCAGCTGAAGAGAAGACAGAGTTCAACGTAGAACTTACAGAGATCGGCCCTAACAAAGTTAAGGTCATCAAGGTCGTACGTGAGATCACCGGTCTTGGACTTAAGGAAGCTAAGGATCTTGTTGACGCAGCTCCGAAGAACATCAAGGAAGCAGTCGGCAAGGAAGAAGCTGAAGAGATCCAGAAGAAGGTTGAAGAGCAGGGAGCTAAGGTTACTCTTAAGTAATCGGCATCTGATTATTCACTATGAAAGAAAACGGTGTGGCACAAAAAGCTGCACCGTTTTTATATTTGCTGTTGACTAAAGGGTAATGGTTGAGGTAAAATAGCGTTCGCATATCCTCAGTGAAATTATGCGCTTTTTTTAGCGCGCACTATTTCATTCAGATCGGAGAAACAACGTATTTGCGCCATTTGTTGGGTTGCAGCGCTTGTTTTGACGTTTCATATTTGGTATGTGATTTAGATGCACGTCTACTAGAATCGGAGGAGAAGATGGATAAAAACAGGATGCGTCCTATCGGAAGCGGCAAAAGTCAGAGAATGAGTTTCTCCCGTCAGAAAGAAGTACAGGAGATGCCCAATCTGATCGAAGTTCAGAAATCTTCGTATCAGTGGTTTCTTGATCAGGGTCTTCAGGAAGCTTTTGACGACATAAGCCCAATCGAGGACTACAGTGGGCATCTTAGCCTGTCATTCACGAGCTACAAGCTCTGCGAGGATGAGAAGAAATACTCTATTGAGAAGTGCAAGGAACGCGACGCGACATATGCGGCTCCGCTCAAGGTCAAAGTGCGCCTTTATGACAAGGATAATAACCAGGATATAAAGGAGCAGGAGATCTTCATGGGTGATATGCCCATAATGACAAGGACCGGAACCTTTGTAATCAACGGCGCGGAACGTGTTATCGTTTCACAGCTGGTACGTTCTCCCGGCATTTATTACAATATCGACAAGGATAAATTCGGTACGAAGCTGTATTCCTGCACAGTCATCCCTAACAGGGGTGCATGGCTTGAGTATGAGACTGACGCTAACGATGTCTTTTATGTAAGAGTTGACCGCACCAGAAAGGTGCCGATCACAGTGCTTATCCGTGCGCTGGGATTCGGGACTAATGATGAGATCATCGATCTCTTCGGTGATGAGCCGAAACTTCGAAGCAGCTTTTCAAAGGATCCGTCAGACAGCTACGAATCAGGACTTCTCGAACTATATAAGAAGATCCGTCCGGGCGAGCCCCTTTCAGTGGAGAGTGCAGACAGCCTTATCAATGCCATGTTGTTCGATCCCCGCCGCTATGATCTTGCCAAGGTCGGACGTTATAAATTTAACAAGAAACTCGCACTCAGGAACCGCATTAAGGATCACATCCTTGCAGAGGATGTTGTCGATGAGGCAAACGGCGAGATAATGGGCAGCAAAGGCGATATGGTGACAGCTGAAATGGCTGACGCTATTCAGAATGCTGCAATTCCCTATGTGTGGATCCAGACTGAGGAGAGAAATGTCAAAGTCCTTTCAAACCTCATGGTCGACATCACACACTTTGTCGACTGCGATCCTGCGCAGCTTGGAATCACAGAAGATGTGTATTATCCGGCACTCCGCGAGATTCTGATCAAGTATCAGGACAATGAGGATCCGGAAGCTCTTGCAGATGCACTCAGAAAGAGTGTTCACGAGCTTATACCAAAACATATAACCAAGGAGGATATCCTTGCTTCCATAAACTACAACATGCATCTCGAGTACGGCATCGGCAATGATGATGATATCGATCACCTTGGAAACCGTCGTATAAGAGCTGTCGGCGAACTGCTTCAGAATCAGTATCGCATTGGACTCTCACGTCTCGAAAGAGTTGTACGTGAGCGTATGACCACGCATGATCCCAACCAGGAGCTCACACCTCAGTCACTGATCAACATTAAACCTGTTCAGGCTGCGGTCAAGGAATTCTTCGGTTCATCACAGCTGTCACAGTTCATGGATCAGAATAACCCGCTCGGCGAGCTTACACATAAGAGAAGGCTTTCAGCCCTCGGCCCCGGCGGTCTGTCAAGAGACAGAGCAGGATTTGAAGTCCGAGATGTCCACTACACCCATTACGGACGTATGTGCCCCATCGAGACTCCTGAAGGTCCCAACATCGGTCTTATCAACTCTCTGGCATGCTATGCGCGCATCAACAAGTACGGATTTATCGAGGCTCCCTACCGCAGAGTAGATCAGTCTGATCCTGAGAATCCGCGCGTAACTGACGAAGTTGTCTATATGACAGCTGACGAAGAGGATAATTATCATGTGGCTCAGGCATCGGCAAAACTTGATGCTGAGGGACACTTTATAGAGAGAAACGTTTCAGGACGTTATCTGACAGAGACTTCCCAGTACCCCAAGGATCAGTTCGAGTACATGGATGTTTCGCCCAAGATGGTATTCTCAGTGGCGACTGCACTCATACCGTTCCTGCAGTCGGATGATGCCAACCGTGCTCTGATGGGTTCCAACATGCAGCGTCAGGCAGTTCCGCTTCTGACAACGGAATCTCCTGTAGTCGGAACAGGTATGGAAGTAAAGGCTGCTGTTGACTCAGGCGTCTGTATAGTCGCCGAGAAGGCCGGAACAGCTGAGTACGTTGATGCCACGACAATAAGAGTAAAGTACGACGACGGAACAAAGGATGAGCTTCATGTCCAGAAGTTCGCACGTTCGAACCAGAGTAACTGTTACAACCAGAGACCTATCATTTCGACCGGTGATCATTTTGACAAGGGACAGGTCATAGCTGACGGTCCTTCGACCAGCAACGGCGAACTTGGTCTCGGCAAGAACCCTCTCATCGGATTCATGACATGGGAAGGTTACAACTACGAGGATGCTGTCCTCATCAGTGAGAGACTTGTCAGGGATGATGTCTATACATCAGTCCATATCGAGGAGTACGAAGCTGAGTCGAGAGACACAAAGCTCGGACCCGAAGAGATAACAAGAGATGTGCCGGGCGTCGGTGAAGATGCACTCAAAGATCTCGACGAATACGGAATCATCCGTGTAGGCGCAGAAGTCCGTGCAGGTGATATCCTGGTCGGCAAGGTCACACCTAAGGGCGAGACAGAGCTTACCGCAGAAGAAAGACTTCTCCGCGCAATATTCGGAGAGAAAGCAAGAGAAGTAAGAGATACTTCGCTCAAGGTTCCGCACGGCGAGTATGGAATCATAGTTGACACAAAGATATTCACAAGGGAGAACGGAGACGAGCTTCCGCCAGGAGTCAACCAGGCAGTCCGCATCTATATCGCACAGAAGAGAAAGATATCTGTCGGTGATAAGATGGCCGGCCGTCACGGTAACAAGGGTGTTGTTTCAAGAGTTTTGCCTGTTGAGGATATGCCTTACCTTCCCAACGGCAGACCGCTCGATATAGTTCTTAACCCTCTGGGCGTGCCTTCACGTATGAATATCGGACAGGTACTTGAAATTCATCTGTCCCTTGCGTCAGCAGCACTTGGGTTCAAGGTATCGACACCCGTTTTCGACGGTGCATCCGAGGAAGATATCCAGGATCTCCTGGAGATGGCAAACGACTATGTGAATAACTCATATGGTGATGATGCATGGAAAGCATTTGAGAAGAAGTGGGGCGGGCAGGCAGGCCCTGAGGTCATGAAATATCTCTGGGATAATCGTGATCACAGATCTGTTTGGAAGGGTGTTCCGCTCAATGGATCCGGCAAAGTCACGGTAAGTGACGGACGTACGGGCGAGCTTTTCGATGGCCCTGTTACGGTAGGACACATGCATTACCTCAAACTTCATCACCTTGTTGACGATAAGATCCACGCTCGTTCAACCGGTCCTTATTCTCTGGTCACGCAGCAGCCTCTGGGCGGCAAAGCTCAGTTCGGCGGACAGCGTTTCGGAGAGATGGAAGTCTGGGCACTGGAAGCATACGGCGCGGCTTATACGCTTCAGGAAATCCTGACAGTCAAGTCGGATGATGTAATCGGTCGTGTCAAAACATATGAGGCGATCATCAAGGGTGAGAACGTTCCGGAAGCAGGTATCCCCGAATCGTTCAAGGTCCTTCTCAAAGAGCTTCAGGCTCTGGCACTTGATGTCAGAGTGCTCAAGGATGACGGATCGGAAGTAGAGATCACTGAGAATATTGATTACAACG
>Ga0172377_10001071_pt1 | contig 27258 bp, 25 predicted proteins | sample Pumphouse3metaG_FD_119749 | JGI IMG/M metagenome (GOLD analysis project Ga0172377, IMG submission 119749) | Leachate microbial communities from a municipal landfill in Southern Ontario, Canada - Pumphouse #3 metaG | ecosystem: Engineered > Solid waste > Landfill > Unclassified | place: Canada... | reverse complement strand
GTGTAAGTCCAGTAATGGATTGAGCGGAGCAGTACTAATAAGTCATTAGATTTTCCCACACTTTTGTTTATCAAATAACAAAATATTCTTCGAAAATATAGCAAAAGACACCATTATTCTGGTGGTTCAAGCGGAGGGGTCACACCTGATCCCTTCCCGAACTCAGAAGTTAAGCCCTCCAGCGCCGATGATACTTGGGCCTGAGCCCTGGGAAAGTAGGTCGCCGCCAGAATAATGGTGTTTTTTGTAGCCAAAAAGCCGATTTTAAAGATCGGCTTTTTGCTTGTCTAAAACAAAAATGATAATATGCTTAGATAGCTTATAAATAAAATATAAATATATATATGCCCTTAATTAAATCTATTTCTGGTATCAGAGGAACAATTGGTGGTCAGGCAGGTGACAATCTTACCCCACCAGATCTTTTAGCCTTCGTTAGAGGCTTCGTGCAAGTTATTAAGAGCAAAAGTGTTAAAGAAAAACCACTTATAGTTGTTGGGCGAGATGGGCGTATTAGCGGTCCTGCTCTTCAGCAATTTATTAACAGCACATTACTGTTGCTAGGGGTTGATGTTTTAGACTTAGCTTTAGCGACCACACCTACTATTGCTATGGCGGTGATTAATAATGAAGCGGATGGAGGAATAATTATTAGCGCGTCTCATAATCCTCAAGAATGGAATGCTTTAAAACTACTGAACAATGAGGGGGAATATATTAATGCCGAAGAAAATGAAGAATTGATTCATTTTAGCAAAGAGCTCAATTTGTCTTATCCAGGGGTTAATGACTTAGGGGAGCTGAAAGTAGTTAATGACGCGCTAGAGAGCCATATAGAGGCAATCAAGGCTCTTAAACTGGTTAACCGTGACGCTATTGCTAAGAAAAATTTTAAAGTTGTTGTTGACGGGATAAATTCAGTTGGTGCTTTAGCAGTACCGGAATTATTAAAATCACTGGGAGTAGAAAATATTGTCTTAATCAATGAGAAAATAAACGGTGAATTTGCTCATAATCCTGAGCCTTTAGATGAACACTTGGAACAGATAAAAGCCAGGGTGATAGAAGAAAAGGCTGATTTAGGAATTGTGGTTGACCCAGACGTAGATCGTTTGGCTTTTATTGATGAAAAAGGGCAAATGTTTGGTGAAGAGTATACTTTAGTAGCGATAGCTGATTATGTCTTAAGTAATTACTGTGCTTGTTTTTATCAAAAAATAAGTGTTTCCAATCTATCATCCTCCCGAGCTCTGAAAGATATTACTGAAGCCAAGGGAGGTTCTTATTATGCCACGGCAGTAGGTGAATTAAACGTGGTCCAAAAAATGAAGGAAACGGGAGCGGCGATTGGCGGTGAAGGTAATGGTGGTGTAATCTATCCTGAGCTTCATTATGGACGCGATGCATTAGTGGGAATTGCTTTGTTTTTAAGTTTCTTGGCGCAGGAAAGAGAAAGTGTTTCTCAAATTAAGCAGAGGTATCCTCAGTATGAGATGATAAAAGACAGGATTGAAATTGATAAAGATTTGGATTTAAAAATTTTGCTTAATAAAGTGAAAGAACATTATCAAGGCGAAAAAATTAGCGATACTGATGGCATAAAAGTTGACTGGGAAGACTCTTGGTTTCATTTAAGAGCTTCTAATACAGAACCGATTATTCGAATATATTCTGAGGCTAAGACAAAAGAAAAGGCTGAAAAGAAAGTAAAGGGGGTAAAAGATTTTTTGGCTGATATTAAATAATATATATTAAATATTTTGTTTGATAAATTGAGGGTTTGATGTTATTATGTAACTGAAATAGATTTAATTTCTTGTTTTTATTTATACTTATGAATAAAATTGTAATTTTAGCAGCTGGTAAAGGCACAAGAATGGGGCTTGATATGCCCAAGGCTTTAGTGCGGCTTAATGGAAGATCATTGGTTTCGCATTTAGCTGAATCTGTTTTTAAGTCAGGTCTTGATGATCAGCCAATAGTAGTCGTTTCGCCAGAAAATAAGAGCTTAATTAGTCAGGAGTTATCTAAATATAACTGGCAGTATGCTGTTCAAACTGAGCAGTTAGGCACGGGTCATGCTGTTAAAGCTGCTAAAGAACTAATTCCATCTGCTTGTGATCAGATAATAGTTCTATTTTGTGATCATCCCTTTATTAATTCAAGTTCTATTGCTTCATTTGCAAGTCAACAAAACCGAAGGGCAACTATTATGCCGACCGAACTTAATGACTATAATGACTGGCGCTATAATTTCTACCGTTGGGGGCGAATTATTCGTAACGCTTCTGGAGGAGTTGAAAAAATTGTCGAATTTAAAGACGCTAGTCCAGCAGAGATCAAAATTACTGAAGTTAATCCAGGATTTATGGCTTTTGACAGTAATTGGTTGTGGAAAAATATTGAAAGTTTAAGAAATGACAATAAACAAAAAGAATATTATTTAACCTCATTGATAGAGATAGCTGTTAAGGAAGGGCATGAGATAGGGACAATCTCTATCGATGCTAAAGAAGCCATGGGAATAAATAGTCAGGAAGAATTAAAGATTGCAGAGAGTATGATTTTTTAATGTTTATGGAAAAAATTTTAGACCTACACATCCATTCTCCTTATGCGCGAGCTTGCTCACCAAGAATAAGCCCAGATAGTATTGCTAGAATCTGTGAAATTAAAGGGCTTGATGTTATTGGTACTGGTGATTTTACTCATCCTGATTGGTTTACTTTGCTTAATAAAAAACTAATTGAAGTTGATGATAGCGGCCTATATCAGTTAAGAGATGCTAGTAGTAAGACTCTGTTTTTGTTAAGCACAGAAGTCTCGTTAATTTATAAGGAAGCTGGGAAAACGCGAAAAATTCATTTAGTAGTTCATGCGCCAAGCTTGGCGGTGGCAAAAGAGTTAAACCAAAAATTAACTAAAAGATTCAACTTAAAATCTGATGGGCGTCCCATTTTAGGAATTAGCGCGCCAAAGTTTGTCCGTTTTTGTTTAAATATTGATTCTCGCTTTCTTATCTACCCAGCACATATTTGGACACCCTGGTATTCAGTGCTGGGAGCCAAATCCGGATTTGACTCTTTAGAAGCATGCTTTCAGGAGGAAATGATAAATATTCATGCCTTTGAAACAGGCCTCTCTAGCGATCCACAAATGAATTGGCAGTTAAGCTCATTAGATGATTTAACTTGTCTATCTAACTCCGATGCCCATAGCTTAGAAAATATTGCTCGTGAGGCGAATATAATGGAATTAGCTTCGTTAAGTTATGCTAATATTTATCGTGTGATAAAAAACAACTTAAAAATAGTAGCTGGTGACAAGGAAGGTCTATTAGGCACTATCGAATTCTATCCTGAAGAAGGTAAATACTATTATGATGGTCATAGTCAATGCAGTTTTTCTTGTAGCCCGCAAGAGAGCCGAAGAATTAAGGGAATTTGCCCTATTTGCCATAAACCATTAACTTTGGGAGTTAACCATCGAATAATGGATTTGGCTGATAGAGAGAAATCAGATAAAGCAAAATTTAGCAGTCCTTTTTTTAAATTAGTCGCTCTGGATAAGATTATTGCTAAATCATTGGGAGTGAAAAGTCGTTCAGCTCAAAAGGTAGTAAAAAAATATTGTGAGCTTATTAATCGATATGGACCAGAGATTTATATCCTTAAAGATTTAGAGTTAGACGATTTGGCAATAGAAGATTATAAAATCGCTATAGCTATAAAAAAAATTAGAGCCAATGAATTAAAAGTTAATCCAGGTTTTGATGGCAAATATGGAGAGATAAATATTTTTTAGGATTAATAAAGCAGATTAATAAAGCATATTTGTTAATTTGCTTTAATATAGTATAATAGAAAAGCAGTTATATCTTGCTTAAAATAATGTTAGTAAGCTTTTAATTGTTTTGTGCTAGAATATATTTAATAATATTTAAATACGCTTTATTGAGCATTAGGTGCACATTAAAGTATTATATTTATGTCTAAAGATAAAAAAAATAATAAGAATAAAGAAGTGCAGGCAGTTACTGTGAACCATGATAAAAAAATTGAAGCAGCTGATAGCGCTATTGCTCAAATTAAAAGCAAATTTGGTGAGGGCGCAATTATGAAATTTGGGGACGTTCGAAAAACAAATGTTGACGCTATCTCTACAGGTTGTCTGTCGTTAGATGTGGCTTTTGGTATTGGTGGTGTGCCTCGAGGAAGGGTAATTGAAATTTATGGCCCAGAATCATCAGGTAAGACTACTTTGGCTCAACATATTGTTGCTGAAGTCCAGAAGACAGGCGGTATTGCTGCTTTCGTAGATGCTGAGCACGCTCTTGATCCAGAATATGCTGCTCATATAGGTGTAAATGTAAAGGAATTGCTTATCTCTCAACCAGATTCAGGTGAACAAGCATTAGAAATTGTAGAGACTCTAGTGCGTTCCAATGCAGTTGATGTCGTAGTTATAGATAGCGTAGCGGCTTTAGTCCCCCAGAGGGAAATAGAAGGCGATATGGGAGATCAGCATATGGGGCTACAAGCAAGACTAATGAGTCAAGCTTTGCGTAAATTAACAGGAGTGATTGCTAAAACCAAAACAAGCGTAGTCTTTATTAATCAGATTAGGAATAAGATTGGGGTTTTCTTTGGTAATCCAGAAACTACTAGCGGAGGCAATGCTTTGAAATTTTATAGTTCGGTCAGAGTTGAGGTGAGGCGCGCGGCTCAGATCAAACAAGGAGATAAAATTATTGGTAATCGAGTTAAGGCCAAGATTGTTAAAAATAAAGTAGCAGCACCTTTTAGAACTTGTGAATTTGATATTATGTATAATGAGGGAATCTCAGTTGCAGGTGATCTTTTAGATATTGGTACAGAATATAACGTTATTAAAAAAAGTGGTAATTCTTATGCTTTTGGCAACCAAAAGTTAGGAGTCGGAAGGGAAACAGCTAAGAAGGCTATTAAAGATGATTTAAAAATGATGGCTGAGATAAGAAAATCAGTTATGGCGGAAATTAAGAGTAAAGAGATAGAGACAGCAGTTGAAAAAAAATAAATAGTTTATAAAGACGCCTCCTAAGAGACGTCTTTTAATAAAATATGACTTATATTATTTCAGTGGGCGGTTCCTTAATAGTTCCAGCTGAAGGTATTGATGCTAAATTTCTAAGTGACTTTAGTTTATTTATTAATAAGCAGGTTCAACAGGGGAACAAGTTCTTGATTGTTGCTGGTGGTGGGGTTACTGCAAGACAATATGTTAAAGCTGCTAATCAAGTTCAAAAAATTCCGATTGAAGAGCAAGATTGGTTGGGGATACACGCTACTCGTTTAAATGCTCATTTATTAAAAACAGTTCTCCTTGATATTGCTCATCCAGAAATAATTACTAACCCGGAGAAAAATTTAATTAGCCAGAGTTCAGTTATTATAGCTAGTGGTTATCGGCCAGGCTATTCTACTGATTACGTAGCAGTCCTGCTGGCTAAAAAGTATAAGACAGATATAATTATTAATCTATCCAACATTGATCAAGTATATGATCAGGATCCAAAAAAATTTAGTCAAGCTAAAAAAATAAAGGAGATAAGTTGGACAGAATTCAGAAAAATAATTGGCTATCAATGGAAGCCAGGGCTTAACACGCCTTTTGACCCAATTGCCTCGGCTTTAGCTGAAAAGTTAAAATTGAAAGTAGTGGTAATAAATGGAAAAAATATAAAAAATATTGAAAACTGCTTAGATGGTAAAAAATATATCGGAAGCTTGATTTGTAATTGATTAAAAATTTTTTAAAGCAGATAGGGGAAGAGTTGCTCACTTGTTTTTATCTATTTTAATTATTAATTCACTTTTATCTAATAGATTTTTATAGACATCTTCAATGCTTGCTTCGCCATTAATATTAAAAACGCGATTTTTAACTCCATAAAAATTAAGCAAGGGTTTTGTTTGCTCGTCATAAATTTTCATGCGATGCTTAATAGTGACTTCATTATCATCAGGACGATTGTAATCTTTAGCTCTTAATAAAAGACGTTTAATTAGATATTCTGTTTTTACCTCTAAATTAAGAATGAATGGTAAACCATATTGAGACATGAAAACATCTAGATTTTTAGCTTGATTTAAGTTTCGAGGATAACCATCAAAAATAAAACCGGCTTTATGGCCGTTTTCAATTATTTTGTTTTTTATTATCTGATCGACAATTTTGTCGTTAACTAATGAGCCTTGTTCAATAATTTTTTCTACTTTTTTACCGATTTCAGATTGTTTTGCTACTTCCTCTCTTAGTAGTAAACCAGTAGAGATATGTTTTAAGTTTAAGCTTTCTGCTAATTTTTGAGCTTGCGTGCCTTTTCCAGCGCCGGGAGCTCCGAAGATGATAATGTTTAGCATAATAAATATTAAGAACTTTATTGGGTGCGCCCAGGGGGATTCGAACCCACGACCGTCTCCTTAAGAGGGAGCTGCTCTACCAACTGAGCTATAGGCGCGCAATTAAATTGTAAGTGGCTGAGGAGGGGCTCGAACCCTCGACCTTAGCGTTATGAGTGCTACGCTCTAACCAGCTGAGCTACCCAGCCTTACCGAATACAGGTCTATTATATTTATCATTTTACTATTCGTCAAGTTTTGATAAATTTTTGATAAATTTTTTGTGCCCCGGAGAGGATTTGAACCCCTAGCCTTGTGGTCCGAAGCCACACGCTCTATCCAGTTGAGCTACCGGAGCTAAATATGTTTAGATAGAAGACACAAAACTTGCCCAAATAATTTGGGCAAGTTACTTGCAAAATATTAATCAATTTAACGGTTTCCTTTAAGTGCTTGTTTTAAGTTATAACCAGTTTTAAACTTCGCTACTTTTACTGCTGGAATAGTAATTCTCTCACTTGGTTTTTGTGGATTTACCCCACCTCGAGCATATCGCACTCTAGAGAGAAAAGTACCGAAGCCAGTAATAGTTACCTCTCGATCATTCTTAAGCTCTTCAATGATAGTGTTAGTTAAAACATCAATCATTTTTTCAGCTTGTTTTTTATTCAAGCCATCTACTTCGCGATGCAGTTTATCGATAAGTTGTGCTTTATTCATATATTAGTCGCTTGACTAATTAAAGTCATGAGCGTTAATTATAATAATCTTTTTAACGGGCATATTCAATTACCCTTTTTTCTCTAATCACATTTATTTTTATTTCACCCGGATATTTTAATTCCGTTTCAACTTTTTTAGCAATGTCACGGGCGAGATTATAGGCTTCTAAGTCATTAATTTCATCTGGTTTAACAAATATCCTTACTTCGCGTCCAGCTTGTATAGCATAAGCTTTTTCAATTCCATTAAAACTGGTAGCAATTTTTTCTAGCTCTTCTAATCTTTGAATATAGTTTTCATGACTATCACTTCTAGCCCCAGGCCTAGCTGAGGATATCGCATCGGCAACTTTTACAATTACTGAAATAAGTCCGTCAGGCTGATCGTCGTGATGAGTAGCAATAGGGGCAATAATTTCTTCAGGGACATTAAATTTTCTTGCGATGTCGCGACCAATATCTGTATGATTACCCTGGACTTCATGATCAACCGCTTTACCTATATCATGCAATAGAGCGCCTTTTTTAGCCAAGGTTACATCTGCTCCCAGTTCTACAGCTAGCATTGCTGCTAAATGAGCAACTTCAATTGAGTGACTTAAAGTGTTTTGGCCATAACTAGTTCGATATTTTAATCTGCCAATTATTTGTACTAACTTTGGATCAAAACCAGTAATTCCTAACTCATACATTGCTTCTTCACCAGCTTTTTTTATATCAACAGCTAATTCTTTTTTTGCCATTTCAACCGCATCTTCTATTTTAGTTGGATGAATACGACCATCTTTAATTAGATAATCTAAAGTTTTTTTAGCAATATGACGACGAATTAAGGAAAATCCTGAGACAGTAATTGCATTAGGTGTATCATCAACAATAATCTCTACTCCAGTCATTTGTTCAATAGCTTTTATGTTTCTTCCTTCTCGACCAATAATTCGACCCTTCATTTCATCATTAGGCAAATCGATGGTTGTGGTGGTTAATTCAACAGTATAGGATGAAACCATCCTTTGCATTGCCAATGCCATGATATCTTTAGCTTTTTCTTCCAATCTATCGCTAGCATCATTTTCTAATTTTTTAACTCTAATAAGTAAATCTTCACTAAATCTTTCTTCTACATTTTTTAAGAGCAACTCTTTAGCCTCGGGTTGATTCAACTTAGCCACTTCCTCTAATTTTTTTAATTGATCTTCCTGGATGCCTTTAATTTTTTCTTTGATTTCTTGAACTTCATTTACTTTGTCATATAATTTCTGTTGTTTATCTTGTAGATCAAGCAATTTTTGGGAAAAAGCACTCTCTCTTTGCTCTAAGCGATGCTGAAGCCCGCTTATCTCTTTACGTCGCTGGTTTTCTTCTTTTTTAGCATCATCGATTATTTTAAGAGCTTTATCTTGAGCTTTAAGTAAAAGCTCCTTTTCTTTACTTTTGGCCTCACCAATAATTTTTTCTGCTTTATTTTCGGCGCTAGCAGCTTTCTTCTTACTCTGGTTTTGAAAGAAAGCGTATCCTAGTAAAAAACTAACTACAACTGCAATCAGGAGTATTAAGTATTCCATAAATGTAAATACCGATATTAAGCAAGTGAAAAATCGTCATAAATTTAAAGCATCTTCTTATATTAAAGAGTTTTTCGCCTTAATTACGAATTTTATCTGAATTAATTTCATTTGATAATGGAAAAATATAAGATAGGATAATAAAACATGAACTGACACTACTTCTTAAGGACTTAGCGCTGATTTTTGCGCTTATCTTAATTATCGGTTTATAATAATTTGCTAAGTAATATTAGAATTATATTAGCAAAGAATAATTGTTTTGTAAAGTAGAAAAAAAGTAGAAAAAAAGTATGTCAATTACCAATAGAAATGTCATATCTTCGTTTTCAATAGAAATGTCATACTTGGTTTATTGTTTTTGAGTCAAAAATAGTTACTTCAATTTTAGCCTTTCTTATGGATAATAATTTAATTTTATCCTATATTAGCAATAAATATGTGATTAATTCTTAAGCGAGACACAATATTGTTCTATATTAATACCATTAAGCTTTGGAAGAAGAATTTACTTTGGCTTTAAAGGCATGTTAAGCGAATAATATTATTTTTTCTTTTTTTCTTTTTTTGACATTTTTCTTTTTTTCTTTTTTTGATTGACTAAACACATAAAATAACGTAATATTAAAAAATAAGCATCTAAATTAGATGTAATTTTATATTTAAAGTATGAATTTATGAATATTACTGAACTTGCCAGAATTCTAAGAATTTCACCCCAAGAGTTAAGGGATCTATTACCAGAGCTTGGTTTTTCTATTGGTCAAAAAGCTATTAAGGTTGATAATAATACAGCTAAAAAAGTGATTCGAGCTTGGCCAAAGTTTAGACGTCAATGGGAGCAACGCCAGGCAGCTGAAAGAGCCCGCCAACAGGATGAAATTATTTTACCTAAAGAGAAAAAAACTATTTATATACCTAAAGTTGTTACTGTTAGAGCTTTAGCAGAATTGTCACAAATTCCAATTAATCGTCTTCTGACTGAATTAATTAAAAATGGTGTATTTGCCTCAATTAATGAGAAAATTGATATTGATACAGCCACAATTATTGGGGCTGATTTAAATTTAGATGTTCAGCTACTTAAAGAAGAAAACATTACTGAAGAAAAGGAAGAAAAAAAATTGCAAGATATCCTAGATTTAGAAAAGACTGAAGATTTAGAATTAAGGCCGCCAGTGATTGTGGTCATGGGACACGTTGATCATGGTAAGACAAAATTATTAGATTCTATTCGGTTAACAGAAATTGCTAAGGACGAGGCAGGTGGTATTACTCAGCACATTGGCGCTTATCAAGTAAAGCGTAAGGATAGAAAATTAACCTTTATTGATACGCCTGGGCATGAAGCTTTTACTGCCATGAGGTCAAGAGGGGCTAAGGTTGCTGATATTGCTATTTTAGTAGTCGCAGCTGATGATGGGGTGAAGCAACAAACAATTGAAGCTTTCAGAATTATTGAAGCAACTAAGTTGCCTTATTTAGTTGCGATTAATAAGATTGATAAGCCTGAAGCAGATGTAAATAGAACTAAACAAGACTTGGCGACTACTTTAAATATTAAACTTGAGGGTTGGGGTGGAAAAATTATTTCTACGCCTATTTCTGCCAAAGAAGGCACTGGTATTGAAGAACTTTTAGACATGGTGCTTTTAACCGCAGACGCAGCTTTAGGAGATTCCTTAATGGCTAACCCTAATGCTAATGCAGCTGGTACTGTCGTGGAATCTAATGTAGATAAAACAGCTGGGCCAGTGGCCACTATTTTAATTCAAAATGGGACTCTATATCTAGGTGATCAGCTGTGTTACGAGAATATTGTTTATGGGAAAGTAAGGTCTTTAAAGAATTATAAGGGTGAAAATATCAATCAAGCTGAACCGTCAATGCCAGCAAAGGTTTTGGGTTTAAAAATTTCACCAGCAGTTGGCGATATGCTTTATGTTGGTGATGGTAAAAAAGTTAGATTAAGAAAAATTAAAAATGCTGATAGTAAAAAAGAAAAAGTAATGTCTATTGATCAAGACGCTTTAGATGAAAATATACCTAAGGTAAACTTAGTTATTAAAACAGATTTTTTAGGTTCAGCTGAAGCGATTGAAGAGTCGTTAATGAAAATTAATACTGAAAAAGTTATAGTTAAGGTGATTCATAAGGGGCTTGGCAGTGTGACTGAAGGTGATATTAAACGAGCAGATGATTCTAATGCTCAATTAGTTTGTTTTAACGTTAAAATGCTACCAGCAGTTGAAAGCTTAGCACGTAATAAAGAAATTGATGTTAAATTCTTCTCAGTTATTTATGATTTGATTAAATATGTCAAAGGAGAGATGCAAAAATTAGTTCCGGAGGAAATAAGTCGGGTTAATTTAGGTAAACTAGAAGTTTTGGAAATTTTTCGGACTGAAAGGAAAATGCAAATTATTGGCGGCAAAGTAATTAATGGTAAGCCAGAAAATAATGCAATGGTGAATGTCTGGCGTGATGAAAAATTTGTAACTACTGGGGTGATAACTAGTCTTCAGTCGGCTAAACAAGAAATAAAATTTGCTGAAGAAGGTGAAGAGTGCGGCCTAAAATTTGAAGGAGAACCTTTAATTTTAGTGGGCGATATTTTAGAGTTTTATCGTGAAGAGAAAAAAACTGAGTCTATTTAAGTATATGTCAAAATTAGCTCAAGTTAATGAATTATTACATCGGGAATTATCAATGGCTATTAATCAAGTATTAGAGTGGCCAGAGGCTTTAATTACGATTGTTTATGTTGATACTAGCCCTGACTTACAAACAGTTAATATTGGAATTTCAGTTTTACCTGATAGGTTAGCTGGCACTGCTCTTAAAAAATTAAAAGCCGCTTCTGGCCGATTAGCTAAAGTTATTTCTCAACAAACTAGATTAAGAAAAATACCTAAGCTATATTGGGAATTTGACGACACAGAGAGAAAAGCAGCTGAATTAGATGAGCTATTTTTAAAAATTGATGATGAATTATAATAATATCAAAAATTTATAAAAATTAATTGTATTGATTTTTAAACAAGACACTTATTTGTCTTTTTTTATTTAATAAATTTTTGACTTTCTCATCATTTAGTTCTAAGCTATTTAATTATGATAGAAGCTAAAGAACTACAAAGAGCTTATCAAATGATTAAAGCTTCAAAAGGAGTCCTTATTATTGGCCATTTGCGACCAGATGGCGACGCTCTTTCATCGATTAGCGCTTTACGTTTAATTGCTGAAAGGTCAGGGGAAAAAACAATAGCTTTTGCTGAAGGCTCGCATCCGAAGACGTTTAATTATTTGCCTGGGTTCAACACAATATTAAGCAGTGTAGACATGCTTAAAGAAAAATATGGCAAGGTTTTTTTTTGGCGTGAAGTTTTTAATTTAATTATAGTTGTTGATTGTGGCTCGTTGATTAGAACGGGTTTAAGTAAAGAGATATTAGAATTTCAATCTGGTGGTGGAAAAGTAATTGAATTCGATCACCATCCTAGGATAGACGAATATGCTGATTTAGAATTGCGCGATTCCAAATTATCTTCAACAGCTGAGTTAATTTATAACTTCACTGTTATAAATAATATTAAACTTGATAAGAATTTAGCGGATTGTATTCTAACAGGTATTATGTCAGACACTGGAAAGCTACTCTATCCTTCTGCTAGTCAAGCCACTATGAAAGCTTCCTCAGCTGCTTTAGCTGCTGGAGCCAGGTATGCTAAAATACTTCAAGCAGTATCAGGAGACAAGAGTTTAGCTGTAATGAGGCTCTGGGGATTAGTTTTAGACCGTGTTCAATTAAATTCTAATTATCAAATGGCCATTGCTTTAGTGACCCGTAAGGATATTAATGATATTTTTCCTGGTGACCAATTAAAGACCGCTTTAGAATCAGAATTATTTTCTGATTTGATTTCTTTTTTAAGTAATTATACTGGAGTAAGGGCGGTTATGCTTTTGTACGAGGATGGTCGAGGTTACGTCAAAGGTAGTTTAAGAAGTACAGCTGATGGCTATTTTGTTGATAAGTTAGCTAGAGCCCTAGGAGGAGGGGGGCATGAGAGGGCATCAGGATTTGCAGTTTTGGGAAAATTAGAGAATAAACAAGATATTTGGCGGGTAACATAAGTTAAACTTTTAAAATAATTTATTAATTTTTTTATTATTCAGTCATTCAGTCAGTTGTGTTTCTAGATAAATAAAAGATGAGAAAAAAAATAATAGCGAAAATTAATATCAATAATTGGTATGTAGAGCCTTTGATACTGTAACTAATCAGACTTTGGCTCGATTAGTGAATACTAATGGTCTCGTAGAGTATTTAGAAATTGAGCTGGCCAATGGTAAGACTTACCCAGTTTATCTATTAAACTCCTATGGGTGAATAACTAGATTAAAAGGAAGAAAATCTAGATTCGCTTATAAATATAATATTTTTTATCAGAAAGGAGTAAAGGGAGCAATCAGGGAATGAACTTCTAAGTAATAATAAAAGTCTTTCAGTAGAATGAAGGCCTTTTAAACAAGATAAATTATTTAAGCTCTAGTTAGTGGTTTAAGGTTTTTGTTTTTTATGTTTTTCTTGCCATTGTTTAATTAAGGCATGGTTACCATTCTGTAAAACTTGCGGGACTTTATAATCTTTTCCAGCTGTTCTTAAAATGGCCGGTCTAGTGTATTGGGGGTATTCTAAAACTAGACTTTTATTATGAGATTCTTCAAGAAGACTTTCATGATTACCTAGTACTCCAGGTATGAGTCGAGTAATTGAATCTATTATAACTAGAGCAGGTAATTCTCCTCCAGTTAAAACGTAGTTGCCAATAGATATTTCTTCATCAATGAAGTGTTTAATCCTAGCATCAACACCTTCGTAACGACCACAAATTAAAATTATTTCATCTAAATTGATATAGGACATTGCTTTTTTATGAGTCCAGGTTTTACCACCAGCAGATAGAAGGATGATTTTGCGTTTGAGATTCTTTTTTTTATTTTTCTTTTTGATATCTTCTAAGGCTTGGTAAAGGGGATCTATTTTCATTAGCATACCAGCCCCTCCGCCATAAGGGGTGTCGTCAACAGTACGGTGCTTGTCATTAGTCCAGTCGCGTAAATTATGTTTATCAATTTTAATTATTTTTTTATTTTGAGCTCTTTTAATAATGCTATCGTTTAAATAGGAGTCTAAAATTTCAGGGAATATGCTTATTAGGTGGAATTTCATAGGATTGAGTGATTCAATTTAATTTTATAATAAAAAAGCCAGATTGTGAAATCTGACTTTTTTGTTTTAGATATGATTTAAATTTTTAAATCGTCTAAAGCAGATGTGTCAACGTCAGCTAAATCAGATGCTCCTTCTCGAGGAGAGTGATTAGTACGACGAGCACCATTCTCTGGGTCAAATATTTTTAAATTAACACGTGAGTTATTTTTAGCACCAACAATCTTTAAAAGAGTGCGGATAGCTTGAGCTGTTTGACCTTTACGACCAATTACATAACCCATGTCGGATGGATTGATTCTAAGGGTTAAAAGAACCCCCATTTCATCAACTGTCCGATCAACATTGACGTCATCAGGATTGCTGACGATGTTTTTTACTATCATTTCGAGGAACTGTTTGTCTGCTTCCATATTGATTGTGACTGGACTTTAAATCAGAAGTAGGATACTAACTGATTTGAAAGAGCCTAGACTTAAATTATATTATCTTACCTAAGTAAGATTTATCTTAATATTATAAGTATTTACTAATTATGTCAATTAATTTTATTCTAATTTTATTCTACTTTTTTTATTTCTTCATTTTCTTCTAAGTTTGTTGTTGTTTCAAGTTCTTCTTCATTTTCTTTTTCATCTTTGACTGGCAGGGTAATTTTTGTAGCTTCTTTTTCTTCTTTAATTATCTTTTTTTTATCATCTTTAGCTTTTGATTGAGCAAGTTTTTTTTCGTTAATCTTACCCTTTTTAGAGGCAACTACTTTTTTACCTTCAACAATTGACTGCCCAACTAAAAGGTTGTTAACACTAGCCGTCATACCAGCCCCTTTGCTAATCCAGTATTTAATTCTATCTCCTTTAACTGTTAATTCTTTAGTATATGGGTTATAGGCTCCAAGTATTTCTAAAGCTCGACCATAAGGATCTCTGCCTTTTTCTGAAATAATAAGGCGAAATACTTTTTTATTAGTCTTACCGATTTTAGATAATTTAATCATTAACATAATTATTTATTGAGAAAGTGATGAGTGGTAAAATTTCCACAAAAACTACTTCCTTCTTTCTTTATTGACAAATATTAGCTCAAGTTTTTATAAAAGTCAAGTTTAAAAACGAGGTTTACGAGGGCTGTTATCACGGCGGGTAAAACGATCCCGATTGCTGTTTGAGCGATTAAAGCCGGCGTTCCTTTGTTCTGGGCTACCTTTACCTTTTTCATTTTCCCAATAATGGGCATTTTCACTTAAACCTTTCATACTTAAATTAATTCTTCCCTGATCATCAATTTCAATAATTTTTACAGTAACCTCATCACCTATTTTTAGCAAATCAGCGGGAGTGCTAATATAATATGGGGCTAATTCACCAGCTCTAATTAAGCCATCTTGACTACTGTTTAGCTGCACGAAAGCTCCAAAGTCCATCATTCTAACTACTTTGCTATTAATAATTTCCCCTTCTTTAAAGATGTGGACTATTTCTTTTACTTGATCTACAGCCTGATTAACTTTTACCATATCAGTCCCGCAAACCATTACTAGACCATCATCATCAATATCAATGCTTACTCCTGTTTCATCAATAATTTTATTGATTACCTTACCTCCTGGTCCAATAATAGCTCCAATTTTTTCTGGATCAACGTTAAAACTGATGATGCGTGGGGCATAGGGGGATAATTCGGTACGAGGAGCAGCAATGGCTGTAGTTAATACCTTTAGTATTTGATTTAAAGCCTGTCTTCCTTGCTTGAAAGTTTGTTTAATTATTTCTAACGTAATACCTTCAGTTTTTGTATCTAGTTGTATTGCTGTTAGCCCAGTGTCTGTGCCAGTTATTTTAAAATCCATGCCACCGTCACCATCTTCTAAATCTTGAATATCAGTTATAACTTTCCAATTACTTAAATTTGGATATGAAGCTAAACCCATGGCAATTCCAGCAACAGGTTTTTTGATTGGAACACCAGCATCCATTAAAGCTAAAGTAGCAGCACAGGTTGAAGCCATTGAAGATGAACCGTTAGAGCCTAAGGTTTCACTAACAACACGGACAGCGTAAGGGAAGATATCTTTGCTAGGGATCATCGGTAGCAGAGCTTTTTCTGCCAAGGCGCCATGACCAATTTCGCGGCGACCAGTTCCACGAATGGGTGAAGCCTCGCCAACTGAATATGGAGGGAAGTTATAGTGATGCATAAACCTTTTCTTGCTCTGTCCATCCATATTTTCCAATGATTGTTCTAAGCCAGGAGCACCTAAGGTGACAATAGACATTACTTGAGTCTCGCCACGAGAAAACAGGGAGGTGCCATGGTCGCGAGGTAATATCTTTACTTCTGCATTGAGATCTCTAATTTCATCTAAAGCGCGGCCATCAACTCTTTTACCTTCCTCTATAATTGCCTTGGTTATCTCTACGTCAATTAAACGTTCAACGGTTTTTTTGACAGCATAGTCACGAATATCTTTATTTAATCCTTGGTCGTATAGATATTTATTTAATTGATCTTTAATAACTGAGACTGCCTCTTTTCGTTCAGCTTTACTACCATAATATTCTTTTACAAAAATAAAGTTCCTGATATTATCTGTTAACCAAGCTTCAGCTATGTTAACTGCTTGTCCCTTGACTTCTTCTAATTTTATATCTTCTGCGGTTTGTAGAATTTCTCTAACAGTTTTATGTTTGGTCTCAGCTTGACTTTTGAGCTCTTCTATTAGTTGTATGGCGCCCTGCATTTTTTCTTGACCAGCAATAATAGCTTCTAATATATCATCTTCTTTAACCTCATTAGCAGTAGCTTCAATCATAATGCTTTTTTCTTTTGTTCCAGCGACAATTAAATCGAGGTCGCTTAAGGCTTGTTGCTCGTAAGTTGGGTTAAATATTAGCTCATTCTCAATTCTTCCAACTCGGACACAGCTAATTGGCCCTTTCCAGTCAGCTCCAGAGATTGTTAGAGCGGCTGAAGCGGCTATTAGCGAAACAACATCGTAATCATTTTCTTGGTCAATGGCTAAAACTGTTAAAATTACCTGAATATCACGTCTATCTTCTTGGTTAAATAATGGCCTAATTGCTCTATCAACCATGCGCCCAGTTAATACTGATTCATCACTAGGGCGACCCTCTCTCTTAATCCAGCGAGAACCTTTGATAATCCCAGCAGCATAGAATTTTTCTTGAAAATCTACCATTAATGGAAAAAAATTTACTCCATCGCGGACTGATCCATTTTGAACAACGGTAGCCATGACTACAGTTTCTCCGTATTGAACTAAAACAGCTGAATCAGCTTGGAGGGCTAATTTACCTGTTTTAATAGTGAGTGGCCGGCCAAGCCAATTTTTAGTGACTATTTTTTCCATAGTTTCATTATACTTGGCCTTTAAATTACAGAACTGCAATATAATTGTGCAGCGCTATCTATTTAAAGGACAAGCGATTATTAATTTATTATTTATTATTTTTTTATTTATTGTTATTATTTTCTTTTATAATTACCAATTAGAAATTTTTTATCTGCCCCTAAATCAGTGAAGGCGTCCACTTCTTCTACTAGTCTTGAAGAACAAGTTTTTCTAAATGCAGCCACTTCTATTAGGCAACCTTTATTGTTTTGTAAATAGGAAACAAGTGGCAAGTAATCACCATCACCAGAAACTAGAATTATTACGTCTAATTTACTGGCTAATTTAATAGCGTCAATAGCAATGCCAATATCCCAATCAGCTTTTTTAGCGCCACCAGCAAATATCTGTAAGTCTTTCATTCTAACTTCAAAACCTTGCTGAGCCAGAGCTTCAAAGAAAGAATTTTCGTCTTCATTTTCGGCTCGAATAACATAAGCAGTGGCTCGAATAAGCTTACGCCCAGCCACTGTTTGATCAAGTATTTCCTTAAAGTTAACACGTCTACCATAAAGATTTTTGGCTGAATGATACATATTTGAGACATCTACTAAGACACCAACGCGTTGTTCTTTATGTTTAATCATAGGAAATTTATTTTTTTATTATTTCATCAGAGTCTTCATTCTCATCTATTTCCTCATTCTCAGTTGCAGCAGTATATTTTTTTTCTTTTAAGAGTGCCTCTTCTTCTTCTGCCTGTAGCTTGCTAGCAATCTTTAATTTTAATTTTACAGCTAAGTCTTTAAATTGTTCAGAGTTTTCTTTTTGCAAATATTTTAGAAGTTTTCGACGTTCACCCACCTTTTTTAAAAGACCACGACGAGAGGAGAAGTCATGTTTGTGTTGCTTTAAGTGTTCAGTTAAACCTTTTATTTCTTCAGTTAAAATAGCAATTTGCACTTGCGGTGATCCAGTATCAGTATCATGAACACGGAATTTTTTAATGATTTTTTCTTTAACTTTTTTATCTAACATATTTTTTCGCTTTTCCAAGAAAAGGGGTGTCTACCCTTTTCCGAGAGAAAGTGTAATTAAATTAACGTCTTTATTTAAGAGTATTTATTTTTTTAGTTAAGCGTGATTTTTTTCTAGCAGCAGCAGCCTTTTTAATAACTCCTGTTTTAGCTGCTTTATCAATATTCTTCATTAATTTAGGCAACTCTTCTTTAACAGTTTTGTCTATTGCTTGAACTTTTTTAAGGCTATTTTTTATTGACTCTTTCATTACCTTCTTTATTTGTGAATTTTTGGCTGCTCTTTTTACGCTTTTACGTAATTCTTTTTCAGCCGATTTCTTGTTTGGCATAAGTAGTTTATATATTACTGATTTATTAAAACATCCTTAATCTATCATAAAATTGAATAAAAATCAAGAGCTTCTGCTCTAAAAGATGGAATTTTGTTCAGTCCCTGGTCGGGGTACTGGGACTTGAACCCAGAATCTCCTGCTCCCAAAGCAGGCGCCTTAGCCAGTTAGGCCATACCCCGTATATTTAGCCATTTTGTGCCCCGGGTCAGAATCGAACTGACGACACAAGGATTTTCAGTCCTATGCTCTACCACTGAGCTACCGAGGCAGACAATATGATAATATTAGTTGCGGGAGTCGGATTCGAACCGACGACCTCCAGGTTATGGGCCTGGCGAGCTGCCAACTGCTCTATCCCGCTTGTTTTTAATTTATTATAACTTTGAGGTGGGCAATGGAGGACTCGAACCTCCGACCTCAACATTATCAGTGTTGCGCTCTAACCAACTGAGCTAATTGCCCTTTTTTTGGAAAGTAACAATAAAAAATAAGTTCTTGGCAACTTCTGGCTAAAATATATCAGAAGCGTTATAAAAAAGCAAGACTTATTTAAACTTATTTAAACCTTCATTTATCAGCTTACCAATAGAGCATAGAGTTCGCTTTTAATATCAGACTTACCTTTTTTATTATCCAGGTCAATATCTAATAAATTTTGCCAGTAATTTTTTAGCTCTGTTAAGGAGAAATTGTTTGATTGCTGTAGCGCTTTTTTTATTACAAAAGGATGAAGCTTGAGAGAGTGAACTATTTGATTGTCTGATAGATTATTACCACTCTTTAGGTATTTAATACTCAAGATAATTCTTATTTGTCTTTGGAGCATGGCTAAAATATATTGTAGGCTTAAGCCAGCATCTAGCTGTTCTTCTAAAAGACGTAGAGCAAGGGCTTTGTTTTTAGCCCCCAAAGCATCTGTAAGGGCAAAAATATTTTCTTCAGTTTCGCCTTTAATTAATTCCTCTACTAAAATATTGCTAATTTCTTGGCCATTGGCCGCAGCTATTAATTTATTGGTCTCATTGTTTAGACGATAGAGATTGTTGCCAATTTTTAAAATTAATAGATTTAAGGCTGAGTTATTTATTTTAGCTTTTTTTTCGTTAATTATTTCTTTAACGAATAAACTTAATTGAAAATTATTTAAGTTTTTGAATTCTTGAACGTAAGGTTGTTTTAATAGGTAGTTAAGTAGTTTTTTGGCACCTGCTTGAAGAGCTGTTTTTTTAATTAGATCTTCATTAAAAATAATAATGTTATCATCGTCTCCTTCATTTTTTTTAATTAGCTCAACTAAGATGGAAAAGAGGCTTTCTTGTTTGTTCTCGAAGATGTTCTCAATGACGACCATTCTTTTCTTTGTAAACAAAGAGCCACTGCTAAGACTGTCACTTAAATTTTTAGCAGACAGTTTGGCGCCATCTAAAATAGAGAGGCTTTGTCCCAGCGGATCAAGCTTATCAATATACTTATTTTTTAATTCTTGTAATTTTTTTTGGCGGCGAAAAGACTCACTACCATGAAGCAGGAAAATCATAGTTTAGCTATTTTATAGTCTTTTATAGTTTGGCCCAAAAACTTAGATCCCAGTTTTGTAAATTTTTCCGATTCATCGCTAATATAGAATTGAAGCTTGCCCTCTTTACTATTTTCAGTTTGAAATTCAGGGTGTCTTTGCAAGTAGTTTTTTAATTTAATAGAGATAATATGGCCAGGATCAAAAACCTGGCAGTGTGAGCCCATTATTTTGCGAATATCTTTTAATAGAAAAGGGTAATGAGTGCAACCCAGAATTAACTCTTGGACCCTTTTTTCTTTTAGAGGTTTTAAATATTTTTTCAATATTTTATGGATTATATCCTTAGATACTGGCCATTCTTCGATTAAGGGGACTAATAAGGGGGTGCTATTACTGATAATTTTAGCTTGGTTATTAATTTTTTTGATTTCTAAATTATAGGCTTGTGAATTAATAGTGGCGCGGGTGCCAATTACGCCAATTCTTTTGCTTCTTGATACCTCTTCTGCTAGTGGAATAATTACACCCAAAATTCTTCTATCAGGATAATTATTAATTAAATATTCTTTTTGCAATCGTCTTAAAGCTTGAGATGAGGCAGTATTGCAAGCTAAAATAATTAAGCGAACACCTTGTTTAAAAAGAAAGTCAACTGCTTCTAAGGTGTAATGATAGATAGTTTCTTGGGAGTGATTACCATAAGGAACTCTAGCAGTGTCAGCCAAATAGAGATAATCATATTGAGGGAGGTCTTTTAAAAAGTGTTTTAGGATATTTAAACCACCAAGTCCTGAGTCAAAAACACCGATAATATTTTTTTCTTTATTTTTTAACATAATGTTTAAATTGTTCGCCTCTTTCTTTATAATTTTTAAATAAGCCAAAACTAGCACAAGCGGTAGACAAGAGAACAATATCTCCTGTTTGAGCTAAATTTTTGGCTATTTTAACGGCCTCAGCCATACTACTCACTTGTTTTATTTTGTTTTCAGGATATTTTGCTATTTTTAAGTCTACTATTATTTTTGGGCTAGCTTGGCCAGTGAAAAGGATGACGTATTTAACCTTTTGCTTGATTAATTTAGCTAAAGCCTTAAAGTTAGCCCCTTTATCAGCGCCACCAGCTAAAAGAATAATAGGACTGTTAAATGAGATTAAGTCCAGGGCGGTGCTTTCTGGAGTGGTGGAAAAACTATTATCATAATATTTTATTCCATTCTTTTTCATTATTAGTTCCAGTCGATGTTCTAGATTAGAGAAGTTTTTAATTACTGATTGATAAACTTTTTTATTTATTTTAAGCCTCTGGCATAAGGTGACGGCGGCGGCAATGTTTTCTTGATTATATGATCCCTCTAATTTAGAAGGCAACGCTGAAGATTTAAAATATATTATTTTAGTGTTCAGTGTTATTCCTTTTAAGTTAGTTTTAATTTTTTCATTCGCAATGAGAATTTTATTTTCAGGATTGTTTGCTATATTTAATTTAGCTTTAAAGTAACTACCAAGGGATTTATGGTAGTTTGGGTTTAGAGGGTCAGCAGGCAACAAATGTTCTTTAAAAATATTGGTAATAATTGCATAACGGGGACTAATTTTTAATTCTTCTAGTTGAAAGCTAGATAATTCCAAGATTATCCAATCATCTTTTTTAATTTTATTAATAAAACTAAAGGGAGCTATGCCGATATTACCGCCTAAAAAAACTTTTCTTTTATCTGCTTTTAAGATAGCAGTAATTAATGAGGCGGTAGTGCCTTTACCCTTACTGCCGGTTACACCAATAATATTTTTACTAGGACAAATTGCTAAAAAATATTCCATGGCGCTGCTAAGAAGAGTCCCATGGGCCTTTGCTTGTTTAATTCCTGGGCAGTCTAGTGGCCAGCCAGGTGAGCGAAATAGTAAGTCAAAATCTTTTAAATTATAATTAAATTTTTCTTCAAGACGCCAGTAGAGCTTAGGTATATATTTTTTTAAACTTGGCTGTGATTCCAAAACTTTTATTAATTGTTTTTTATTACGCCTATCACAAATAGTCACATTAGCTTGGTATCTATTTTCTATTAACCAAGTTAAAAAAGCTAGATTTTCCTTGCCAAGCCCTAGAAGAGCGATATTGTTTGAGTTAATATGCATAAAAATATTTTTTACTTAAGGTCAGCCCAGGTCTTAGCACTTTTAGAGTCGACTATAATTGGCACTGATAATTTAATTACTTCACTCATTAATTTACTAATAATAGCTTGATATTTTTCTAGTTTATCGGCCCTAATTTCAAAAATTAATTCATCATGAATTTGTAGCAAGAGTCTAATTTCAGATTCTTGATTTTTAATGATTTCATCAATATTAATCATCGCTTTTTTTATCATATCAGCCGCACTTCCTTGAATAGGCATATTCATTGCCATCCTTTCTCCAGCTTTTTTTATTTGCATTAAAGAAGATTTTAATTCTGGTAGTGGTCGGCGCCTTTTAAAAATGGTTTCAGCGTAACCACGGTTAATGGCGGTTTTAATATTTTTATCCATCATTTTTTTAATATTTGGATAAACTTCAAAGTAGCGATCAATGAAAGCGCGAGCTTCGACATAACTAATGCCGGCAGCCTGGCTTAAACCATGCGGACCTTGGCCATAGAGGATGCCAAAATTAGTGGCTTTTGCCGCTTGTCTCATTTCTTTGGTGACCTCACTGAGTTTTACGTTATTAATCGCGGCGGCAGTAGCGCTATGGATATCTTCCTGGTGTAAAAAAGCTTTAATCATTTTTTGGTCTTTTGATAGGTGGGCGGCTAGGCGTAATTCAATTTGAGAATAATCTAAGCCTAGAAGTCGATAACCTTTTTGAGCTTCAAAGGCTCTCCTTATTTCTCGACCTTCAGCACTACGAGTAGGAATGTTTTGTAGATTAGGCGTAGCTGAGGATAATCTGCCAGTTGAGGCCACTGTCTGTTTAAAGTTAGTGTGCAAACGACCATCTTTTTTATTAATTAATTCGGGTAAGGCTAGAACGTAAGTGTTTTGGAGCTTGCTCACTTCTCGATAGGATTTTATTAGAGGAATTATCTCATGCTGATCTTTAATTTTTTCTAACTCATTATCAGCGGTGGAAATGCCGGTTTTGGTTTTCTTTAAGCCCTTGCTAGTTATGGCGAGTTTATCAAATAATATGGCTTGAAGTTGCTTGGGGGAGTTAATGTTAAAATCTTCTTGGCTAATTTTATGTATTTTTTTGCTTAAGTCTTCTAATTTTTTGGCTAATATTTTGGCTAATGATTTAAGTGGTTTGGGATTTAAAATAATACCTTGCTCTTCCATTTTTGCCAAGACGGTAATTAAGGGCATTTCTATTTTATTAAATAATTTTAAGAGCTTAGCCTCTTCTAATTTTTTTAAGAGTATGCTTTGTAATCGCCAAATATAATTAGCTTCTGTGGTCGCAAACTCTGTGATAGCCTCCTGCTTTATTTCGCTCAAACTTAACTTATTTTTGCCACTTCCCTGTAGATCTTGAAGGCTAGTTTTTTCTTCAGTTAATTCTTGTAATATCAAATCACCTAAGTCGTGATTAAGTATTTCAGGGTGCAATAGATATGAAGCGATTAAGGTGTCAAAGCTTAATCCTTGCATTTTAATATTTTCTTGGAATAAAAAGCGTTGAGTGGTTTTTAAGTCATGACCATATTTTAAAATTTTCTCATTTTGTAAAATAGATTTAAGCTCTTGTAAGTTTTTAGCTTGAGTGTTGTTTTCTTGCTTGAAGTTAAATAAATCTAATTTTTTTTCTAGATTATTTAGGGCTAGGTAGTGGGCTTCATTATTTTTGAAAGAAAAGGCTAGGCCAAATAGCTTAGACTTAAAAGGATTGTCAGTTTCACTAATTAAACTTAAGGCAAAAGATTTTTCTTGGCCTAAATTTAAGAGAAAGTTTTTAAAATCAGTATCATTATTGATTAAATTTATTTTTATTTTTAACTTTTTGTTTTCTATTTTTTTTTCATCACTTCCTGATTCAGTTACTTTAACTCCATGTTTTAAATTTTTTATTTGGTGCAATTTATTAAGCAATGATTTAAATTCGAATTTAATGAACACATCTTTAGCTTTCTCTTCATCAAAGGATGAGAGTCTAAAATCTTCCCAGGCAAATTCTAATTTTGCTTCGGTGTCGATAGTAGCTAGGCTACGACTAAAAAACGCAGATTCTTTTCCGGCTCTGAGCAGTTCTTTAGTTCGGGCTTTGATTTCTGGGCTGTCATTGTCTAGCGCTTGATATATTCCTTCTAGATTATAGAATTTTTTTAAAAGTTCAGTTGCTCCCTTTTCTCCAATTCCTTTTACTCCGGGAATATTATCGCTCGGATCACCTCGAAGACCTTTATAGTCAATTAGTTGTTTTGTTGTAAAACTATATCTTTTTTTAACCTCTTCTGGAGTATATATTTTACTCTCATTAAGGCCTTTGCCCATTGTATAAACAGAAGTTCTTTCACTCACCAGTTGCAAGGTGTCCATATCGCCAGTAATTATAATATTATGCCAATCTGTTTCTTTCTCGGCTCTTTTTACTAAGCAACCGATTAAGTCGTCTGCTTCTAGACCATCTTGTTCAAAAATAGGGATATCAAGAGCTTTAGCGATCTCTTTTACTAAAGGAATTTGAGCATACAATTCATCAGGAGCTTTAACTCTAGTAGCTTTATATTCAGCATACTGCTTATGTCTGAAAGTTGGAGCAGGGCGATCTAAGGTAAGGACAACAAACTCAGGCTCTAATTCTAGAAAAGATTTGAGAATAAAGGCGGTAAAGCCATAGACCGCATTTACCATCGTTCCATCTTGAATGGCTAAAGTGGGTGGAAGAGCGTGAAAACTACGATGAATAAGGGCATTGCCGTCGATAATAACAAATTTTTTATTGATATTTTTCATACTCTTATTTTAGCACGAGGACTAAGATAGGCAAAGATGTGACAATTTATTAAAAAAGCGTCACTTAAAATGACGCTTATATTATTTTAAACCATGTTTACGGATGATTGTAATCCGTTTTTTTGGTCCGGATGGTGATTTTTTAATGGGATCAAAATAGGCCCCATCTTGAAAAATTGCTTCTACCGGTTTAGGTAGTTCCGGCGTCACTCCAGTGATACCAGGTGCGCCAATTATTGTTTTCCTCATCATATTAAATTTGTCACTATCTTAGGGTTAATAGCCCTGATTGTCAAGGTGTTAATAGTCGAGGTGTTATAGGAAGCTTATCGCTTTAACTTTTATCTGCTAAAATAGCAAAGTGGGGTATTGCTCCTTGATTTAAATATGTTTATATAAATTATGTTGATTGTTATTAGTTTGTTAATTTTAGCGATAAGCTTTTTTTTCATCCTGTCTCAGGGAGCTGATTTGCTTTTGGTAAACTTAAAAACATTGGCTGAAAAAACTAAGATACATCCAGTTCTATTAGGTTTAATGTTGGGATTCTTAACTACCATCCCTGAATTTATGGTAGGTCTTAATTCTATCCGTCAAGGTGTGGCTAGTCTATCAGTTGGTAATATCTGGGGTGGCATTATTGTAATTTTAGCTCTCATTTTAGGTCTCTCTATTGTGCTACAAAGAGAAATAAAGACAGATGGTCGTCTTTCGGTTGTTTTACCCAGTTTTATTTTTATAATATTTTCTTTATTTTTAGGCTTAAAGGGTTATTTAAATTTTTATGATGGTTTACTATTATTAACATTTTATTTAGTTATCGTTTATTTAGATTTTTTAGCTGGTGGACATTATCGATCTGATACCTTAACCCAAGAAGCTGTGCTTAAAGCAGAAGGTATTAACAAGGCAAAACCTTGGATTGGTAGGCGTCTATATAATTTTCAAAGGAGGTATAAGGTAGAAAGTATATGGGCTTTTATCGGTTTATTTTTGGTGATTGTTTCTTCATATGCGATTATGGAAATAGCTGATATTTTCTTAGAAATTTACCCGTTGCCGCCATTCCTTGTGGGTTTACTCATTTTCTCTATTGGCACTAATTTGCCCGAAATTGCTGTAATGATTAGATCTTTTAAGTTAAAGTCTGGCGATATTTCCTTTGGTCACTTAGTTGGTTCAGCAGTTAGCAATATACTAGTTTTAGGTTTATTAAGTTTTATGACTAAAATTGAAATTAATGTTTCTTGGCGCTATTATTTCTTAATGATGTTTATGACCTTTGTTCTGGGAACGGTAGCTTGGTTTTATGTCAGCGAAAAGAAATTTGATCGTCGGGAGGGCTTAATTCTTATTTTCCTTTACTTAGCCTTTGTTGCTTATGAATCATTTTTATAGTTCTTATTGAATGATGATTTTAAAAAAATCTTAAAATAAGTTAATAATTATTTTGGGTTCGTTTTTATCCAGTTCTTTGGCAAAATACTAGGTTGTTTAATTAGTAATAATTATCTTTATGAATTTTGAAAGAAGTGTAATAGAAAATATGAAGAAATCCCAAAAAGAGGCCTTTGCTATTAAAAAGGAAGACTTAGATTTATTGTGTAAAATATTGTAAGAAAAATACGGCCAAGAAAAATTACCTAAAGATTTGGTTCTAGAAATGCTTGATATTCGCAGAAAAATTAAAGATGAGATTGAAAGAGAAAATTTCGTCGATGGAATAGATAGTGCTGCCGATGACCGAATTAAGCTATTAGTGTTGGGTATTTCCATGCCAGATTTAAAAAAGGAGAATCTCGCAGACATAGCTGAGAATTCAAATGGTGACGTTGAGATATTTTTTAAGGATGGTAAAAAGAAACCTTTAGATGATGATGAGATAGATCTCTTGCTTTCCCTTAGATTGTATTTTGATTCCTATCGACTAGCTCATAATGCGAATAAATTTAGGAATAACCTTGATGAATTACAGTCTGAAATTATTAACGATGTTGACAACAGGAAAATAAATTTTTATTCAGAGAAAGAAAAGACTGATGAATTAACCGCTGGTTTAAAGGAAAAATATGGAGAGCTTGGGTTCTCTGAAAAAGAATTGCCAGAATTAATTAAAACCTGCAACTTAAAAGATTTAAATGATTTGCCAATTTATAAGATAAAAGGTTTAAT
>Ga0172377_10001067_pt1 | contig 27325 bp, 25 predicted proteins | sample Pumphouse3metaG_FD_119749 | JGI IMG/M metagenome (GOLD analysis project Ga0172377, IMG submission 119749) | Leachate microbial communities from a municipal landfill in Southern Ontario, Canada - Pumphouse #3 metaG | ecosystem: Engineered > Solid waste > Landfill > Unclassified | place: Canada... | reverse complement strand
GGTACACATTGCCGTATAGAGGAACCCACCCTGCAACCCAGCAAATACTGCAAAAAAGAGAATAATGAACAAGGTAATACCTGAGCGCTTCTTCAAGACATACCAATCTTTCAACATCAAAGTAATTACTGATTTCATGACCAATCTCCTCCCTTGGATACCATGATGATGATTTGCTCCAAGGTGACACGCTGGACCTCCCCAAATGGAGGAACATCCTCACTTCTCATCAGGAACTCACTCTGGAACTGGCCATCCCTCCTACCCTTTATTGCATTGGGTTCAACATCAGCAATCCTTGTGGATGGGATCTGAACCAACCGATACCGTTCAAGCAGTTCATCTTTCTCACTGGATAAGCGAATCTTCCCGTCTTCCAGAAATGTCACATAATCACAGAGCTTTTCCAGATCACTGGTAATGTGACTGCTGATAAGGATCGTGTGATCCTCATCTTCACTGTAACGGGAGAGCAACGTTATAATCTCATCCCTGCTCACAGGATCCAGTCCGCTGGTTGGTTCATCGAGGATCAGGAGTTTTGAGCGATGACTCAGTGCAATTGCCAGTTGCGTCTTCACCTTCATGCCCCTTGAACACTTCCTGTAAGGTTTCTTTGGGTCAAGATGGAATTGTCTCAGGAGCTGTTGGTAATAGGAAGCATCCCAAAGAGAATACATTCCCTGAAACACACGTCCCAATTCAAGCGGGTTCAGCATGCTCGGAATACCAGCATCTTCCACCATGAATCCTATGGAGTCCCTTGTCTGGTAATCCAATCCAATATTCGTACTGCCAAGAACCGTAACATTGCCAGCATCCTGGCGCAATAATCCCAGCAAAAGCTTGAGGGTTGTGGTCTTGCCACTTCCGTTCGCTCCAATAAGCCCATGTACGGTACCCTGTGCTATCGAGAATTCCTGGTAATCGAGGATGAAATTTCCTAGTTGTTTTTTCAAACCCTTGCATATGATAGCCTGTTCCATTCTACATATCTCCCCGTTTCAGTAACGCATACATCATTCCAAGTTCATCTTCCCCAAGATCCAGGAAATCTGCGAGCAACATGATTGCCCTCATATGTTCCTCAATTTTTCTCAGGTACTCCTCCTTTATCTGCTCATGATTACGAGAAGCTACATAGCTTCCCTTTGCAGCAATGGTCTGAATATATCCTTCCTTCTCCAATTCGTCATACGCACGTTTTGTGGTGATTACACTGATCCTTAGTTCCTTCGCCAACACCCTGATGGATGGAAGCAACGAACCCTCCTTCAAGACCCCAGAAACGATCTGAGAACGGATTTGTTCTGCAATTTGTGCATAGATGGGATCGGGGTTTGCATTCGAAAGAATGATGTCCAAGGTTGTTTTCTCCTTTCTGTTCATATACAGTATATACAGTATGCACTACATGTCAACCACTTTGGTCTATCGGTTCTCAAGATTGCCAGGAATCGTTATACTGGTGTATATGATTGACTTCACCTTCGAAAAGAAAGACTCATTACAGGATGCTCTGATGCAGCTGCATACCATTGTCGCCTTGCTCAGAAGCAAGGATGGTTGTCCCTGGGACAGGGAACAAACATCAAAAAGTGTTGCAGAGAACCTGCTTGACGAAACCTATGAGTATATTGATGAGGTTATTAAACATGACCTCCCTGGACAGAAGGAAGAGCTTGGCGATGTGCTGCTCAATGCAATGATGTTGCTGGAAATCCAAGAAGAACAAGATGATTTCTCTGTTGTCCAGGCACTCAATGACGTCTGTGAGAAGCTCATCAGAAGACACCCCCATGTATTCTCCACTGCTGAAGTCAGTTCCTCTGGAGAAGTCATCGACCTCTGGAACTCCATAAAGACCAATGTTGAAGGCAAACAGAGCAAGGATGATGATTTTTTCAGCAGGGTCCCCTCCTCCCTCCCACCCCTTGAAATGGCCAATGAGATCCAGAAAAAGATACGAAAAGTCGGGTTTGACTGGCCACATGTAGATGGAGTTATAGAAAAGGTAGAGGAAGAACTCAGCGAAGTATTGCAGGCAAAAGACCATCAGGATAATTCGGATGAAGACTTGGAAATGGAGCTGGGAGATCTGCTGTTTGCCACCGTCAACCTTACCCGGTTCCTCGGCTACAATCCCTCGGTTGCCTTGCATCGTTCAAACCAGAAGATGCGTGATCGTTTCAATGCACTCTATCAACTGGCAAAGAAGAAAGACGTACCATTGGACCAGGATCATCTTGATGAGATGGATCAACTTTGGCAGGAGGTCAAGAGCGAGGAAACCCGCTAGAAGGAATGGCGTATGGATAGTACAGCAGATAAGAACACTCGTGCAAAAAGAGAACGAAAAAAAGAAGGCGGAGCCATCTACGAACGAATTGCATATGATATTGCAAAAAGAATTGCCAATAATGAGATCGATGAAGGGACTCGGCTCTCTGGACGTTCACTCATGTCCAGTGAATACGGAGTATCTCCTGAGACCATCAGAAGAGCCTTCGCCCTCCTAGAGGAGCTCGAGGTGGTTCATGTCATGCACAACAGCGGTGTTCGTGTACTCAGCACTGAGAAAGCAAAGACCTATATCAAGAAACATCACAAGCATGATGAAGGACGTTCCCTGTTGCAAAGAATGAGGGAAATACTGAACGAACAGGAGTCCCTGAACCGTGAGCTGTATTCCACTGCAAAACAACTATTTACCATGAACAACCGATTCCGGGAATCCAATCCATTCCCACTATATGAATACACCATAGCTGAGGAGAGCAAGGCTATCGGGAAAAACCTGGGGGAACTGCGTTTCTGGCAGGAAACCGGTGCCACCATCGTAGCCATCCGTAGGGATGGGGTGATCAACCTATCCCCGGGACCGCTTGAACGAATGGTCGCCGGAGATATCCTGATGATGGTGGGGCCACACGATTGCCTGAGAAGAACCGAACAACTATTGGATTGATCGTAAATACTCTACATATCCAGTGTCCCAAGATCCCGCAAAGAGCTTCTCTCGCTTGATCGTAAGCTTGCTTGCGATCAGGAACTTGTCAACATCAGAACCGAAGAGTAATTTGACCAGGTTACGTTCCCCAGTAATACGAACCATATATTGGTGAGGTGCATCTCCTCTGGATACTTCCAAGGAAGTATCAGATGCTTGCAAGCGTTTCTCCAAGATCCCTGTATAGGGTTCCTCACCTTTGGTGTCAATGCTGAACAAGCTTCCTTTCAGGTGCTTGGCAAGCGTCTGCTTTTTCGGTCCCTTCAGGAATAATACATCCAGGATTGTGTATCCTTCGTTAAGGGTTTGTTGCAACTCACCCCTCACCTTTTCCTCATCCAACGTTCCGTCGTCCACCAATTCAGCGAGCATTACCTCTTCTTCACCGGCAATTCCAATGGAAAGTGGGTTCACAAACTCAAGCTTTGGCTTGGGATTGAATCCTTGGGTGAACTGCACTTCAAGCGCTGAGCGCTGGAATGCCATCTCAAAGTTTCTCATTGCATTGATATGGCTTACATAGAGCGCAGAGCCATACCTGGAATAGCGAATCACCGTCTGTACGGTATCGGCTTGAACTGGTTGAGGGGGGGCAGTTTCTACAGGTTTCTCATCTTTCTTTTTCTCAAAGAAGGGATCCTTGTGGATTACATCCACTACCTGATGGGCAGTTGAGCATGCTCCACACTGATGTTCACATACATCGTAGCAACGATCACTCAGGAGCAAGTTCTTTGCCCTGTCCCACTCTTCCTTGAGAAATTTCTTTCCTACACGCAGGGAAACTGAATCCCAGGGCAACTCCTCTTCAACATCATAGTCCTTGAAAATAGCTTCCTCTGGATTGTAGGGAGCTTCAGCAATGGCCTCTTTCCAAAGATCATACTGGAGGTACTCATTCCATGCATCCAGGCGGCACCCTTTCTGGTAAGCCTTCTCAATTACATCTGCATACCGTGCATCTCCCCTGCTGATCAGACCCTCTAGATAACTGACGCTCGGTTCGTGGTAACTTACCTTGCATCCCTTGATCCGCTCATTGATCATTTTCTTCAACTGGCTCAGCTGCTGGTAGCTTTGTTCAGGGGTAAGCTGTGCACACCACTGGAATGGCGTATGAGGCTTGGGGATGAATGTACCGACATTGATATTCATCCGGATATGGGTCTCATCCCAGATTGCCCCAAGATAGTCCACAATTGCCTGGTTCTCTTCCTCTCGGTCGACCACAGGAAGCCCGATCATGAAGTAGAATTTTGCCAACTTCCATCCTCTGCTCTTCGCCTCCTTTGCAATACCAATAACCTGTTCCAAGGGGACAGGCTTGTTCATGGCAAGCTGCCATGACTCCTTGGGTGTCTCAATGGCAAAGGTCAGCCCACTCTTACGAACCTCACTCAATTGCTCCAGAATTCCCAGGGAGAAGGAGTTGACCTTCAAGCTGGGCAGGGCAAAGGAGACATGTTTGGAAGCAAACTCTGCATTCAGCGTCTCGATCATCTCCTTGATATAGGGATGGTCCCCACTGGAGAGAGAGCTAAGGGTTACCTCCCGGTAGCCCAGCGTATCGACATACTGGGTTACCTCTTCCTTGATGGTTTCATAGAGTTTCTGCCTGTATGGTTTGTAGTACTGTCCTGCATGACAGAAGCGACAACCATTGGGACATCCTCTCATGATCTCCACAACACCATTATCCTGGGCTACCTTGAACGATGGAACCACATAGTGCTGGTATCGGGCATCACGCTTAAGGCCAAAGGAGTCATCAATGAATCGCAAGGATCGCTTCTTCTCTGGTGACCAAAGGAACGGGAACTCCTGGAGCATCTTGAGTGTTTCCACTCTTCCATAGCCCTGCTCCCTGGCTTTTCTCATGGTCTGGACCACCTGTTCCAAGCCACCCTCAGCCTCACCGATGAAAACAAAGTCAACAAACGGTGAGAATGGCAGTGGATTGGTTACTGCAGGGCCTCCAAGAATGACAATGGGATGCTCATCCCCGCGCTCCTTGCTCCTGAGAGGAATTTGTCCAAGTTCCAATACCTGGAGTACATTGGTGGCACATAATTCATACCCGATTGATATACCCAACAAATCCAACTCATGCAATGGCTTGTGCAGATCAAGGGTATAGAGTGGAAGCTGTTTCTTTCTCAGCAATTCCTCAAAGTCAGGGGCAACGGAAAAAACCCGGTCACAATGCACATGGTCCATCCTGTTCAGAAGATCGTAGAGGATTCTCACCGCATTGTTGCTCATCCCTATCTCATAGAGATCGGGGAAACAGATTGCTGCATGGAAATCCACAGCATCCATGTTCTTCTTACCATAGTGGAATTCTCCACCAGTATATCGGCTTGGTTGTGCAACCATTACCAGATCGTCGGCTAATGCCTCAAGTATATTCATTCTCAATCCTTTCTCTGTGTATTCATTCCATTGACAAGGTCTGGTACTTATTGGCCAGAACCCTGAAATCTGCTTGTGTACAAAGTGTTGCTAAAGATGCATACAGCATCTGTCTCTCCTGTGGGGTCAGGTCTGCCTGCTCATACTCCTGCGCAAGGGGGACCAGCGTCTGTGCCCAAGCCTTCGAGGGGAGCCTGGAAGCAATGGTCGCAAGCAGAGACACCGCTTCCCCATCTTCCAGTTCGCCAAGAGCATCCCGTATCTGTCCAAGCGGAGCTTCCGCTTCGAGAAGCAAGAGTGCATACTCACTACCATCCAATTGCTGCCTGAGGTAGGTGGCAAATACCATGGCTGCCTCCTGAGAGCGACCAAGGGCCATCAGTGCCTGATAGTAGGCTCTCGCTCCCTGGATCCCTAGGGCTCCAGCCTCATCAAGGAACGTAGCTTGCTCAACAACAAGCACTGCATTTCCTATACGGTCAGCGAGAATAAGCATCAGGTTCCGGGCCGCAATACTGGCTCCTTCCTCTCCTGTTATCTCCTGATACAGATCAAGGCTCTGCAATGCCGACTTGTTGTCACCGCGCTCAGCCTGCGCAAGTGCAAGATAGTAGAGACTGCCACTTCTGTAGGTTTCCCTGAAATCCTTTTTTGCTGCATGATATAAGGTATCCCATTCCCCTTGCTGTGCGAGCTCCTGTAAGGAGGAAGCATCTTTTACACAGGAAGAAGACAGCAAAACAAGAAAAAAGGAGAACAGAAGGAGCTTCCACAATCGTGTTTTCTTCATCCTCTGTTCTCCTGTCTATCATAAAACAAGGCAAGCAATAAGCCGGGTTCTGTTTGTGATGATCATCTATCCAAGAACCTTGTTGCCAAGGCTCTTTAGCAACCGACCCGCAGGATCAGGGCGGACAACCCACCTGCTGCTTGGTTTTGCTCCTGACGAGGCTTACCCTGCCACCCCTGTTGCCAGTGGTGCGGTGGGCTCTTACCCCACCATTTCACCCTTACCGGAAAACCGGCGGTATTTTTTCTGTGGTGCTCTCTATAGCGTTACCGCTCCCGGGTGTTACCCGGCGTCATGTCCTATGGAGCCCGGACTTTCCTCAAGCGGCTGGTAGCCGCCCGCGATCATCTAGCCTACCTTGAAAAAACCTAGAGCAAATCGTCGAATTCACTGCTATCGACAAAGTCGGAAAGACCGCCTTCCTCGATATCCACATTTTCAACATGCTTGCGGAACTTCTCTTCTGCACCTTCAGCTTCCTCATAAAAGAGGATACGACTGCAGTACGGGCAGAATTCAATTTTCTTTGCTTCCCTGACCTCATTGACAAACTGGTTTGGAAGAACGATATGACAGCCCTGGCATACCAATCCATGGATGGGAACAATCCCCTTTCCTTTCTTGTTCTTCACAATATTGCAGAACTTGTTGTACAGGTCTTCATCAATGTCACCACCAATGTAACTCAGGCACTTTTTCTCAAGTGCTTCAAGTTCCTTCCTTTTCTCATCGAGCAGGGCTTCAATCTTGCTTGCCTCGCTGTCAACTTCCTGTTTCTGGAGTGACATCAACTGCTCTTTCTCAGTAAGGCGTTCACTATACTCGTTGACCTGCTTCTCTTTCACATGCAACTGCTTGAGCAGACTCTGTTCCTTTGCTGCAGCATCCTTGATCTCTTTCTCCAACGCCTCGAATTCACGCTGGGTACTGATCAACTCCATCTGCTTCTCAGAGTTTTCACGAGCCAATACTGCATCATCATACTGGATGTGAAGGCTTTTCAGATCATCCTTGGCTACCTCACTTCTCGTATGTTCCTCAATATATTCAAGGTTAATCTTGTCGAGCAGTTCCTGCTTGACCTTCAAATCCCTTGGCAACTTGACAATCTCATCCTCAAGCGCAAACCGGTCACTAAGGTCTTCCTGCAGCTGGTTGAGTCGTGCAAATACTTCTGCTTCTTCCATCATCTTCTCCCTGTATCTCTCAAATGAAATCCTTCAATTTCCTACTTCGCTTGGGATGTCTGAGCCTTCTCAAAGCTTTAGCTTCAATCTGGCGGATGCGTTCCCTTGTCACCTCAAAATACAACCCAACTTCCTCGAGTGTCAATGAATACCCATCATCGAGTCCGAATCGCATTTTCAGTACTTCCTGCTCTCTTGCAGGCAGTGTAGCCAACACGTCCTTCAGCTGTTCCTGCAGCAGTGCATATGCTGTCTGTGTGGCTGGATTCTCCACTTCCTTATCCTCAATGAAATCACTGAGCAAGGAGTCTTCCTCTTCACCAACAGGAGTCTCAAGGCTGATCGGCTCACGGGCAACATTCTTGACTGCCTTGACCTTGATCTCGGTCCAGCCCAGCTTCTCAGCCACTTCCTCATCGGTGGGTTCGCGACCAAGGGACTGCATAAGCATCCTTGACTCCCTTACCACCTTGTTGATCTGCTCTATCATATGTACAGGAACCCTAATGGTTCTTGCCTGATCACTGATTGAACGGGTAATTGCCTGGCGGATCCACCACGTGGCATAGGTAGAGAACTTGAAACCCTTGCGGTATTCAAACTTCTCGACTGCCTTAATCAATCCAATATTGCCTTCCTGGACCAAGTCAAAGAAGTGCAAGCCACGGTTGGTATATTTCTTTGCAATGGAGACAACCAGACGCAAGTTTGCCCTGATCAACCTATCCTTCGCATCCTTCATCATCTTCTGACCATACTTGATCTTGGTGGAATGAATCAGGATATTCTCACATGTATCCTCAAACTGATATTCTATCTGTTTCAGGTCCTTCTCCGTGAGCTGCAAGTCCCTGATCAGGTCCTTGATCGTATCACTGCTGAGATGGAGCTCTTCCTCAATGATGGCACTCTTGCCCTGGGTTGCAAGGTCACGGCCAAGTTGACGAAGCTCCTTGGGATTGGTTATATGCAACTTGTTTTCCAGTTGCTGCTTCTTCTCTTTGTATGAGCGAATCCTGTTCTCTGCATCAATGAAGTCATGGGTGAAGGAGGTGATTTCCTCAGGCTGCAGATCAATCTTTCCGAGCTTCTTGAGCAGGGTCTTCCTCGATTTCAGGAGTCCCTCATCACGCAAGACATCCTCGCCTGTGCTGATCATCTGCTCCTTCTTGCCCATATAGTTCTTAAGCCCGGCCTGAACTTCCTTTAAAGGCTCCTTGTAGTACTGGTTGAATCGCTTCTGTACCGTAACAAGTTCCTTATAGTCCTTTGCGTTGTACTCTTCTTCCTGTCCCTCGATTTTCAGGTTGAGTGTCTTGAAGATCTCATAGAAGCGGGTGATCAAGACACCGCTTTCCTGAATGACTTCCTTGATGATCAAGGCTCCGTCTTCCATCTTCTTGCTCAGCTCAACCTCTTGTTCAGCGGTTAGAAGGTTCTCCCTTCCAATCTCCCTGAGATACAAGCGTATGGGATCATCACCACTGGTATCGCTCTTATCGGTACCGAGGATTGTATTGTGCCTGCTATGATCGCTGTCCCCATCCCGCTCTTCCAGGCTGGAGATATCAACAAACCGTTCACCACCCCCTACCGAATCATCATCGGTACTTAAGGCGGTCCAGTCACTCTTTATGGAATCATCTTCCTCTTCATCTTCATCAAGCGCATCATCGTCATCGTCCGCATCGGGATCAGAGCCATGTTTTGCTTTCTTCTTGGATTTCTCTTCATCATCCTTGGTATGTTCATCAGGAAAATGTTCAATCAAGTCATCAACCGTGATGCTCTCATCATCATCAAGAAGGTCATCCGGTTCATCATCAAGGTCATCTGTATCGATTTCATCGGGATTCGGACCATCTGGAAAAACACCAGCAACATGGGCATCCTCACTCTCTGTGACATCAATTTCCAGTTCACTGAGTGTTTGCATGATTTCATCGACAGCCTCATCCGTGGCATGTTTCGGCCCGAGAGCATTACGTATCTCGTCCTTGGACACCTGTCCGGTCTCTGCTGCGCGCGCTACCATGTCCTTGAGAATGGTCTGCGAAATAGTTTCATCAAGCATCTGTATTTCTTACCTACCCTGTTTACATCTCCTGTCCAAGAGTACGCTTAAGTTGTGCTATCTTAGCATCAATCTCAGTCTTCTCCCGAAGCAGTTCCTCGATCCCTTCATCCTCAGTTCCGTCCTGAAGACTAATATCCAAAAGTCGTTTATTGCTTAAACGACGCTTCTCATAATTACGCAGTTGAATTCGATTCACTGCTTCATTGAGAACCTCAACTGGTGCCAGTCGAAATTCCTCCATAGCAAAGGACGATGCTACGTCACTTCGCAGTTGCGGGTCTTCAATCATCTGCAAGATATACTCATCGTGCTTTCCGACATCTTCCCGTGCAGCCTCCTCCAATACGTCGTAGAGAGCCTCTGCCTCACTGTCCTCCAGGTCCTCGACAGCTAATTTGTATCGTGTTTGCAAATACAAATCCCGGTTGTTGACCAGAGTCAGCATTGCATACAAATCAACAGAAATGGTCGCTGGATTCAACGCCCGGATCTGTCTCTCCTCATTCCTGACAGCCGGTTTAACAACAACCCGCTCCTTACGTGAATAATCGTCAAGAATTGACGACTCGTCAACATTCAAGCGGGAAGCAAGGATTTTTATTAGATCCTGCTTCTCAATCGACGACTGTGTGACGTCCAAATATGGCCGAACCGCATGAAATACAGAGGTTTTGCCTTTGGGCGTCAGTGTATCATACTGGTTTACCGCATTGTTTACAAGATAATGAAACCCTTGAACTGCATGTTGCAGCTCATTTTGCAGGGCTTCCTCCCCTTTCTCCTGCACCAACTCTGAGGCATCCTTTGCACTCTTGAGCATGAGCACAGAATTTTCCATGCCGAAATCCTGGGCAATGACCAATGCTTTCTGAGCTGCACTCTGCCCTGCCCTGTCGCTATCGAAAAGAATCTGTACCGATGTACAATATCTTCTGAGCAACTTACCCTGGTCTTCAGTAAAGGATGTACCCAATGGGGCCATTGCATTGGTGAAACCACTCTGATGCAGTGCCACCACATCGAAATTTCCTTCACAGAGTATCGCCTTCTGGCTTTTCTTTATGGTTTCAAGTGATTCATACAAGCCAAACAGGTTGTGTTTCTTGCTGTAGATCATCGTCTCTGGGGTATTGATGTACTTTGCCTTCGAGGTATTTGAAAGATCCCTCCCACCGAAAGCTACGGTCTTGCCTTGCCAGTTACGGATTGGAAACATCAATCGGTCACGAAACAGCGGGAAACGGGGATTGTTCTGGCTGAAGAGACCACTCTGCTTGAGGAGTTCATCACTGTAGTGGTGTTTACGGAGGAATAAATACAGCCATTGCCCATCAGAGGGGGCATATCCAAGGTTGAATCTCTCCCACATCGCCTCGCTGACATTCCGTTCTCTCAGATATGCCCTGGCTTGCTCTGCTTGTCTGGAATGCACCAGAAGGTAGTGAAACGATCCAGCAATCTTGTCATAAAGCTCAAACAAGGTCTCTTTCAGGTCACGTTTGCTCTTATCCTCTTCAGTCTCATCTGCAAGTTCAATGTTTGCCCTTCTTGCCAACATCTTGACTGACTCGACAAAACTCACCTTCTCCATCTCCATGAGGAAGTCGAACATCGAGCCGCCTTTCTTGCAACTGAAACAGTAATAAAAGCCTTGTTCATCAACTACGGAAAAGGACGGGGTTTTCTCTTCATGAAAAGGACAGAGGCCCCAAAGCCTTCCACCCCTGGCACTCAAGGTGACATAATCAGAGACTACCTCACTGAGTGGGATTCGTGCCTTGATCTGTTCAAGTACCGATTCCGAAATCTTTGCCATCGCTTTCCCTAATCCCGTATGATCGGACTTTGTTCAAGATCTATCCTCAAGAGATCATCAATCTCTTCTTTAGAATAGAGTCTCCCCACTCCGATTCCCGGGCATGACTTTTTCTCTTCTTCCCAATGCTCCTCGCTCTCCAGTATACTCATCCAGAACGGATAGGTCCTACACTGCCTGGGGCGTCCTTCATATACCGAGCAACCCTTTTCGTTCAGGAACACACAGTCATAATTCTGTTTTTCCTTCAAGCTGATCATGGAAAATGCACCCATATCAACTATCCGGCAATAGGTTTTTATGAACGCTTGCTCATCCATACCGGTATGGGCACAAAGTCGATCAAGATCTGGTTGCGAGAGAAATACATACCCCGGTTCACAGCTGCAACAATAGCGGCAACCCTCTACACAAGAAAACCGTAAGCCATCCTCATAGAAGCAACTCATCAACACCCCTTTTTCACGATACAGACAGGAAAAAGGCCTTCCTCAAAGAAGAAGGCCTCCAAGTGGAGAGAGAAGGATTCGAACCTTCGAAGGTATAACCAACAGATTTACAGTCTGCCCCCTTTGGCCACTCGGGAACCTCTCCATGCCAAAAGACATTCGTACATTACAAACTCTGCATTGTTTTGTCAACCTGTCTCAGTAAAATTCTTGATTTCTCTCATTGCAAGGCGTTTTTCCCCAAGTTCTTGACAGATTTGCCCTCTGTCGATATAGTGCACAGAGTCAAAGCCGACTTAGCTCAGCGGTAGAGCACGTGACTTGTAATCTCGGGGTCGTCAGTTCAATCCTGACAGTCGGCTCACATGGAGGCACACCACTATGGTGTGCCTCTTTTCATCTTTCATGCGCAGCTGTGCTCACAAATCAATCCAACTGCTATGCTGATATCTTGCAATAAATAGAAATACTTGTTATAGATAGTATTTGTTAGCCTTGGCTAATAATTTAATACGATTAGGTGGTACTACTACACTATGGCAATATCGAGAACTCCTGTTTTCAAGAGATGCAACTATTTGGGGATTGATCCCCTGGTATTGGGGTATGCCCATAAACCAAGCATCAGACGAACAAAGACAACAAATCGACGACGCAAGCAAAGCGTGTATGCGCGTCAGCTCATAGAGAAACAAAAACTACGTTTCATCTATGGTGTACTGGAAAAACAATTCAGGCTCATTTACGCAAGAGCAGAGAAAATTGATGGGATTACCGGAGAAAACCTACTCACCTTGCTTGAACGCAGATTTGACAACACCATATTCCGCCTGGGACTCTCAACCACCCGAAGGGAAGGCAGACAACTGATCAATCATGGTCATCTTATGCTGAACGGGAAGCGAGTGGGCATCCCATCGGTAACACTGAAGGTCGGGGATGTCATTTCGGTCCAGGAAAAAAGCAAGCAGGCATTCAGATCACGCAAACTCGCCCAGAACAGGAAAATTCCTGCTTGGCTGGAATTTGATGAAGATAAACTGGAAGCAAAGGTAGTCAGCCTACCGCTTAGAAGCGATATCGATTACGATGTCACAGAATCGGCGGTTGTTGAGCTTTACTCCAAATAACATATTAATGGGAGCCGGTTAGATTGTTTTCTCCGGCTCCCTTTTCGTCTTGAATCATTACGTTCTCTTCACCATCGGATGCAGATTCCTAATCCCTGGTTTCACACTGTCCTGTGGAACTCTTGATGATGAGATTTGGCTTGAGGATGACATCCGTCCTCCCTTCCCCTCTACGTCTTGCCTGGAGTTGCTCAAATGCACTCCCGCCCAACAGCTTTGGGTCCTGGTGTATGCTGCTCAGTGCAGGACGGGTTATATCACTGAGGAAGGATGCATCATACCCAATTACTGAGACCTGCCTAGGAACATCGATATTCTGTTCCCTCAGTGCCTGTAAAACACCAGCTGCAACGGAATCATTACAACAGATAATTGCAGTGAAATCACAGAGGGTGGAGAGAAAATGCTTGGTCATGGTATACCCGCTTTCATAGGTATATCCTGTACTGCAGAGAAGTTCCCCTTGTACCCTTACTCCGTATTCACTCAATGCCTTCTGGTATCCTTTCAGACGATCGAGGGATGAATAGCTTCCCAGGAGTCTCCTGTCATGGAAATTGAGAAGGTCATCCGGTCTCTCACTCCAGAAACTCGCGAAGAAGGCAATCTGACGATGTCCAGCCTTCAAGAGGTACTTTGCTGCGAGATAGCCTCCCCTCTCATTGTCATAGTAGATATGACTTGCATAATCGCAGTAATCATGCCTATAGATAATCACGATTGGGGTTGATATCGCAAACAATGCAGGCAGCAACGAAGAGGAAGTATCACTGAGGGGGCAGAACAAAAGACCATCCACACCAAGCTTTGCAGCCCTGCGAAGATTCTCCTCTTCCTGCAATGCACTACCCTCCGAAGAGAGAACCATGAGGGTCTCTCCCTCCTGATTTGCCTGACAAAGGATTCCCTCCACAACCGATGAGAAGAAAGGGTTTTCCAGGGTGGGAACCACCAGTGCGATCATGGCATGTGGTCTCTCGGGTTTCTTGGGTGCATACCCTAAGGCGGACATTGCCTCGCGTACCCGTTTTGCTGCAGTAGGTTCCACACGGTTGGCATGGTTCACAACCCTGGACACTGTTGCAATGGAGACCCCTGCGGCCTTGGCGACATCAGTAATGGTGACCTTTTTCCTATTCATGCATCCAGCTCCCTGATATCTGCCCCGCAGGTGCGAAAGGCATCAAAAAAGCCGGGAAAGGAAACAGCAGCACACTCTGAATCCTCAACGGTCAGACCTTCTTCTGTGGCGAGGGCAAGCGCTACCATTGCCATGGCAATTCGGTGATCGCCTGAAGATCCAACAGTTCCCCCTTTAACCCTTGTTGGGCCCTTTACCACAAGCGAATCCTCCCCTGCTTCCAGATCACAACCCAAGGCATTGAGCTTGTTTGCCATCTCAGCCACACGATCAGTTTCTTTCTGGCGTACATGGCCAAGATTGGTGAAGGTAGTAACCCCGTGTGCTTGCGTGGCGGCAACAGCAAGTGCAGGTAAGGAGTCAGGGATATCACCAAGGTCAATTGTAAGACCTCCCTGTAAGGTTGCCCCTCCCTTTACCCGGAGGGTTCCCTGCTTCTCGTCTTTTTCCACATGAGCACCCATTGCCTGTAAGATATCAATTACTCGCTTATCCCCTTGGCTGTCCTGAAAATCAAGAGAGGTCAAAAGCAAGTCAGAATCGCTGAGTGTGGCCGCTACCAGGGGAAAGGCTACAGCGGAGAAATCCGCAGGTATGGTAAACCTTCCTGGGGTATAGTGTTGCCCACCCCTGATAGAAAACCTGGTATAGTTCTCATTCCTCTCAACTTCAACTCCATAGCGTTGCATCCAGTCGAGGGTTATCTGCACATAGGGAGTTTCCAAGGGGTTGTCCACCAATATCTCGGTATCTTTTTCTGCCAATGGGCTGGAAAGCAACAGGCTTGAAACATATTGGCTGTTGCTTCCATTGAGCCTTACCTTTCCCCCTTTCAAGACCCCCCTGACAACCACAGGTGGAGCTTCCTGCCCCTCCCGGGTCAGGAAAGCCGTCGCACCAAGCGTATTCAGTGCATCAACCAGGCGCTTTATCGGACGCCTTCTGATCTGCTCATCACCGGTAATCACCGTCCAGCCATCAACCAAGGCAGCAACTGAGGAGAAGAAACAGGTGGTGGTACCTGAATTTCCAGTGTTGATGCAGTCCTCAGGAGAGACCAATGAGCTGCCCCTCCCCTTGATCACCCAACAACCTTCCCTCTCTTCTATCTTTGCGCCAAAGGCTTTTGAAGCGGCCAATGCACTCAATCCATCACCACTGGCCAGTGGATTGCAGATAATCGACTGCCCATCAGAGAGCAAACCGAGGAGAGCAGCTCGTATGGTGTGGCTCTTGGAGCCGGGGACCTGAAGACTTCCATGCAAGGAACCGGGTTTGACAAGTACACGCATACATTACATCCTTTTCATTTGTACAAATCGCTTCAAGGCCCTGCTGTTGGAGAGCAGTGTCAGTACAACCAACACAAGCAAGATCATGGTAATGGGTCTTCCTAGCAGCGCCATCAAGAATGCATCCTCACTGGAAGCAAGGGAGATGGCCCTGCGGAAGTTGGAATCCATCATACCTCCGAGGACGATGGCAAGCGTCATGGGTGCAACAGAATACGAACGACGCCGCATGAAGAAACCCAATACACCGAAGAAGAGCATCAGGTAAACATCAAACATCCTGTTATTCGTTGCAAAGGATCCTATAATGCAAAGTATGGTTACCAAGGGAAGCAGGATCCTCTTGGGGACAGCAATGATCTTGCTGATCCTCGGAGCTACCAGGAGACCAAGGATCAAGAGGAAGATACTGCCAATAAAACCGCCTGCAAGGATTGCATGGAACATCGGTGCACTTGTCTTGATGAACATTGGACCAGGTTGTAACCCATGGACATAGAAGACTGAGAGGATGATCGCGGTTACGGCATCCCCGGGTATGGCCAGGGTAAGCATGGGAATCATGGCCCCTCCGATACAGGCATTGTTGGCCGACTCACTGGCAACGATACCTTCCACTGCCCCCTCTCCAAAAGGAACGGAGGGATTCTTGACCAATTTCTTTGCCTGACTATAGGCAAGGAAGGCCGCAACAGGACCTCCTGCTCCAGGCAGTGCCCCGATGACAACCCCGATGGTTGCATACCAGAGAGAAATCGGAGTATGGCGCAGCACCTCTTTCGTTTTCAGTTTCTGGTAGGAGAGAGCGTTCACATCCCCTCCCTCAAGACTGGTGGAAATGACCATCAATACCTCAGAAAAGCCAAAGAGCCCCACCAATGCCGGTACGATATTGATTCCAGCCTGTAAGTTCTCGATACCAAAGGTAAGCCGAGCGGTACCCATCACCGAATCTATGCCTACCATGGAAAAGAACAGGCCAAGACAGGCGCTGATAAGTCCCTTTGCAAAATGTTTTGTTGTCAGGGAACCTACGGTGGTTAAACCGAAGGTTGCAAGAAGGAAGTAGTCCATCGGGGTGAATTTCAGCGCTACAGAGGATATCGGCTTGGCTACAATTGCCAAGGCAAGGAACCCAAAAAGCGTCCCTATGAATGAGTACATGACTGCGTAGATCAGGGCCTTGTACGCCTCACCCTTTTTTGCCATGGGAAAGCCATCAAGGGTGGTTACCACCGATGAAGGTGCTCCAGGTATATTGATAAGGATTGCAGAGAGGGCTCCGCTGAATACACCTACCACATACACGCCCATGATGGTGGCCAGGGCATTGGTGGTCTGCCATGAGTAGGTGATTGATACCAGAAGCGCAGTTGCCATGGAGACCGACAACCCAGGAATGGAACCCACGAAGAGTCCAGCCAGCGAGCCGGCAAAGACAAGCAATACAAACTGAAGGTTGCTTGCATAGGAAAGTATTCCAAGAAACATATCCATTATCCAATCCTCCTACGGAAGCATGACGTGCAGAAGCTTTCCGAACAGGAGATACATCAAAGAGGTAAATCCTACAGAGAGCAAGCCGATCAAAAGATACCTTCGCTCTCCTAGGTAAAAGAACAATCCGAAGAGAAACAAGGTCGTTGAGACGAGGAAAGTAAGATAGGGCATCACCATCACATAGACCAAGGTTGCAAGCGTTACCACAACTGTGTCACGAACCAAGAACAAGACAGGAGTGACCTCTCCCTTCTCTTTACCTGCAGAATGAAGCAGGGAGAGGGAGAGCGGAAGCAGGAACACCGCTACAAGCAGGGGAAACAGATAGGGTGACTGCTGCCATACTACCTTTGCCAGGTGATGCTCCACCAACGAATAGACAATGGCAGAGATGGATAACAAGAGAAACACGAATCCTTCGATTCGTGAATATGCTCCACTTCTTGATCGATGTGCTTCTTCCATGAAGGCTTTCTCCTTAAAAACGGTCTTGCAGAGAACTTCTGCAAGACCTCTTGCTAACTAGTACTGTGACTTCTCAATCCCGAACTTCTCAGGACTGAATTTGGCTACCCCACTATCGTAGAGCATCCAGGAAACCAGGGACTCCCAATCCTTGTAGAACTCCTTCATAGAAGCTTCATCAGGATATTTCTCATAGAGCTTATCCAAGGAGTTCTTGGCCACAAACTCTTTCCAGGCAGGTTCCTGTACAGCTTTCTTTGCTGCATCACGAAGAACGGTAACCACTTCAGAGGGCACATCCTTATCCACCAAGAAAGATAGCGGGGTGAACGGATTGGAGAGATAGCGTTCTGAACCAGGGAGAATTTCTCCAAGGGTGGGCACATCAGGGTGTGCTTCCAGACGGTCAAGGGCAGAGATACCCAACAATTTCAAGTCACCACTTTCAAGATAGCCGGTAACCGTGGAGTAGTTGGAGTTGGTAAAATCGACTTGGTCACCCAATACAGCGAGGATGCAGTCAGCTCCACCGGGGTATGCAGTAAGGGCCATTTCCATGCCGAACTTGCCATAGATCATTGCCTGTACGTGTCCTGATCCACCTGGTCCGGTATAGCTCATTTTCACTTTACCGGGGCGGTTCTTGATGTCATCCACCAAGTCCTGGAGGGTCTCATATTTTGAATCCTTGCCTACAACAATGACCTTCGGGTCATTGACGGCAACCATGATCGGGGTGAAATCGTCATAACTCATCTCACTCAGTCCCATCACTCTCTGGGTCCCCAATGATTCTGCTGTGAATAGAACGGTATAACCATCACTCTTTGCATCAAGGACGGTACGGGCACCAATGGAACCGCTTGCACCACCCTGGTTGATGACAGTTATGCTCACTCCAAGGTGTTTCTCCAACTGGACGGCCAATTGTCTTCCGCTGATGTCTGTGGTGCCCCCAGCTCCGTATGGGACAATCATGGTAATCGGTTTGGTGGGATACGAAGCATCCCCCGATTCAGTGGTTCCAGCGCCCCAAAGCATGGAGATGGACAAAAGCAACAAAAGGAAAACAAGCATCTTGTGTTTCATATGGCCTCCTACGGTACCAAGTGTAAATTATCATAGATTATGCATCAGTTTGTACATTTATGCAATATTTATACAATAATATGAAACATCATTCAGTAGTTTATTTATATACAGCAATTTAATGTTTACAAACATACATCAATTATCTGTAAATTTACATCTCTTCTCAAAAAAAAACATTCCCCTCCTTACATGGAGGGGTGTGCATACTCTGGGCGAAGCACCTCTGCTCCCTGCATAAACACGGGCACTGTCTGCTGCATTGGATGGTTCACGACAACCAGCATCCTGATTACCTTCTCCAACATCCCATCAATTTCAAGTTCCTGCATACAGAACAAGGGGGTTGAACCACAGTAACCTGCTTTTCTCAGTCCTGTTGCAGGATTTCGACTTTTCAGATCACTGGTTTGGGTGATCAGGAGGTAGGCAACTTCCTCTTCCTGCAATGAATTAAGGGCAAGCACTTCCCGGTAGAGTGTTGCAGCGGCGGTTTCTATGAGCTCAGGTACATCTTCCTGTACGCAGATGGCCCCCCTGATAGCACAGATGGTTGGTGGCAATTCCATGGTTACTCCTCAATCAAATGTTTTAATACCATTATCCTATAGTAATTCCTCTCGTGATCACATGCTCCAATACCCCTACAATCAAGCTTAAGGCAAAGACTGCGAGCATTCTGAGAACAGTAAGCAATACAGCAGAAGCAGGGAATATTCGATCCCCTGCCCAGACCAAGAGGGAAAATACCAGTATCCAAAATCCAAAAAGCAAACTGGTCCAGCTTATCAGAGAAAGAAAGAAGTGAAGCAGCCCGACAAACTCCATGCTTACAGCAAAAAAACTACTTGCTATATAGACAAGAAAAAAGAAGAGGTAGAGCAAGAGTGTATAGGTATGTACCCGACTGGAGAAAGCCAGCAAGCGCCGCGTCTGCAACATAGATTGATGGTATCACCTAAGAGAGCTTGTCTGCAACCGGGAAACTCACGAAGAGTTTCCCCTGGCCTGAGGCAAATACATCCAGGACCGGGGAATCTACACGGTTTGAGAGCGAAATAGTGGACATGGAGAGTACATGCTGACTGAGAGGCCATTGCAACTGCTTTGCTGTAATGATTACTTCCTTGGTGAAACTCGAGGGAATAAAGCTAACCGTCTGTGGTGGGTTGTGTATTTCAAAGCGATGGTACTTTCCAACCAGGAAAAGGCTCTCATAGGCTGTATACCATGCAGAGGGAGGACCATACTGGTCAAAAAGGCTGTAGGTGGTAAAGAGGTGGTCCATGCGAAACCCTCCGCCACCAACCAAAACATAGGTGGAAAACCCGAGGGAGGATGCTTTTCGAAGCGCAAGCTCTGTATCGCTCTCATCCTTATCTGCAAGGCTCTTCTCATGGTCAAGGTGTTGTATCTCGGAAAAATATCGAGTGGAATCGAAATCCCCGATGCATAGATTGACGGGTATCCCCAAGGCTTTCGCTGCCTCATACCCACTATCAGCCGCAATAACCATATCTCCAGGTTGCAAAAGATCTACAGGAAGGCGGGAAGGCGCCCCTCCACCTGTAAATATTATAGCTTTACTCATAAACGCTCACTTTATGTTGCGGATTTAGCAATATTATCATAGTATATTACCACATTCATAAATAAAAGAGGAATGAACATGTCCAACGTAGCTCAGCATCTCGCAAAGGTTGCGCTCAAACGCGCAGATATCATGATACCGAAAGCAACAGTAGATCTCACCAAATGGGCAGTTGTTGCTTGCGACCAGTATACTTCAGAACCCGAATATTGGGAACAGGTCAAACAACTCGTGGGAGATAATCCTTCGACACTCAACCTGATCTATCCTGAAGTGTATCTTGAGGAAGCACATCCAGAGAAACGGATTGAGACAATCAATGCCACCATGAAACACTATATACAAGAGGATCTGTTTACCGTATATAAGAATGCTTTTTTCTTGGTGCATCGAACCACTCCCTCCAGTAAGATCGGACGATGGGGTCTTCTCGTTGCGCTGGATCTTGAGCAGTATGACTATGCCCCGGATTCACGCAGCATGATCAGGGCAACAGAGGGAACTATTCTTTCCAGGATCCCACCAAGAAAAGAAATCAGGAAAAACGCACCGCTCGAACTTCCCCATATCATGGTCCTGATCAATGACGAGAGGCGTTCGGTCATTGAACCTCTTGCAAAGAAGAAGGAGAGTCTTCCTCTTGCCTACGAAACAGAGCTTATGGCAGGTGGTGGTGCCTTGAAAGCCTGGGTTGTCGATTCTGACGAAGACATGCTCAAGATTGCAGCGTCCTTGGATGGAATGCTTGATGCACTCCCCCAGGACAATCCCCTGCTCTATGCCATGGGAGACGGCAACCACAGCCTTGCAACAGCAAAGAGTTGTTGGATGGATATCAGGGAGACCCTCACGGAAGAAGAGCGAAAAGAACATCCTGCACGCTATGCTCTGGTTGAACTGGAGAATATCTTTGATGAGGGATTGGAGTTTGAACCGATCCACCGTGTACTTTTCGGTCTTGACCAGCATACGTTTGAAAACGAGCTCGCAAAAGCCTGTGCCCATTTTGAGAAAGAGCAGGTGTCAGACCTGAAATCACTCGACGCAGCAATCAACAAAGAGGATGGCGTACAGAAATTTGGGTTCTGTGACAAGAGTGGTTACCAAGTCTACTCACTTGCAGAGCCTAAAGCCTCCATCGCTGCAGGTACGCTGCAGTTGATCATAGACTCGCTGCTAGAACAGAAAATTGCCAGTGTTGACTATATCCATGGAAAGGATGTCACCGCCAACCTGGGAAGCAAGGAAGGTAATCTGGGACTCATCCTGCCGGAAGTCTCCAAATCAACCTTCTTTGATTCAATCATCAGGGATAACGCTTTACCGAGAAAAACCTTCTCCATGGGAGAAGCACATGAGAAGCGGTATTACATGGAAGCCAGGAAGATTCAACGCTAAGCAAGAAGTGCTGAAGCATCATAGTCGCCACAGCGCAACAAGGTGTAGGGAGTTGTCGTGCAATCGATCAAGGTGGAGGGAGTATCCCTCTGCCGCATCGGATCCACGACAATGGTCTGCACCTTATCTTTGTATGTGAAGATAATATCTGTGATGTTGGTTATGGAGTACCCATGGGGATTTACGGCAGTTGAATAAATTGGGGAACCAAGGCGGGTAAGCAATTCTTGTATGAAGGGGTCCTTTGGAACCCGTATTGCGTGAGTCCCTTCTCCGTCCTTGGTGGGAAGGATACAGGTGAGCGCACAGGGCCAATGGTCATGGAGCACCTCTGGAACTTGGCAGAGATGTTGTGCTTGTTCGAGCGTTGCCAGTACAGCAAACTGCTGTTGTCCCAGATGCTCCTTCAAGGCACGTATTTTATGTAGTGTTGTATCAACTTTCCCACTCAGACCATAGATTGTGTCACAGGGAAGGATCATAAGATGGTCCTCCTGGAGATGAAACACACATCGATCCAATGTCTCTGGTTCTGATTTATAGAGGAGTTCTGCTTCCTCACCTCTCCAACTCATACGTACGCCTCCGCCTTTTTTGTATCCACCAATAGCATAGCGTAATCAGTGATGCCATGACTAGGGAGGCAAGAGCTAGATATATGGTAGGAATTCCAGAAAAACCCAGAGACTCATTTGATTCAAAGGTATGGAGTATCCTATCCTCATAGGAGTTGGAGTTTTGTTCCTCATCTATGAAGTAATATACCTGTTCCCCTTCACTCTGATATCCATACTTGAAGGCAGCATCCTTTAGGGCATCTTCACTGCTCGCCTCATCTCTCTGCCGCTTCAGTGAGTCTACCTGTATTGAGAGCACTGTCTGTTCATAGGAAAGTCTCGATATTTCAGTTTTCAAGGCACGATTGTGCAGAATTCCCCCGATGCCAAATACTGTCATGAGCAAGGAAAAGGTAAAAACTAGGCTGAAAGCGAATAGTAGCGGAATTTTTCTTGTCATGCCATCCTTCAATACACTATACTAAGTATGATACTATACCATTAATACTGGTGTAAAGTTTGCATGGAGGTGGCAATGTCTGAAAACAAACACTATGGACGTCAGATTTTTCTGAGCCTGTTCCTTACCGTATTTATTCTCTTGGCCGGCCTCTATCTTGCTTCACGGTATCTGTTACCACTCTATGATGTCAATCAACAGCAAATTTATGACATATTGGTAAAGTTGTTTCCCATCCTTCTCGGCCTTGTCATGATTGAGGTTGGTGTTATGATCGCCCGAAGGAGAGATGAGGAGTATGCAGACCAAGTTGACAAACTTCCTCCCAATGCGTATGACAAACCATTCTACACCCTTCCCGGTGATGACCCCAGCCACCTTCACAGTGACGAGTTATTGCTCAGCCAACAGAGAGTGCAGCAAAACACTTCCCAGATACAGGATACCATTGAAGAAGAGGAGCTGAAGCCTCAGGCAGTTGCTTCCGTAGAGCCAATGGTTCCCAGGGAAGAGGAGGCAATGGTCAAACGCTTTGAAATGGCGGAACCGGAACAGGAAACAGTGGGGGCAGAGGAAAAGATTGCTGAGCCCGTTGCTGAGAATATCACCTACAATACAGACTTTGACACGATCTTGGAAATGGAATTGAACAACTCCAAGGAGATGGATTATGACCTTACCCTGGTCATGATTGAAGTCACCGAAGGTCCTGCTTCCCTTATTGCAAACAAACTGATGATGCTTAGCGGGGAACTTGCCTACAGCTTCACGCTTGAAGGCGGGAAAATTGCCATGGTCCTCCCCTTCTACAATGGTGATGAGGCACGCTCATTCACGCTCTCTATCATCGAGAGTTGCCAGAAAGAGTTCTCAGGTTCTTCATTGCAACTGGGATTTGCATCACGGAATGGAAGAATTGTTGACAAGGAACAATTACTGCATGAAGCACAGAGTGCCTGCAGCAGCAACTGGGAAGATAACTAATCCTTTAAAGGAATCTCAAAACTCATCCTATCCTTGGTCAGTATTGTATCAGGGAAGATTTTTCGGGCATCCTTAAGCAAGAATCGTAGTTCTCTGTCCCCGTATCGTGGACTGTAATGGAGCAGACCAAGCTTGGCCACCTCTGCATCTTTTGCAATCTGGGCAGCTTGGCCGGCAGTCATGTGCTTTTTCTCATATGCTGTCTCTTCCATATCGGACGTAAACATCCCCTCACAAAGCAGAAGATCACTATGCTCTACTTCCTTGGCAATGGAAGGAAGATACAGGGAGTCAGTGACATAACTGAATTTCCTACCCCCACGCTTCTCTCCCATCACATCCGTACTGGTGATTACTCTACCATCACTCAGGGTGACAGTCTCCCCTCTTTGCAATTTTCCCCAGAGCGGGCCTACCGGTATTCCCAGTTCCTGTGCTTTCTCTGGATGGAACTCCCCTGGACGGTCTTTCTCCTGCATGACATATCCCAGACAGGGTTTGGTATGATTGAGCCTGAAAGCACGTACGATAAAGTCATCAGTCTCCAGGATAATACCTGGTTCAACCGTCTTTACTATGATCTCATAGTTGATATACATATCAAGGATTCTTCGATTGGCATCCACATACTCCTTGAGTTTGGGGGGGCCATAAAGCGTCAGTGGCTCATCGCGGTCAACCTGACTGGAAAGCATAAGTATCCCCGGGAGTCCGGTCACGTGGTCTGCATGCATATGGCTTATGAAAATGGAATGAATCTTTTTCCACTTCAAATTCAGCATTTTCAGGGAGACCTGCGTACCTTCCCCACAATCGAAGAGAAAGAGTTCGCCGTCACGACGAACCATGGCACTGGTAAGAAACCTATTGGGAAGGGGCATCATGCCGCTGGTCCCGAGTACAAACACTTCAAAATTCATAGAGCAAGTATACTGAAAAACACCGGTTAATCAAAGTGTGTACAGCTTAAAGGTTCAATTCGTTTTACCCGTCGTAAACTAAACTGTACTGATACCACACTTACCAGAAGCAGAACCAGTACAATGACGAGGATATCTCCCAGAGGATAGACCACACTAAAATCCAAAAGATAGTAGGAAAGCGAGGGGATTGAACGGTCGGCGACCGCACTAAGCAATGGGGAAAGATTGCTTGACATCACAATACCCAGCAAGGTTCCCCCTATCATGGAGAGAATCGTCACCATCATGACCGTGTAGAAATAGACACTGCGGATCAAGCTGTGGCGTGCTCCAAGCAAGGTAAGCATAGCAATCTGATGTTTGTCATCCTCAACAAGTTCCCTGCTTAGTTCGCTGATGAAATAGCCACAGAGCATTGCAACAGCCACCATAACACCCAACACAGCCTGCCTGCTTGTATTAAGGTTTGTAGCAATGGTGAAATTCTCCTCATCCCACGAAGTTACCATAAAACCATCATTCTGATATTCCTGCTTCAAGGGTTCAATCCTCTCCTGGGTTACCAACAATTCATGGTAGGTCTCCTCACTGCCCTTGAACAGACGATGGATCAGGTTATAGTCACAAAAGGCAAGATTAGCATCAAGTTCCCGATATCCTGAATCATAGAGATTGCCCACTACACAGAATTGTGGACGGATTCCATCGTCACCTACCAACATCAAGGCAACCCGGTCGCCAATTCCCACCTGGAGTTCATCAGCCAAGGTGGTGCTGAGCAGTACCTGTTCCAGCGTGGTACTCTCCTTGGGAATTCCATCCATCAAGGTAATCTGTGAGGTTCTCAGTTCGTTGAAATATCCGTCCTCAACACCCTTGAGTCTGACCATCTTGTTTCCTTCTGGGCTATAGATCAGGGCATAGCTTTGAGAAACCAACTGTACATCCAGCACACCGTCCTTCTCGGGCAAATCACGTGTGGAATCCTCATGCACTTGCAGATGGCCATTACCCAATAGTGCGTATTTATCAGCAATCCCCTTACTCATGGATACCACAAAGATCTGTGCAAAGACCAATGCTCCAACTACCAGTGTGATCAAAACGAGATTAAAGAGTATTCGTTTTCTTGCTGCTCTGCTTCCTTTGTACCCGAGCTTTCTCAGTACCAGAAGACGTAGAAGTCCTTGCTTCAAGAGCGCACCTCCACATTTCTATTATGGAGTCGATAAACGGTATTGCACCGACTTGCAAAGGCAAGATTGTGTGTGATCAACATCAGGGCTACTTCCCTCTCAGCGACCAATGAAAAGAGAAGATCTTCAACCAGTGCAGCATTTCTCTCATCCAATGAACCTGTTGGTTCATCGGCAAAAATCAGGGAAGGTTCATTCACCAGAGCCCTTGCAATGGCGACTCGTTGGCGCTCCCCTCCGGAAAGTTGGTCGCTGGTATGTCCAAGTCTGTCCTGCATACCAACCAGTTCAAGCATTGCCAAGGCCTTACGTGAGGCATCTCTCTCACTGTACCCCGCAATCATGGCAGAGATCTGCACATTCTCAAGGGCTGTGAAATCATCCAGGAGCAGACTGCTCTGGAAGATGAAACCCATTGAACGGCTTCTCAGCCGACTGAGGTGTTCATCATCGAGGCAGGGAATCTCCTTACCTTCAAACCGGATACTTCCACTGTCTGCTGAGAGCAACCCTGCACTGACCTGCAACAGGGTCGACTTCCCACTCCCACTTCTCCCGGTGATCGCAATACTTGTTGCACGATTCAAGGTGAGAGATACCCCTTCCAATATCTGGATGGGCTCTCCTCCCCTAAGGGTTGCGGGAAAACTCTTTGAGACTTGTTCTAGGGTAAGTACCTCAGTTGACTTCATCATGCGTAAACATCTCCATGATATCTGCCTTCAGGATCTTATGGGTCCCATGGAAGGACGCAATGAGGCTGAAGACAACAATGACAATAAACAACACCAGAAGTTCCAAACTCCTGATCTCAAGTTCCAGATGAACACCCATCGACCTGTAGACATAGGAAGAAAGGGTTGGGTAGATGGCAATACCTGCATAAGAGAGAACAACGCCCACCAAGCTTCCAATGACTGCCACTACCACCGCCTGCAACACAAACAGGGCTTGTACCTTTGCCTTGGTAAGCCCGATGGTACGGAGCATGGCTATCTCAGTTTGCTTTGCGAGCAACAATCTTCTGGAACTGTTCCTGATATGTACCAGTATGACCAACACCATCAGAAAGAGCATAAGTGCCATCATCTTCTGTTCAAGTTCCATTGCACCATACAGGGAAGCATTTATCTCCATCCAGGTGCTTGTATTGGTAAAGCCCAATTGCATGATTTCAGCTTTCACTTCCTTGACGTCGTGGGTGGTGAATACCCCAATCTTCAAAGGAACATCACCTTGCAGGGCAAGTAGGGTCTCTACATCACAGAGGAAGGTGGAGTGATCAAAATCATAGCTGGTTGTATAGTAGACGGCTCCCACCTCAAGTTCCTTTCTGGAAGGAACCACTGTTGCTTGCTTGCCTTTTTTCAGGAATGTAAGGGTAAGGGTTTCACCCATATCGATGAAACGTGTATTTGAGTAGGAAACCGCAATCTGCCCTTCCTGAAACAGGAATCCACGATAGCTGTTTAGATTGGAAAGAAATCTTCCCTCCCCATCAATACCCCTAAGGCGACCAGCAATGGTCGACCCATCAGTTCCCTGGGCAATGACAGGAATATCTACATACACAAAGGCATGCTGGACAGAGCCCAATCCCTCGATCAGGGTTGCAGCCTCATTGGCTGCAATGTAATCATTGCTCTCCAGATCTATCTGAAGATCGAATGACTCAAAGGTCCTGATATCCTCGAACTGGTTCCGCTGCAGGGCTTGCATGAACGAAAGCACTGCCACGATGGCAAAGAGACAGAGAGCCAGACCGAGGGAAATACGCACACTTGTCCCGCGATGCCGATTTTGCCGGGAAAATGCATAACGGGTGGCAAGGCGCAACAGCAAACGCATGATTACCGGT
>Ga0172377_10001065_pt1 | contig 27342 bp, 27 predicted proteins | sample Pumphouse3metaG_FD_119749 | JGI IMG/M metagenome (GOLD analysis project Ga0172377, IMG submission 119749) | Leachate microbial communities from a municipal landfill in Southern Ontario, Canada - Pumphouse #3 metaG | ecosystem: Engineered > Solid waste > Landfill > Unclassified | place: Canada... | reverse complement strand
TCACTGGAAGGCTGTTTTGTGCTTTTCCGGCTGATGCTGACTTTGTTCCACGAGATATTTCAATTCATGCAGAAAATAGTCTGAATCTGATTTTTCCCAGTCCTGATTTAGCAGGCGAACCCAATCTCGTTCCATTGAAATTGTAATACAAATGCAGTGCTCAATGAGCAATCTGAAAATGTCACTGTTTTGAGGGTGGACTGAACGATTGCTTTTGAAGTAATCAAGATCAATATCCAGGATGAAACTTCTGTCCGATGGTTTGAAACTTGCGGCATTCAGGCATTTTTGCAGATAAGAGCTTTCCAGCGCGCAACCATAATATTCGGACAACTCAACCAAAAGTTCTGGAGTTGAAGGGTATTCAGGGAGGTTTTGGAAGTTAACAATTTTTATCAAAGGGTTAACGTTTTGAGAATAATTGACATGGGAAAATACAATTGAATTGGCAACAATCCCTAGCCGAACCGCATAGTCAAGGTGTTCATCATGGCGTAATTGTGTTATCGCTTTAGTAATCGTTTCGAAGTTTTTGCTGAGTAAATCATTGCTGTTTTTTTGATAATGTGCAAATGCAGTCAATACATCAGTGTGGTGATCAAGCGTTAAAATATCCAGCGGATATTGGTGTTTATGATATTCCAAAAACCACGGTTGAAGAACATGATGATGTTCTTCAACGATATAAACAGATTTACCTGACCACTGCTGGTGATTAAATAATACCACAATTTTTAAGAGAAGAGGTTAGTTTTTCTCTTCCTTGGCTGCTAATTCCGCATAAGGGAAGGCGGTATTCTTCATCAATCAAACCCATCATAGCCATTGCCGCTTTTACAGGAATCGGGTTCGATTCGACAAACAAATCACGGAAAATGCAGTAAAATCTTTTATGAAGCTCAGCTGCCGTATTAAAATCTCCTGCATTCGCGGCATCAGTCATTTTCTTGATTGCTTCAGGAATTATATTAGAGGCAACACTGATAATACCTTTGGCTCCGACAGACATCATCGGCACAGTTAAACTGTCGTCACCGCTGAGAATAGTAATATCACATAGTTCAAGAATAGCAGAAACGCGCTCAACTGAACCGCCTGCTTCCTTAACGGCAACAACATTAGAGTTGGTGCTCAGCCGTGCAATTGTTTCCGGAGCGATTGAAACCCCGCTACGCCCAGGAACATTGTACAGGACAATCGGCAACCCGATCTTATCGGCAACTTCTGAAAAATGACGATAAAGTCCTTCTTGTGTAGGCTTGTTATAGTAAGGTGTAACCTGTAGCGATGCGTCCGCGCCAGCTTTTCTGGCAGCGCGGGTTAATTCTAAAGCTTCAGCAGTACTGTTTGCTCCAGTTCCAGCAACAATTTGGCATTTACCGTCAGCAGATTCGATAACTGTGTCAATAACTTTAAGATGTTCTTCATTGGATAATGTTGGGGATTCGCCGGTAGTCCCAACCGGTACAATCCCGTCAATACCAGCGGCGATCTGCATTTTCACCAACTTACGCAAGCAGTTATAATCAACATTGCCATTGCGGTCAAAAGGGGTGACTAATGCGGTATATACGCCTTGCATTCTCATAAGGTTCTCCGTGTTGTGGTGAAAAATTGTTGAATTTAATAATAGCACAAAAACTTAAAAATGTCAATTTTGATTTGAAGTAAAATAACTATCAAAGATTGCTTCAAAATGCAGTAAGTAATTAATAATCAATAACATACAATGAATTTTCAGTTCCAGTTGTTCTTTCGGTAATATAAAATTAATATAGAGGCCGTAGTTTGAAGAGTATCCGATGATGGCATAAAGTAATAAATACTATTGCGGTTTTTCGAATTTTTCTATATGAACATAAATATCGTGCGGAAGACAATTAAATTATGGTACAAACACAGAAAGTTTTTATTGTTATCCCATCTTATAAACCAGGCGACGAGTTGATCGGTCTGGTTGAAATTTTGTTGGCATATGGACGAGATGCTTATCGGGTTATTGTTGTTGATGACGGTTCAGGAATTAAATATCGGATTATCTTCGAACATCTGGCGCGAAATCTCAAAGTTACGGTTTTAACACATAATCATAATAAAGGAAAAGGTGCGGCATTGAAAACCGCATTTAACTATTTACTTGAACGGTCAAATATTATGCCGGTTATTACGGCCGATGCCGATGGTCAGCATGTTCCTGAAGATATTGTCAGGGTACTGGAGTCCGCAGTGGTTTGTCCTGAGTCCATTGTTTTAGGATGTCGCAGCATGACTGGGAAAAAGATCCCTATATTCAGTCGTATCGGGAATAATTGGTCGGTTAGAATTTTCAAAGCCCTGACTGGCGAAGAAATCAGCGATATTCAAACCGGGTTGCGTGGTATTCCAGCTTCATACCTGCCATTGTTGATTAGATTCCCACAAGATGGGTTTGATTTTGAATCAGCTATGCTGTTAGACAATGCTATACAAAAACGTTATCCCGTCAAGGAAATAGAAATTACTACCATCTATTCACGGAAACACAAATCACATTTCCGTCCGCTTCAAGACTCATGGCGTATCTTGCGTAGTTTGAAAGCTAAAAAATTTTGAGATAATATTTGGGCGTTACGATTTCGGGCGAAATTAAAAACACGCGACAGCCGGAAAACCAAAACCCGATCTGCGATCCTGGCGGTCAAAAGCTGAATTTCCCAAAAGCAGTTGGAAATTAATTAGCCACTTGAGTTTGTTGCGCGATGTTTTCCAGCAGCGACAACCAACTATTAAAATGTCTGCATTGTTTCCGGATTTTATCCAAACCGATGTCTTGTGCGATCATGACTCCGAATAACGGTTTTTGGTATGATGAACCATAAATTTTCTTCAATCGCCGCGATGGCGCAGAAGCGGGATTGTTATTGATATATTCTGGTGTTTTATACTGATTTCTGATTGCTTTCAGTTCCTCCGCACAATCTTTGGTATCAACTACAGCGGCAATGGTTTCTGGTTCGCTGAAAAGTAATGCTTCGAATTCGTGGACTTGCAAATAAGGTATGAACCGATCATTAGTGATAAAATTTTGTAAGCGTTGATTGCTTTTAAATAATGATTGGCTGATAGCTTTTTCAATATTTTCAGCCCACAAAATCGGATTGCGATCATAACATTGGTTTTTGCCGGGGGTATTTTCTGGCAGTCCATAAAGATCAATCATTGTCGTGCAATAAGATTCGGGCGCATCATATATACAGCCGGCGATTTCGTTGCGAACCCGATCCCAACCCCAACGGTTTACACCATGAAGAAGATTAAATTGAAAAACCAGCCCTTTCGGATAAAAATGCGGGGCAAGAATTCTTTTGACAAAATCACGTTCAGTTTCACCTTCAACCACAACCTGAACCAGAGTGCGTTTCACGGGCGTCCTCCAATGATATCTTTGTCCCAAATTTCTCCCATTCCATAATCTTCCAGCCAATTTTCCAAAGTACAGGGATCAAGGCGGCGGAATGAACTGCAAAAATGGATTTCTGAATCATCGATATTCCTTTCCAGAACAATAATATCTTTAGGCTCAAATTCGTCAACCAGGGTTTTCGATTGAGTTGCCAGAATTATCTGTGAATTTTCTGATGCAGCTTTTATCATTGAGGCCAGTAATCTGATGGCAGCAGGATGAAGACCAAGTTCAGGTTCGTCAATCAAAATTAAAGATGGCATCATTTCCAGCGGTTGCATTAATAGCGTCGTCAAGGCTGCAAAACGTAATGACCCGTCCGAGAACTGACTGGCACTGAATCTGAGATTAGTAGCAAGCTCGCGCCAATCAAGACGGTTGTTGTCACTATTAAGTCGCAATGGGTCTAGGACAAAATCTCCAAAATAAGGTATTATCTGCTGGATAGTACGGATAATACGCCGGTAATTGGACGGATATTTTTCTTTGATTACCAACAAATAAGGTGCAAGGTTAGCACTGTTTTCTCTCAGTTTTAAATTGTCGTGAATATAGTGCAGCCCACGTATTTGCGATGTTTCATGAAATTGAAAGACCTGCCATTTGGTCAGCTGAGCCGCAATGCGCCGGCATAAGCCGCCGTGATTATCACAATTCAAATGTGATTCCCGGTGTCCGATGCCAAGAGAATATGTAGCTTCGTCGGCAATTATATTTTCTTGTGTGAATACCAGCTGTTCTTCAGGGTTTTGTTTTAAAGTAAATTGATACGCGAACTGTTTATTTTTTAGATGCATGGTGAGCTTGGCATTAATCCCGCAATCGCTGTTGCCATAGAAAAAAAAGCCCGGATGTCCACTATGCAGTCCTACGTATTCTGCAAAACGTCCTGCGCTGATTGCTTCAAGCATTTTAAAAAAGTTGACAAAATTTGATTTTCCTGCTCCGTTGGCGCCGATCAGGATGTTAAGATTTCCTAATTCCAGATCAAGTTCTCGAATTGATTTGAAATTCTGCAGTTCAATCCTATTCAGATAATTCATAAATTAATCTCTCCGTATGTAACAATCAAATTCTGAAAATCGGGCAACATGATTCAGGTTTAATTTTTATCTTTGATGGCAAAATTATCATCAATACTATCTGAGGCAGTAGAGCTGATCAAGACCAACGTCTGGTCATCACTGATATTCTCCGGATCGGTCTCAAATTTTGCGACATCTTCAAGAATCATATCTATTACTTTCTGCGAATCTGAATGTTTTTTGGATGCTTCTTTAAATATATTTTGCAGCTTCTCTACACCATATTCGTTATTGTTGACATTTAGTGCTTCAGTAATACCATCGGTAAAAAGAAGATATGAAACCCCCGGTTCAAACTCCATACAGATAGAATCAAAACGCGCAAATTCTTCGGGAAGAATGCCAAGAGCAGTTCCTTCAGGATCAATTATCCTCAAGTGATCTCGAACAAAAGAGATAAACTCGGTATGTCCGGCACGGCAATATTCTATCAGCGAATTGCGTTTATCTATCAGACAACAAGCCATAGTCACGAAAAGATCTTCATCGGAGTCACGGAACAAGTTTCGATTCAGCTCATGCATCATATCCTCAACAGTGGTGAAATGACCAACGATTGAATGAATAAAACTTCTCGTCATTGCCATTAACATGCAGGCTGGAACTCCTTTGCCACAAGCATCGCCTATCACAACCAAAAGTCTGTCTTCATCGATCTCTACAAAATCATAGAAGTCGCCGCTGACTTCTTTCGCCGGTTGCATTATTGCTTCAATCTTAAAATGTCCCCAGTCAGGAAACTTCCTGGGTATTAATGATGCTTGAAGCCGACGTGCAAATTTCAATTCTTGACTGATTCGCTGTTGTTCGCTTAAATTATTGTATGCTTTAACCACGTTCTGAGTTAAAATAACCTGCGGACTGATGCTGCGCAGACGATTATACTGTTCCGCCGTGAAAGCTTCTCCAGTACGTGAATTTACAGCGCAGATGGCACCGGTCAGAATGGCATCTCTGACCAAGGGGACTATAATCAGTGATCGTACCGATTCAGCATTTGTCCCGAATTCTTCAAGTGCCGGATGCCCTGACGCATCTTCAAGTATAAAAGGTTCATGACGCCCAACGATGGTACCGATAAGTCCTTCATTAACGACGATCGATTCTCTGCGTAACACGTCCAGAATATATTTTGGCTTGGTCATAATATAGGCATTTCCCCCATGGACCAAAGGGTATGCCCCGGAAATACACATGGCATTAAGGTTTTTGCCGTCAATGCAATTATATATACAAATCGATTCCGCTTCAATCATATCGGCAATATAACGTGCCGTTGTGGCCATCGAATCATCAATGTCCTCAAGGCTTTTCAAGCTGCGCGAAAAGTGGTTGAGGAAATTAGTTACTTCAGCTTTTTGATGCATTAAATCTCTAAGCTTTGAAAGCAGTTTGAAAATACGACTGTTCTGAAGCGTGGCGTAACCAACCAAAACAATAATAAGTAAAATAACAATTATTATTATTGGGAGATAAATGTACATTTTATATTCAGTCCATACTCAGCATGTTATGCGATCAAAAAATCAAACTGGAATTGATATTCCTCCCTTCACAACACTAGATTACATAAGTTTTTAAGGGCGGAAAACCATTGAATTCAACCGCGCTATAGCTACTGGTGTATGCTCCGGTTGACAACCAGTATAAACGATCACCGGCAGCCATGTTTAAAGGCAGCTCATATTGGTAATCTTCATATAGCGTATCAACGCTGTCGCAAGTAGGTCCAGCAAGAATGCACTTCTCCGCCAATCCTTTTTTGGTGGTGTAAAGCGGATATTTAATTGATTCGTTAAGGGTTTCCATCATTCCGGTAAATTTGCCTACATCAGTATAGACCCAGCGTTCCAGCGCGGTGCGCGATTTCCGGGCAATTAAAACCACTTCAGTAACCAGCACTCCGGAGTCTCCGAGAAGTGAGCGTCCCGGCTCAACAATGATTTCTGGCAGATCATCTCCGAAATCTTCCTCAAGGTAGCGGGTTATTTCTTTGGCATAAACATCAATACTATTAGTTTTTTCAATATAATGTGCCGGGAAGCCGCCGCCCATATTTATGCATTTCAATTTGATGCCTTCTTCGGTAATCCAGTCGAAAAGATATTTTACTTTCGCAATTGCGTTATCCCAGGCTGCAATATCACGCTGTTGCGAACCGACGTGAAATGAAATGCCGTAAGGATCCAATCCGAGTTTTTTGGCTAAAACCAGTAAGTCATAAGCCATATCGGGATGGCAACCGAATTTACGTGACAGCGGCCAGTCGGCAGTCATAACACCTTCGGTCAGCAGTCTGACAAATACTTTTGAATTTGGTGCAGCTTGGGCAATGTTTCGCAAGTCAGCCTCGCTGTCGGTTACAAAATACCTCACTCCGGCATCGTAAAATTCTTTGATATGGTTGGTTTTTTTTATAGTATTGCCGCAACTCATTCTGTCAGTGCTGACGCCAAGGCTGATCAGCTTACGTAATTCATAAATTGATGCAACATCAAAATTAGAACCCAGCTCATTAAGCAGGGTTATGACTTCCGCGGCAGGATTTGCTTTTACCGCGTAATAGATTTTGGCAAAGGGCAGATTATCCCTCAGTTCACCATATTTCTGGCGTATGACATCTGCTAAAATCAATTGAAATGGGGTGTCCAGCCGTTCGGAAAAAGACATAATGCGATTCCATTCTTCTTCCGTAAAAAAGTCATTTACGTTTACTCTCAATGTACACGAGCTCCAATTTGAAAAAAATTATTTGTTTGACAACATCAGCATAGTCAATTTGAGACAAAAGTTCACCGTAGCAAAGCGCAAGCGGGAATTTTATCATCAAACAGCCAGAGAGCCCCCTGTTGTTTTTTTTAGTTGACATACGGAATATCCGCAACGATTAACATAATATAGTCTTATGAAAAATCCATTCAAGCATCTTACTTGTGAAAAATTTGTAAAAAAAGCTATTTGCGGTTTTTAATCCTGGAAGTCATCGTCAATCTAAAGCGGTCAGTCGATAGCGTTTCAGCATGTATTCCGGGACATATGAGCGCTTGGCCTGGCGTAATCCGGGCAATCCCAAATCCTGTTCCCGGTTGATAAAACTCACGCCGCGCTGCATCAGTAGTTTGGCGGTTTCCTGATTTATAACCTGCGATGCTCCGATAAAGCTTCGGGATGCTTTTTCAAAATGGATATCGTAAGTATTATTGTTGATCTGGCTGAAAACGGAAAAAGCAATAGCTTGGTTAGAGCCATCAACTATAAGCAAACCTTCAGTATTGAGTTGTTCCCAATGACGCAAGGCTCTTTCAATTGCGCGGTGTTCGTCATCAAGGGTGTTTGAGGAATTTGAATTTCTGTCTGGCATATTTAGAAATTCAAGGACAAGCGGAATGTTCTCCGCCGAAATTTTCTCAATTACGATATCGGAAAATTTTTTCTTAAACTGATGTGTAAGATTTCTTTTTTTATTGAGTTTTGCACCGGACAATTTAGCCAGTGATTCTGTTCGGTAAATATAATCATAGTAATTTTCAGAAGTCTCGATCTTGAAATATGCGGAAATCGTCGAATGATATTGGTTTATGTATTCTTCAGGAACATCATAAAAAGAACCTGGCCAGTGAAATTTCCGACGGAAAGTGTTGGATAGGTTTGCAAGTTGTGACGGTTCAAAGTATTCGCCAATAGGAAACATAACCTCTTTTTCGGTAAAGCTGGCTACAATCAAACGATTCTTTAATTCCGAAAATCGTTCATCATAAACTTCAGACCAGAAAAAAAGATTATGAAAACAACATTCACAGCTTTGGCGTTTTAATATTGACAGTTTTTCTTCAAAAATGTTGCGGTTTTTGGTTTCGATCGTCAGAAAGTCAGCGATATCCAGTTGTTCCGTTTCCATAATTTATTTTCACGCATTTATTTATATTGTTTGAAGCGCCGTTCGTTTAATTTACATGTCTGAAGATTTTTTTCCATGGCTATCGCGGGTTATTGCCTTCGAATAGTATTATCCTAATCATCAGACCGCCGGGAGGGCAAGGGGTAACCTGTTAGTTTTGAATTTTGAGTTATGGTCTTTTGCTCGAAAAGTTTGTATTGGATTAAGATAAATACTATATTATGTTTTATTTTTCAGTGTTGGTCTGTTTAATTTACGGCGAGGTGAATTGATGAATTTTATTAAAATGACTCTTGTTATGGTTGCGGCATTCATGCTTTCGGGATGCGAAATGATGGATTTTTTTAACCGTACACCCAAGTATGTGATCAGTTTTCATGAAATAGTTAAATACCCGCGCGCCAGTGATATCGAAAAACCGATTATGACGCTTGACAATAAAAAAATATATATAAACTTCAATCAATTTGTCCATTCCAGCGATATTTCTGATGCTCGGCTGGTGGAGATACCGGGTAATCCTGATTATTTTAATATCCGCTTGAAAATGTCCAGTTACGGTTCTGCTAGATGGCACGCTATGTCAATCAACTTTAAAGGGCGTGAAGTGGCAATGTTGTTGGATGGTATTTATCTGATGTCACTCGAAGCTGATCGTTTTGAGGATGATGAAGATGAATGGATTCTTTTAACTGGTCCTTTTGATGCAGTTACTGCGAAGGGCATTGTTAAAAATGCTCCACTGAACTACGAAATCTACAATCCGGATCCCAATCGGATTTTTTAATGTGCTTCAATATCTGACCAAACGTATTTTTTTGGCAATCTTCACAACCGCAGTCATACTGACTGTCAGCTATGTTTTGTTGCGCCTTGCTCCGGGTGATCCCACGCGCAGCAGTGTAATCGGCGAGACCGGGGGTGAAAATTTATCTGCCGAACATGGCGCGTTCCGTTCAAATGAGGCAATGCGCCGCAAGCTCCATCTGGATAAACCGATATATTTCGGACTTGGACACTGGTTTATAAATTTGGCTGTACGCGGCGATTTAGGCGAATCGGTAGCGGTAGACCCGGGGCGTCCGGTTGTCGAATTGATAATGGCACGTCTTCCCGTGACGATAATGTTAAATGCCTGGGCGATTCTGCTAACCTATCTGATGGCTATTCCGATTGGAATTTATGCCGCGGTTTATCCTGATTCGGTTTTTGACCGCCTGACCACGGTAATTCTATTTTTTCTATATTCACTGCCACCGGTGTGGGTGGCGCTGGTTCTGCAGGCAGGATTGTGTGAAGGCGGGCTGTTTCCCGTCTTTCCACTGAAGGGAGCGGTGCAGTCGGCGCAAATCGGCATGAGTTCATGGCGGATCATGTGGAACTCGATGAGCGGCTTTGTCCTGCCGGTGATTTGCCTTTCCTACGGAGGTTTTGCTGCGTTGTCGCGTTATTCCCGCAGTGGAATGCTTGATGTGCTCGGGCAGGATTTTATACGTACCGCCAGAGCCAAAGGGGTAGCGGAGCATCTTGTTCTATTCAGGCACGCACTTCGTAATGCCATGATTATTTTAATAACAATTTTTGCGGGGTTGCTTCCTGGTCTGGTTGCCGGCAGCATAATTATTGAATATGTTTTCAGTATTAATGGCATGGGAACGCTTTCGCTTCTGGCATTAAACAGCCGTGATTATCCTTTGCAGATGGCATTATTCAGTTTCGGTAGCGGACTGACGTTAGCAGGAATTATGATTTCTGATTTGTTATATGTAGCAGTTGATCCGCGGATCAATTTCAGTTCGCGCTAGTTTTTCACGGATTGTTCGGTAATTATAATTCTTCCATTGATTTCATCTGCATCGCTGAAGACAAACCATTACCCCCATTATATTCAAGAGTCTAAACTTCGCGCGCGCATTATGCGCGCGTGAAGTTTAACGGCATACTACGACCGCATTATTGTGCAATTCAAGGAGGATGTTCACAATTCCCCGGAAGTGTTTGATGAGTTATTATCAGGTCTTACAATCTTATTTCAAAGATTGGAACCGCAATGATTCCGAGAACAATCGCTGCCGCGCACTTGCCATCTCCGCTTTTTCTGAAAGCAGTAAACAGATTGAACATTGAACAGCCGGGACACGCAAAACAAGAAATCGGCAAGGCCAAAAAGATGAAGATGAAATATTTTTTGATTTTAATGGCAATGCCACTTTTCATGATTGTTTTTTTAATTTACCGATTAATTTTAAAACTGTATTGTAAACCTTTTCCGGTTTTTCGACATCTTTAATCCGAATGCCGCTCATTGCTTTCCCATGTTGGAATCCTGTTGCGGGAGTAGCCAGAAATATTGTACCAAGTCCGTATTTTTTCTGAACAATTCCGCAACGCATCGACGTTTCCGTAATTTTATCATATTTGATGGTCTTGTTTTCAGCGGTCCAAAATCCCTCTGCATATTCCAGCCGGTCACGAAAAAACTTGTATTCAACCTGTCGATATGTTCTTTTTTTTGCGGTATATGCAAAAATCGGAATACCGAAAAAGAACAACCCGCCAAAAAAGTAGAAAGCTAGGACCGGCGGCAAACTTAACCCCAAAGATTTAATTGCCAGCAGGCTGAACCCACCAAAAAATCCAGCGCCCCAAACGGTCATAAATAACTAAAATGGTAAAACAGACAGGATGGTAACCCATCCAATAAAATGCGGACGAAGGATAAAAAGCGGTTTGCCGTCGTCCATTTCCTTGGTGCGACAGGTTTGGATTCCCGGCGTTTTCGCTCCGCAATTTGCGCAAAAATTAACATTATCCGCAACTTCTTTACCACATTTGCTACAAAACATCCTGAACCTCCCATTTGATATATTTCTGTTCTTCAATCCGCATCGGTATTCTGTACGCAAAAATCAGTTACAGCGAAAATTAAATAGCGTCATTGGATTTTCGCTCAGCGTTTGATTTTCATCTGCGGAAATAAAATCACATCGCGGATGGATTCCGCACCGGTCAGCAACATCGCCAGTCGGTCAATTCCGATTCCCAGTCCGCCAGCCGGCGGCATACCGTATTCGAGCGCCGTCAGGAAGTCCTCATCGATTTTATCCGCAACAGTTTCGCCGTCCTTCTTTTCGCGTTCAAACTGTTCCATAAAGCGTTCACGCTGAACAATTGGATCGTTGAGTTCGGAATATCCGGGGCAAAGTTCCTGGCCGTTGACTACCAGTTCATAAACATCTACTAACGCGGGATTGTCCGGGCAGGCTTTGGCGAGAGGCACCATTTCTTTCGGCAGCCGCATAACAAAAGTAGGCTGAATAAGTTTCCCTTCGATCAATTTGTCATAAATTTCGTTGGTAACTTCGAATTCGGCCATGTTTTCATGCACATCCAATCCCATAGCCTTGGCTTTTTTAACCCGTTCAGGAAAATTCAATTCAAACCAGTCCGAGCCTGCGGTTTCTTTGATCAGGTCCTGATAATCAACGCGTCGCCATGGGCGCTCCAAATTAATAGTTCCGCTGGCATGTTCGAATTGAAGTTTGCCGAACACAGTCTGCGCGACATAGGTAACCAGTTCTTCTATCAGTTCCATCATCGTGCGGCAATCGCCATAGGCCTGATAAATTTCCATGGAAGTGAATTCAGGATTATGCTTGCGGCTCATGCCTTCATTGCGGAAATTGCGGTTCATCTCATAGATCTTTTCAAATCCGCCGACCAGCAGTTTCTTGAGGTAGAGTTCAGGTGCGATACGCATAAACATCTGGCTGTTCAATGCCTCATAATATGTCTTAAATGGTTCGGCCGCAGCACCGCCGGGAATTGGTTGAATCATGGGAGTTTCGACTTCCATGAAACCTTTGGATTCCATAAAACGGCGGATTTCACGAATGATTTGGAAACGCTGCATCAAGACATTTTTGTTTTCATCACTCATGATCATATCAAGGTAGCGCTGACGGTAACGTTGTTCAATATTGGTCAGTCCATGAAACTTTTCCGGTAGCGGCCGTAGTGATTTGCTCAACAGCTCAAACTGATGGACTTTTACTGTTAGTTCGCCCATCTTAGTGACAAACAATTCGCCATTTACGCCGATGATATCGCCGATGTCAATGCGTTTGAAAAGTTTGAAGGCCTGTTCGTCAAGTACTTTTTTGTTGACAAAAAGCTGAATTTTGCCGGAACTGTCTTTCAAATCAGCAAAAATTGAACCGCCCATGTTGCGAATTCCAGTAAGACGACCGGCCAGAACAGCCGGTTGCGGTGTCGGGTCATCGGCTTTAAACGCGGCCCGTAATTCACTTATTTTAGTCGCGTCGTCAAATCTGCCGCCAAAGGGATTAATTCCTTCAGCTTTCAGTTCAGCGACTTTATTTACGCGTTGTTGAAAAATATCCTCACCGACGACAAGTTCTTCCACTGTGTTTTCGGTGTTTTCACATCCTGCTTCCATTCTGATTGCTCCCATATGTTATTAAGTTAAAATGCATAAAAAAAGTAATCTACCATGGCATTTTTATCTTGCAATTCGTAGTTTTGAAAGTAACGTAAAGTTTTTGGTTTTCAATCATAATAAAACTAACCAAGGATCGAACAGAAAAATGAAAGTCAACTTTCGTATCGCAGGCCTTGCCGGCCTCCTCGCCCCAGTTGGAATGTTTGCTCAGGAAAATATCGTTGCTGAAAATGAGATTCTGACCAGTTTTCAAGAAAAGGTTAATACTACACCGGATATTTGGTGGGTCGCGCCGATTGCCGCGATCATGGCATTGCTTTTCGCCAAAATGATTTATGATAAGATGATGAGGGCCAGTGAAGGTACTCCGAAAATGAAAGAGATTGCCCAGTATGTCCGCGAAGGTGCGATGGCTTATCTCCGTCGTCAATATAAAGTTGTGGGCATCGTTTTTGCGGTTCTGTCCATTGTATTCATCATCCTTGCCTATATGGGGATTCAGAACCCGTTTGTGCCAGTTGCATTTCTTTCCGGGGGTATTTTTTCCGGGCTTTGCGGCTTCATTGGTATGAAAACGGCGACCAACGCTTCGGCACGTACTGCTCAGGCTGCCAGCGAAGGTCTGAATCGCGGTCTCCAGGTTGCCTTCCGCTCCGGCGCAGTTATGGGGCTGTGCGTTGTCGGATTCGGGTTGCTGGATATCTGCGGCTGGTATCTGATTCTTGACAAACTGATTTACACTGATGCCAACATGCTCAACGGTTTTCATTTTCTCGGGCTTGAACTGGTTCACGAAGGATGCACATTCAGCGAGAAAATCGTTCACATCACCACTACGATGATTACTTTCGGTATGGGCGCTTCAACGCAGGCTTTGTTTGCCCGTGTCGGCGGTGGAATTTATACCAAAGCCGCTGACGTCGGCGCCGACCTGGTCGGAAAAGTCGAAGCCGGCATTCCTGAAGATGATCCGCGTAATCCGGCAACGATTGCCGACAATGTCGGTGACAACGTAGGCGACGTAGCCGGCATGGGGGCCGACCTCTATGAATCATATTGCGGTGCAATGTTGGCTACAGCCGCTCTTGGCGCTTCCGCCGGAGTTGCTTATTTGAATGCAGGAAACCTGGATGCTCATCAGCACATGTTACACTTGGTTCTGGCACCGATGCTGGTTTCCGGGATCGGCATTATACTTTCCATCATCGGGATTTATATGGTGCGCTGCAAAGAAGGTGCAACTCAGAAAAACTTGTTGGCCAGCCTGCTGACCGGAACTCTTGGCAGCTCGATTATGATCCTTTTCGGCTTGGCTTTTCTGGTATTCATGGACTGGATATCCTGGGGACTTTTCGGTTCAGCGGTTTCAGGACTTATTGCCGGCGTTCTGATCGGTCAATCTACGGAATATTACACTTCAGATGAATACAAACCGACAAAAGGAATTGCCCTTCAAGCCAGAATGGGGGCAGCGACCACTATTATTGATGGCCTGGCAACAGGGATGTATTCCTGCGGCGCTCCGGTGGTCATAATCGTTGCCGGTATTCTTTCTTCTTTTGCCTTCGCCGGCGGTTTTTCCAATTTCTCAATGGGACTTTATGGTATTGGTTTTGCCGCGGTTGGAATGCTTTCAACTCTCGGTATTACTTTAGCTACCGATGCTTATGGTCCGATTGCCGATAATGCCGGCGGAAATGCTGAAATGTCAGGATTGCCGCACGAAGTTCGGGAACGCACTGATGCGCTTGACTCACTCGGCAACACAACCGCAGCGACCGGGAAGGGATTTGCCATTGGTTCGGCTTCACTGACTGCTCTGGCTTTACTGGCATCCACCCTTGAAGAAACCAAAATCTGGATTGCCAAAATGGCTGGAAGCGGTGAATTTATGGGTATGACTGCTGAATGGGTAAAAAATGCCCCTCTGCTTGATTTCGCCCATAAGCTGAATATGAATATCATGAATCCGCTTCTTATTGCCGGGATTTTCCTCGGCGCTATGATGTGTTTTGTTTTCTGTGCCATGACCATGAAAGCGGTTGGCAGAGCTGCCGGCGCCATGGTTGAAGAAGTTCGCCGCCAATTCCGTGAGCTTCCTGGAATCCTTAGCGGCAAAGACCGTCCGGACTATGCTCGTTGCGTTGAAATTTCTACCAAAGGCGCTCAACGTGAAATGATTATTCCGTCCTTGCTGGCAATTATCGTTCCGGTGTTGACCGGCTGTGTGCTTGGCGTTCCCGGCACAATCGGTCTTCTTGCCGGTGCTTCCACTTGCGGTTTCATGCTGGCGACTATGCTTAACAATGCGGGCGGTGCTTGGGATAATGCCAAAAAACATATTGAAAAAGGCAATCACGGTGGTAAAGGATCCGATGCACACAAGGCTGCTGTGGTTGGAGATACTGTCGGTGACCCCTGCAAAGATACCTCCGGGCCTTCTTTGAACATTCTGATCAAGCTGATGAGTATGGTTGCGATTGTGTTCACTCCGGTGACCCTGAAAATTGCGCCTTATGTTCAGGAATGGCTTCGCATCAAATTCTGATTTTTTGAATGCAATAAAAACCCTGTGCGGCTTGTGCTGCACAGGGTTTTTTGTTTTAATCCGACAAGAAAAAAATTGGGCTTATTTGAAGGGGAAGATTTTTTTCCAAAGACCGCCGCCGCGAAATTCAGAATTTCTACATTTTTTCAAGGTTTCGATAATAGTTTTGTAGGTTGGACGGTCATCAGGAGATTCACTCAGCATTCTGGAAATCATTCCCGCAAGTATTTCCGGTATTATTTTTCGCATTGCCCGGACATCTTTGGGCGGAGTCCCAACGCTGAGCCGCCATCCTGTAAATAGTTCGTACATTACCGCGCCCAAAGAATAAATGTCCGGCCGGCAATTGTTCGATTCCTCATTTAATTCAGTACTGAGATATTGGGCCGGAGTTCCACAATCCAAACCGGCAATGGTCAAGGCGCGATTCATGCCGAATGCTCCGATTCTGGCATCATTTTGAGCGTCAAGCATGATGTTTTGCGGAGTAACTTCGCCGTGGGTTATTCCGGCTGAGAATGCATATTCAAGCGCACAGGTGATTTGTTCCATCCATTTTAAGGCATCCTGCTGTGGGGCTGGCGAAGGTTCTGACAGTTTTTTTTCAATGCTGCCCAGAGCCATATACTGCATTACCAAATATGGCTGTTGATCGAATTCTTTGCACATATAAGTACTGACAATTCCCGGATGGTTGATGCGGGCGGTGGCGCGACCTGCGCGCAAAAAAATAGCACAAAAATCTCTGTCTGCGGCTATTTCCGGAGCTAAAACCTTAATCGCGACCTCACGGTCAAGAGTTATATCGACTGCCCGATAGGTTGTGCTCACCCGATTTGAGTTGCAAATATCTTCAAGCAGATATGAATTGAACCACATTGGTACCGTCAGAATGGTACCGCAATTGGGGCATTCGATTTTTGAAAAGGGTTCCATATTGGATAAGTCAAGACGTTGCTCACATTGGAAACATGAAATTTTAAGGGTATCCAGTTCGTCGGTCATCATAGCCATGCAGTCTCCAATGGTTCAGCTTGTTCAATAACTTCAAGCGCAATGTCGGGGCGCCCGATTTGACGGAGTTTGGCTTCCGCATTTTTGCGCACCAAACTGTAACTGTTGCATTCCGTACTCACATGAACTAAATAAATTAATTTGGTTCTGGGCGAGATCAAAGTTTCGAAGGCATCAAGCGTTGCCTGATTGTCCAGATGACCATTTCGCCCAAGAATTCGCCGCTTTAAGTGCAACTGCCGTTCGGAGTTACGCAACATATCCAAGTCGTAATTGCTTTCGATAATCAGTATATCGCTGCCGCCCAGTCGGGTTTTAGCCAGCAAATCAAGCGTCCCCAGGTCGGTGGCAATACCGATTTGTATTCCGCCACGAGTTAAAATATAGCCGACTGGATCAACTGCATCATGCTGCACCTGGAACGGGGTGATACGAAAACCTGCCGATTCAAAAGAATTGCCGCCGGCAAATTCAAAAACATTATGGGCGATATTTTGCTTACGGCGCAAATAATCTGCGGTTCCACCTGACATGCAGACGGGAATGTCGTAGTCTCTGCAGAACAGACGCATGCCGGCGACATGATCGGTATGTTCATGGGTTACGAGCAGAGTTTTGATAGAATTGGGGTCAACACCGGTGCCGGACATCCGGTTTAACAATTCACGACGGCTGAATCCGGCATCAATCAGCAGACATTCTGCTTCAGAATGGATTACAAAAGCATTTCCACGGCTACCGCTTCCGAGAGCAGTCACTCCTATTTTCATTATCATCTCCGAAATTGCCTTCACTCGTTGGAAAAAGCATCGGCAAAGCGTTATTTTAAGAATAATTTTACTGTAACCAATATATATTTTAGCAACAGAATATCAAGCAATTCATCATGGTTGAGCAATCATTTAGTCATAATCAAGTACAGGCACTTCGGCAGGAACAACAGCTTTCGCCGCAACAGTATCAGTCGCTAGAGATACTGATGGTTCCATTGTTGGAACTTCAGCAGCGTATTTCTCAGGAAATTGCAGTCAATCCGTTACTCGAACAGGATCCGGATCGCAATCTTGAGCTGGCCGGGGATCCGCTCAGCATTTCCGATTATCGCGAGAGCCCAACAGCAACGTCCGTTGACGGCGACGATTATGATGACGCGGAGTCGCCGAACACCGATGATTTTTTGGAATTTTCGCAATTGGCCAGAGATTTCAGTGGAATGGGTAATGAACGGGCAGATAATCAGTCAGTATCGGAACTTCAGGAACGCCGTGATTTTATGTTCAACTCCCTGGTTGAACAGCCATCACTTCAAGATCAGTTGATGATGCAGTTAAGGCTGTCGGTGGTTAATGGGCAACTTTTTCAGGTTGCGGAGCTGGTAATCGGCAGCATTGATGAAACCGGTTATTTACGCAGCAGTCTGGCCGATATTGCAATGGCGGCAGAATCTGAACTTCCCATAATTGAAGAAGCACTGCGGCTGGTGCAGTCTTTCGACCCCCCCGGAATTGGCGCGCGTGATGTTAAAGAATGTCTTATGCTACAACTAAAGCGGCAAAAACCGCTCAACAAAAGTCTGCTCAATCTGGTTGAGAACTATTTGGAGGAGATTGGCAAAAACCATTTACCGCAGATCGCCAAAGAGCTTAAAATCACGATTCCGGAACTTCAGACGATGATCGATGAACTGAAAAAACTCAATCCTTTTCCAGGTACCGTCGCCGTCAGTGAAGACCATGCAGAATATGTTATGCCTGAATTGTCGGTGGAGAAAGATAGTGATGACAACTATTCCATTGTTGACAACAGCAATTATGTGCCGCGACTGAGAATTTCACAGACCTACCTGGACCTGCTGGAGGATCCGCAAACCAGTCAGGAAACGCGTGAATATATCCGTAAAAACTTCCTCGGCGCCAAAGGATTGCTGCGCAGTATTGAACAACGCAAAAACACCATTCATCGCATCACCGAAGTAATTGTTGATTTTCAACACGGGTTTTTCGATAAAGGTGTCGAAGCATTACGTCCGTTGACACTTCAGCAGGTAGCCGACCGGCTGGATCTGCATGGCGCCACCATCAGCCGTGCCATTGCAAATAAATACATGAAAACGCCCTGGGGCGTTTTTGAATATAAATTTTTCTTCAGCGGTGGTTACCGTACTGACGATGGCGGTGATATTTCAGCGCGTGGCGTCAAAGAAAAAATCCGCGAACTGATTGATGATGAGCCGCCGGAAAAACCATTGTCCGACAGCAAACTGGAAAAAATGCTGCGAGACGCCGGCATGGTCAGCATTGCCCGGCGTACCATCGCTAAGTATCGCGAGGAAATGGGCATCCCCCCCTCTCATCTTCGGAAAAAATACTTATGAATGTTTGGAAAAAATATAGTAATTTGATAACTGAAATTCGCGCGCGCATAATGCGCGCGCGAATTTTAAAAACAAACTTACAGCGTATCAGTTTCCGAACCGGACTGCTGTTGTTTTTTGCCGCCTGGGGAATGGCATTCGGTGTTCGCACTGCGGTATGTAATCGTGACATCAAGGCGGCGGCTCAACTTACCGGTGCCGATTTGGTGCCTTTTCTGGTCGAGAGTTCAATCATGTATCACTATGTACATGAGGTTGCCGCTGGTCGGGGTATTCCTGAATATGATCATGGTTTGGCGAAAATGGAAAATGTCCGCCTGGTTGAGCAGATGCCGATTGGACTGGAACCTTTTCTGGGCTGGGGCCTTCGTTGCAAAAACCTGCTGACCGGTCAAAATCCGGATGTGTTGAGAGATGCTGATTTTGTGCGTTTTCAGGCGCGATTATGGATCAGTCTGACCGGAGGATTTGTGTTACTGTGGCTTTTGGCACTCAAGGTATCGGCGCCGTGGGCGTTTTTCGGGGCGATGATTTATGCGCTTTCGCCGGCGGCAGTGGCCAGAGGAACCGGTCAGGACCTGCTTTGTGAAGTTTTTGCGTTACCCTTTTTGTGCGCTGCTTTTGCATTTGCCGCCTGGTTCTTGCGTAATCCGGGGCGTTTTCGCCTGGCGGCATTCGGGATTTCGGTATTTTGTGCAGTGGCGTTTTGGGATATTTCGCAATTTGTGTTTGCGGTTTGGGCAGTGTGGGAAATGTTTCGTTCATTTTTTGATGCCGAATCGCGACAGCGACGCGGAGTGTTGTTTTTGACTTTCTGGGTGGTAATGGTTTTGGTTGCAGTGTTGGTGCCATATCATCGCGCGCATGGGCTGATGATGTCACCGCTGTTCAGCGTGATTTTCCCCGTATTATGCCTGTTGAATTTTAAGTTGCCGCTGAAATTCCGGCGGCTAACTGCGCTGGGAATGCTGGTGATTCTGGGCTTGTTCTGGCTGGTGAGCTCGCGCAACAGCGGATTCAGCAGTAATTATGAACATTTTTCCGAGCTGATAATGGCGAAATTGCGATATATGAATGTCAAACCGGCCGACCCCGCAAAATTAAGTTTTAATGCGCGGGTATTGTGGACTCCGGCGCTGCATTCTGCCGATATTCATCAAACCATATATAATTTTCCGGTTGCATTATGGGTGACTTCGCTGCTTGCAATCATTGCGTTATGCTATGCTGAAATCCGGCGGAAACTCTTGAAGCCTTCGAATTTTTTGCCGCTGATTTTGACATTGATATTTTTCATAATATTCATATTCATGTTTCGCTTTCATGTTTTGACCGTGCTATTTATGAGTGTTGCGTCCGGGGTGCTGTTTTACCTTTGCTATCATGCCACTGAATCGCGATGGTTGCGGATACTGTTGTTGTGTGCGGCGCTGCTGATGGTGGTCGGGGAGGGCGAGATGCTGAGTCGGCTACGTCGTTCTTATCCGGGCGGTGCGATGGGAGAAACCGCAGATTTGCTCCATTTTTTGCGAAGTGCCGGAGTGTCAAAACGGGTGTTTCTGGCCAGCATGGAAATTTCTCCGTTACTGAAAGCTTATGCCGATACTGCAATTGTGGTACAGCCCAAATTTGAATTTCCCGCAGTGCGCAAAATTTTTCATGACTATACTATGGCGATGTTTTCTTCTGATCAGGAAGCATTGAATCTTTTTTGTGAAGAACATAATGTTGAATTTCTGGTTTATGTGCGCGGCAACGCTATTGCGCCCCTGCATATTTATTCGTATCGTTATATGTCTGGAATAAAAGACCTGGCGCAGAGCAGTCCAGCTTATTTGATGGATAGCAAGCCACACTTGCTCAGAAATTTTTACGAGATACAATTTCCAGAGCAATATTCGAATGTCGGTAACGCTTTCCGGCTGTTTCGTTTTATCAGTCGTGACAATCAACAGCGCGCTCAAGCTACTGCCGAACTTGCCGCCAAGGCTATGCACGAACGCGACATGCCGCTGGCGCGCAAACTGGCACGTGCGGCATATTTGCTTAATCCCAATTCTGAATATGCTTATATCGTTAATTACCAAGTGTTTGACAGAATTCCTGCCGCATCGCTTGAAGATTTTATCGTGATTGATAGAGAGCAACGCCAATGAAGACAAAATTATTTACTGAAGTCAAAGTTATCCCTGCCGAAAAACGCCTGGATTTTGATGCCGGAGTGGTTTCGTTGGGGTCTTGTTTTTCAGAGCGTATCGCCAACTGGTTAGCGCGCGGCGGCATGAACGTTGAAGCTAATCCTTGCGGCATTGTCTATAATGCATTTTCAATTGCCGGCACGGTACAACGCCTCGCGCAACAGCGCTACTTTGTTAAAGAAGATTTTTTTCAGCATGATGGACGTTGGCGCACCTGGGAACATCACGGTTCATTTGCCGAACCTGATTTGCCGGATGCTTTGGCGAAATGTAATGTCGCAATGGAAAATTTTCGGAATGCCGCGGCAATGGCGCAACTTTTTGTCATCACTTTTTCGACATCGTTGGTTTTTGAATTGAAAGCGAATGGTCAGGTAGTTTCGAATTGTCACAAGGTTTCCGGCGAAAAGTTCAACCGCCGGCTGCTCAAATATCATGAAAATCTGAACGCGATTGAAAATATTGTCAGGGACGTATCGATTATTGCGCCGCACGCACAGTTGGTGTTCTCGCTTTCTCCGGTGCGCCATCTGCCCGGTGATCCGGTTTTGAATGCCAGAAGTAAAGCTTCGCTCTTAGCGGCGATTCATGACGTTTCCGGTAATCCCGCATATTTTCCGTCCTACGAGATTATGAATGACGAACTGCGAGATTATCGATTTTACGCGCTTGACATGACCCATCCGTCGGAACTGGCTGAGGAGATCATCTGTACACGTTTTGCCGAGGCTTGGTTCACTGATGACGCGATAACAAATATTGCCGCCGGTCATAAGCAGTTCCGATTTACTGAACATCGCTCAATTTACGGTAATAGCCATGCCTGATGTACTGTTTCTTGAGTTAAATTCTTCTTATTCGCATTCAATGCTCTCTTATGGAATGCTCAGAGCGTTTACTGAACAATATGCGCCGGAATGGCGCTGGCACAAGATTGAGTTTACCGTTAAAAACGCGGATACTGCGATTTTTGAGGATAAAATCAGCGAGCTGAAACCGGAAGTGATTTGCGCTACCGTATATCTGTTTAACCGCGTCACTGTCCTGAATCTGTTGAAGTCCGCTCGACGAGCGGCACCGCGGGCGCGAATTGTTCTCGGCGGACCGGAGTTTTTAGGAGATAACCGTCAGTTTCTTGAACATAATCCGGGAATTAACGCGGTTATCCGCGGTGATGAATCGGGATTTTATCGTTATCTCCAGCATGATGAGGTTGTGGAGGGATGTTTCGATGGTGAACTTGACGAATTGCCTTCGCCGCACCAGCGCGGCTATGTTGATCCGTCGAAACCATTTTGGCAGATTGAAACCTCGCGCGGCTGTCCGGGGCGTTGCCGTTTTTGCACCAGCTCACTTTCTCGCAACGTAAAGTTTTATTCAATTTCCAGAATCCGGGCAGATTTGGAAGCTTTACGCGGATACGGATTTCAAGATATTCGTGTGCTTGACCGTACCTTCAACACCAATCCGAAGCGAGCAGTTGAACTTTTAAAACTATTTCGTGAAGAATTCCCGGAAATGCGTTTCCATCTGGAAATAGAACCGGCAGGTTTGACTGAATGTTTTCTTTCTGAACTTGCCAAAGCGCCCAAGAACAAACTTCACGTTGAGGCCGGAATTCAATCACTGGATCCGGACGTTCTTCAGGCCTGCCGCCGTTTTGCCGATTCTGACAAAGTTCTTACCGGGCTTCGCGGGCTTCTTAAGTGCGGTAACTTTGAACTTCATGTTGATCTGATTGCCGGTTTACCCGAACAGACCATGAAATCGCTGATTGAAGATGTGAAAACCGTAATAGCATTGTGCCCACAGGAAATACAGTTGGAAAAATTAAAAATCCTGCCGGGCACGCCACTCTGCGGATGTCCTGATATCAAGCACAATCCGGAACCGCCCTATGAGGTAATTTCAACTGCCAGCATTAAGCCGGCGGAAATGCGCGATGCTATGCTTTTGTCACTTTTGCTGGATAATTTCTATAATGCCCGGCAACTGCATTCTGCTTTTATTTTCGGGTTTAAAAAACATCCTGAGCTATTGCATAAGTTGTTGAATTACTTATCGGAGCACGAACCGTTGTTTGCTTCCGGTAAGCCGGCCCTGGAATCGCGCTTTGGAATTATGAGAAAGCTCCTGCTGCCGGACTCTCCGTCCTCACAGGTGCTCCGTTTTGCCGGACTATGTGCCGGGATTTTTAGTACGGGAGCTTGCCGCAGATTATGCCATGATTCGATACCGACCGAAGCTGAATTGCTTTGGAGTAAACCGGTTGAAACTGAGCCGAAACGTTTTTTTAAAGCTGAATTCAGCGGCAATGCCGGTCAATGCTGGCTTCAGCCTTGCCAGAAATGGGAGTCAGGGCGTTATGTATATTATTTTAAATTGCATTATGGGCGGTTTCCATCGGAAATATTGATGTTTAAACAGTAGCGCTCAGACGTATAATTTTGCCGGTATAGATATTTCGAGATTCTTCAACGCTTAAGATTTGAAAAATCATGCTGCAATGGTATATTCCATAATTTCATTTGTAAGTAAAATTTTTTTCTGGATGCTCGTCTGAAGTGTCCGGAATCACTAAAATCAGGAGATTGAAAAATGGCAGTGCCAAAAAGAAAAATGTCTAAAATGAAGAAGCGTCAGCGTAAGGCGGCTAACCGTTATGAAGGGGTTCAAGCCACTTTCTGCACAAATTGCAGCAGCCCCCTTAAGCCGCATCGCGTATGTTCTTCATGTGGAACCTACAAGGGTAAACAAATTATTGCGGTCGATGCCGAGTAATTAATTATGATCAGAATTGCCGTAGATGCAATGGGTGGTGATTATGCCCCCGCTGTCGTGATTGAAGGAATTACGATTGCTCTGTATGATTTCCCTCAGTACGAAATAACTATTGTCGGTCATCAGGGAAAGATTTCTTATTATCTTGAAAAGTATGGTATCGCCAACCATCCGCGGGTAAAACTCGTTCACGCGGAAGAGACAGTGGAAATGAAGGAGCCGGCGACAGCTGCTCTTCGCGGCAAAAAAAATTCGTCGATCACGATTTGCGGTAAGTTGCTTCAAGATAAAAAAGTTGACGCGGTTTTCAGTGCCGGTCATACCGGCGCTGCAGTTGCGGTGTCGACAGTGCTGGTAAGAACCCTTGAGGGGATTGAACGCCCGGCGATTGCTACCGTTATGCCAGGCATGTATGGTAAGTATATTTTGCTGGACGCCGGAGCCAATCCGGATTGTGAACCGATGAATTTGGTTCAATTCGCTTTAATGGGTGAAGCCTATGCTGAATATTATTTTGGAATAGATAATCCGCGCATCGGTTTACTCAGCGTCGGAGAAGAAGACAGCAAAGGCAACGAGTTGACTAAAGAAACATTTAAAAAGCTTTCGAGTATGCCCATCAATTTTGTCGGCAATGTCGAAGGGAATACAATTTTTGAGAATATTACAGAAGTAGTCGTTTGCGACGGCTTTATCGGTAACGTGTTGCTGAAAACCTGCGAAGGTTTGGCCAAATCAACCATGTATTGGATGAAAGGCGTGTTTACCAAAAATGCCTTACGTAAAACCAGTGCGATTCTGGCACGTAACGCATTTCGCGAGTTGAAGTCGTTTGCTGACGCTGAGGAAGCAGGCGGGGCGCCTTTATTGGGAATTAACGGAATAATGATTATCGGGCATGGCTCTTCAACTCCCAAATCAGTTCGTAACGGTATCAAGGTCGCCGGTGAATTTGTAGAATATGGTATTAACGACAAAATTATTAAGCGTGTAAAAGAAACTGGTTCGAGAATAGCAGATTCCAGCTTGGGAAAGAACAGTTAAACTTTTCGGCATATTAGAGATATTTCAGGAGAAGTTATGGGAATTAGAATATTAGGTACAGGTTCTTATCTTCCGGAAAAAGTATTGACGAATTCCGATTTGACGCGGATCGTTGACACCAGCGATGAATGGATAACGACCCGTACGGGAATTGCGGAACGCCATATTGCGGCGGACGATGAGGCGGTTTCTGATATGGCATATCACGCGGCGATGAAAGCAATTGATGCGGCAGGTACTACTCCGGAAGAAATTGACGGGATTATTCTATGTACAATCAGTCCTGATCATCTTTTTCCAAGTTCTGCGTGTATTTTGCAGCAACGCTTGAATTGTCCCCGCGCCTTTTGTTTCGACCTCCAGGCAGCCTGTACCGGATTAATTTATGCGCTTGAAGTTGCGCACTCTATGATGCTGAGCAATAAGAAATTTCGTAAAGTATTGGTGGTCAGCTCGGAAAAACTCTCTTACATTACTGATTGGACTGACCGCAATACCTGTGTTCTTTTCGGCGATGGTGCGGCCGCTTTGGTATTGGGAAGTACTGATAACGGCGAAGATTCAATTATTGCGGCCTCGCTTGGTGCGGACGGAAATCATTGGTCCAAACTTCAGGTGCCGGCAGGCGGAAGTCGTATGCCGGTGACGCAGGAAGCAATTGATAATCATTTGTATTGTATTCACATGAGCGGGCAGGATGTCTTTAAGTTAGCGGTAAGCGCAATGGCTGATTCATGCAATGAAGCATTGGAAATTGCCGGGTTGACTAATGATGATATTGACTGGCTCGTACCACATCAGGCTAATTTACGTATTATGAAGATGGTTGCAAACCGCCTTTCAATCCCTATTGAGCGTGTTTATGTCAATGTTAATCGCTATGGAAATACATCTTCCGCCACAATCGGAATTTGTCTTGACGAGATGATTCGCAATGGCTTGATCAAAAAAGGTCAAAACGTTCTTATGACTGCGTTCGGAGGTGGTTTGACTTGGGGATCAATCATTATTAAATACTGATGGATGCTCAAGAGGACAACTATATTTCATTCAATTTGGTGTTGGTTCATCCTGAAATACCACAGAACACCGGAGGAATTGGACGACTTTGTGTTTCTACCGGTTCTCGATTGCACTTGATTAAGCCTTTGGGGTTTTCGCTGGATGATCGCTATGTCAAGCGCGCCGGAATGGATTACTGGGCTCACGTTGATTTGCATATTTACGAAAACTGGGACGAATTTCTTGAACGTAATCCGGATGCCAGCCTCTTCTTTTTTACCACCAAAGGAAAACGTTCCTATTGGGAAGGCGAATATCCGCCGGGAGCATTTATGGTGTTCGGCAATGAAAGCTCCGGGTTGCCTGATGATTTTTATCGTAAATATGAAGGACGTTTATTTGCAATCCCCATGCGCGGTCGTTATTTTCGCAGTCTAAATCTAGCTAATTCAGCAGCAATTGCCCTTTATGAAGGTTTGCGTCAGCAGGAGCGAACACCATGAATGCTCAAACTATAATTACCAGGCTGATTCTTTTTCTGTTTTTTTTCGTTATGATCCTGTTTTTGATTGCGGCTATTCCAATACTGCTGGTGTTTTTGATAATAGCATTATTATTTCCAGTGAGTCGTTCATTTGTCAAAAGCAAACGTTTTTATCCCACTGGCAATTTCAAACGGGGTAATAATTCTTCAATGAATAAAGGTAAGAATATTCCTCCTTCTGAAGAGATTATTGATATTTCTGCTCAGGAGATTCCGGATGACCGAGAATAAATATATCAACTGGCGAAAAAATCTCTTTCTGGTCTGGCTTTCGCAAATCATGTCTTTGGCCGCCTTTAGTGCTGTACTGCCGTTCATTCCTTTGTTCATAAGGGAACACATGCATATTACCGACGACAGCGAACGCGGATTCTGGGTTTCAATATTCTATTTTGTCGGGCAGGCCGGATTTTGTATTTTTACTCCGATTTGGGGCGCGCTTTCAGATCGTTACGGCCGGCGTTTAATGTTGCTACGGGCAAATTTCGGCAGTGCGTTGTTTATTCCACTGATGGCGATCGCTCCTGATATGTTTTGGCTGTTATTGATAAGAATAATCTCCAGCGCCTGCTCTGGTACCGTGAATGCCGCGCAGACTCTGGTTTGTAGCACTACTCCTGAAAAACATTTGGGCGTGGCTTTGGGTATGCTCAGCTCAGCCTTATGGAGTGGGAGCATGCTGGGATTTCTCTTCGGCGGTATTATCACCAACAGGTTTGGATATACTGCTGCATTTATTTCGTGCGGTGTGTTACTGGCTTTTTCCGGTGTGCTGGTTTTATTTGTTAAAGAAAACTTTGTTCCTCCCGATATGAACCGCAGGAAGCTTGCAATAAAACGGATAAAAAAACCGCGAAGAAGATTCAGTCTGCCGTCATTCACCAAGACAATTTGGGGATTGCTGATTCTTTTTCTGTTTATCGGAATCGCACGGCATTTTGATGCCCCTT